>Ga0302130_1001894_pt1 | contig 10084 bp, 8 predicted proteins | sample CB9_surface_MG_FD_203117 | JGI IMG/M metagenome (GOLD analysis project Ga0302130, IMG submission 203117) | Marine microbial communities from Western Arctic Ocean, Canada - CB9_surface | ecosystem: Environmental > Aquatic > Marine > Oceanic | place: Canada: Western Arctic Ocean | collected 2017-09-19 | reverse complement strand
TTGATTGAGATTGACCAGAGCCAGATGAGTGTCGGTGGTTATCTCTGCACCGGTCCAGCTGTGCTTGAGTGAGAGCTTTTGCTGATCGAAGCCGGCATCATCTTTAAAGCCTTTGTCGGTGACGCCATTGGCAGCGATCTGCCAAGTCTGGTTGCCACTCTGCTCACGCCAGCCTAGTTTGACGCGGTTGTAGTCGTGGCTGCCGCTTTCCAGTGACAGGTAGTTGCGCTGAATCTCAGGGGAGAGGCTATTTATGACACCGTGCATGGCATTGGAGCCATAGAAGACAGTGCCGGGACCGCGCCAGATTTCCAGTCCAGAAGCCTGTTCGCTGTTCACTTCAAAGAGTTGGTTAACATTGCACATGCCTGTCGGGCGAATCGGCAGGCCGTCTTCGGTGGTGAGGATCTCGCCACAGCTGCCAGCGCCGGTAAATACCGGTGAACGCACGGCGGCGAGCAGTTCCTGACCATTGCCGCGACTCAGCCAGACTCCGGGAATGCGCGCGGCGGACTCATTGATATGGGCGTGGCCAATACGCTGCAGCTCTTCAGCAGAGACTTGGCTTGCTGCGCCGATCAGCTGGCTGAGGTTCTGTTCACTGCGGCGGCCGGTGACTACGACTGTTTCTATAATGCTCTCTAGTTGGCTCTCAACTTTTTTCGGTGCTAGCTGCTCGGCGACAGATAAATTGGGTATCAGTAGGCTGAGTGTTAGTGCGGAAATAAATACTTTCATAGATGGCAGTGACCCTTAGAGTGTTTTTTATGCGCGCAGTCTTTAGTAAAAAAGGCACAAGTGCAACAGTGGCTTTATATAAACGATATACGAAAAGCCTTAACCATTAGGCCAAATGACGCCGTCGGTCGTAGGTAGACTGTAGACTAATCAGAGGTAACTGCTGTGGCCATAGCGCTGTCAAAATTGAACAAGTATTTTGTCGTGGAAAAATTGATTTATCACTCGCTGGATTTAAGCCTCTATCAGGTGTCGGCGATTATCGACGGCGTCGAGCACTATGTCTGTGATGAGCGGGGTAAGTTGTTGCGCTCGACTAACTTGATCGAGCTACAAAAGCAGCTCAGGAAAGTTAACGCCGAGAACACTGTGCTGCGCCAGATCAGTGCCTATGACGAGATGATTGGCGGGCCGGAGAAGGGCGAGTCCAATGCGCTTGAAGTGCCGTTGGCGGATAATCAGCTATATTGAATAGGCCATTTTTGGCGCAGTAACACGCGCCTCAAGGCTATTGTCGCTTGTCTATTTTTACAAGCAGTGCATAATCTCGCCACTTAAAACCGACGCTTGGTTTTTTGATTAATTCTTTCGCTCATTAACTCAAGTCCGGTGACCCTGTGCCAACTAGCCAACCTAGTGATAATCTCAGTAACGATTCCGTCGATGTGCCGCAAGCGGTAGAAGTGTCGCAAGCGTTAAACGAGCCGCAAGCAGTCGTTGAGCCGAAAGCAGAAGCGCCGGCATTAGACACTTCAGCATTAGACACTCCAGCATTAGGCACTCCAGCATTAGACGCACCGAAGAAAATGTCGACGCTGCTGTCCTTGGTGCAGTTTTTTAAGCCCTATAAACTGCAGGTCTGGGTGTTTCTCGCCGCCTTGGTATGTACCGCGGGTATAACCCTGTCTGTGGGGCAGGGCCTGCGCATGGTGATTGACCAGGGTTTTGCCCAGCAATCCCTCAGCCACCTCAATCAGGCGATTATGTTTATCGTGATTGCCTCGGTACTCATGGCTTTGGGTACCTACGTGCGTTTCTATCTGATCTCTTGGCTCGGTGAGCGAGTCACTGCGGATCTGCGCAAAGCGGTATTCAATCATATTGTTGCCCTGCATCCGGCGTTTTTTGAGACCAACCGCAGTGGTGACATCATGTCGCGACTGACTTCTGACGCTACCTTATTACAGTCAATTATCGGTTCCTCGGCGTCCATTGCTCTGCGCAGTGCGATTAGCTTTACCGGTGCTCTAATTATGTTGCTGATCACAAACTTTAAGCTGTCACTGATGATCATTGTCGCCGTGCCCCTGGTGCTGATGCCCATCCTGATTTTTGGTCGCAAGGTGCGCAAGCTCTCCAGAGATAGTCAGGATTCTATTGCCGATGTCGGCAGTTACGCCGGAGAAATTATTCAGCACATTAAGACCGTGCAGAGCTTTACCCATGAAGCACAGGAAAAAGCGGCTTTTGGCAGTGAAGTTGAACGGGCCTTTTTAATTGCCCGCACCCGCGTGCGTCAGCGAGCGGTATTGATGGCGGTGGTGATTTTGCTGGTCTTTGGCGCACTCTCTGGAATGCTCTGGGTCGGCGGCAGTGATGTAATCAACGGCAAAATGAGCGGCGGCGATCTTGGCGCATTTATTTTCTATGCCATTCTAATGGCCACTGGTGTGGCGTCCCTGTCTGAAGTGTATGGGGAATTACAACGTGCCGCTGGCGCCACTGACCGATTGATGGAACTGTTGCATGCGGAGAATCAGATTCTGGTTCCGGAGCAGCCATTGGCGGGTGTTGATCAGTTGCCGGCGCAACTCGAACTGAAAAATGTGCGGTTTTGTTATCCTTCAAGACCTGAGCAGCCGGCGCTGGATGATTTCTCACTCACTATAAAAGAAGGCGCCATTGTCGCCCTAGTCGGCCCTTCAGGTGCTGGTAAATCGACGCTATTTGATTTGATTCAGCGCTTTTATGACCCCCAGCAAGGTGAACTCTGTCTCGGCGATATCAATATCCGCCAGATGACCCCAACCCAACTGCGCGAGCAGATCGCAGTGGTACAGCAGCAGCCAACATTGTTTACCGGTGATGTGATGTACAACATTCGCTATGGTAATAGCGAAGCCACTGACGAGCAGGTGATTGCAGCGGCTAAAGCGGCCCATGCCGACGAGTTTATTGGGCAATTGCCCGAAGGCTACCACAGTGATTTGGGCGAGCAGGGCGTGCGTCTCTCTGGCGGTCAACGTCAGCGTATTGCCATAGCGCGAGCACTGTTAAAAGATCCCCGTATTCTACTATTGGATGAGGCCACTAGTGCCTTGGATGCCGAGAGCGAATACAAGGTGCAGTTGGCACTGGATAAGCTGATGAAAGGCCGCACCACGGTGATCATTGCCCATCGTCTGGCGACTATTCTCCATGCGGATACCATTGTGGTGATGGATCAAGGTAAGAAGGTGGCTGAGGGTAGCCATCAGGAATTGATCGCTTCTAGTCCCCTTTATGCGCGATTGGCTGCGTTGCAGTTTTCTCAGGATAGTGCTGAGTAACCGCCTAAGCTGATCAGCGCACCAAGCCATTAGCCATTAGGTAGCCATTAGGGGTCGGACCCAACCAACCACTCCTTTTGGCATCAAAACTACAGATACAATAGACTATTGGCTCTCTTATCCTATACAGCCGTTCTTGCTCTTATAAGCGGTTCCGCGGCAACGAGATGTGATGAACCAAACATGCCTCGGAATAAGGTATCTGTTTCCGCGTCGAATTTAGCTTTCTCCTTAAAGCCTGTATTTGTCCCTAAAAACAAGACCTTTAAGCCCTAAAAAAGCGTGCTTACCATGCGTTTTTACTCATACTTCAATCACTTGGGTAGGTCCGACCCAGTTCAGCAAGTTCAGCAGTTCAGGCCGGTGACTTCAGTTGAAATGGCAGGCGCGTAAAAATGGCGGCTGGGTTGGAGCAAAATATCGTAACAATCCGGCACATTTTGATAAATACATGAATTTACCATAGCAACGCTGAGTGATCGTCTCAGTTAGCTAAAACGTATGCTAGAGTACTGGATAATAAATGCACCGCAGCCCTTGGGGTAGAGTGCATAAAATAATAAAAAAGACTCTTCCTATGAAAATGATTTTGACTGTCACCACTCTGCTAATGTTGTCTGCCTGCGGCTTGCTGTCGCCAGAGCAGCCTGTTCCTGCAAACCTCAGCCAGCACAATATCAAAACCGTGACCGGTATCTCTCAGGGACGGCTTAACGCTAGTTCCGATGCTCAAGCTGGCAGCGAAGTTGTTAGCTGGTTTGATATTCCCTATGCCCAGCCGCCGGTTGGCGATCTGCGCTGGCGTGCACCGCGTGAACTGATTGCGCCAGAACAGGTGATTGTCGAACGTGAGGATACCGCCTGTGTCCAGTTTGCCAGCAGTTATGGCGGTGCTGAGGGAGAGGGTGTTGTGGGTTCAGAAGATTGCCTTTTCTTGGATATTCGCGCGCCAGTGGATTTTGCTACTAAACAGTACCCAGTGATGGTTTGGATTCATGGCGGCGGCAATACCACGGGTCTCAAAGATTATTACGATTACAGCAAGTTGGTCGCCGCTAAAGACGTTGTTTTGGTGTCGGTGAACTATCGTCTCGGCGGGCTGGGTTGGTTCACTCATCCGGCCATTCAGGGCCTGCAGACAGGTGAAGATAAAGCCTCTAATTTTGGCACTTTGGATATTATCCATTCGCTAAAATGGGTGCGCGATAATATCGCCAGTTTTGGTGGCAATGGGAATAACGTCACGGTGTTTGGGGAGTCGGCCGGCGGCCACAATGTCTATGCGCTACTGGCATCACCTCTGGCCAAAGGCCTTTTTCACCGTGCTATCGCCCAGTCGGGATACACAGTGACAAGCAGTCTTGAGAGTGCCTACAATCTCGACGGAGCCGATAAATTTGTCACCCAGGGTGGCTGGCAGGTGACTCAGGATCTATTAGCTGAGCAGGGCGCCGAGGCTGCGGAATTGACGCCCCAAGCACTTCGTGAACGATTAAAGGCGGTGTCGGCTGAGCAGTTTATTGGGCTTTATCAAGAGCAGCCCGATGTGGTCGACTACATGCCACTGTCGACTGCCGATGGAATTGTGATCCCCAAAGTGGGCATGGCCGCTGCACTGGCTGATCCAGCCTACGCCAAAAATGTGCCGGTGATCTCCGGTGCTAACAAAGATGAAGTGACTCTGTGGTTTGCGCTGCATCGCTACTTTATGCAGACCAATTACCCGTTTACCAAACTGTTGCCGCCAAAGGTCAGTATTAAAGACCCAGAGCTGTATAACTTTTGGGTGCGAACTCGCTCTCAGGCTTGGAAAGCTCGCGGTGTGGACGAGCCACTGAGTGCTATGGAACTGGCCGGTTATGATCAGCTGTATAACTATCGCTTTGATTGGGACGATCAGGAGAAGTCGTTCTTTATCGACTTCCCGTCTATTTTTGGCGCCGCTCATGGCACCGATATTTCCTTTGTTACCGGTGACTTTAAGTACGGCCCAGTGACCTCCTATATCTATCCAGAGGGTGAAGCCCGGGATCAGATGGAGCGCACTTTTATGAATGTCTGGGGTGACTTTGCCCACTCCGGGATTCCAGACCAGTCCCTTGGCTTTGAATGGCAGCGCTACAACAACAAGACCAAACCCTATGTTCGCCTCGACCGGGATGAGTTTTTAAGTCTCCAGTTTGAAACTGAAACTTTGGACACTTTATTGGCGGGAATCACCGCAGACAGCAATGCCAGCCATATTGAAAAGTGCCTGCTACTTTGGGAAACCCTGACCAATGTGGGTAGCGCCGATGTTGCCCGTTACCAGTCTTGGAACAACGGCCAGTGTGAGCAGCTCGATGCCAGGGCAGAGCAGGCGCGTATCGCCATAGAGTTGATTGAAGAATTTGGCACTTCATCGGTACTTTAGTCACTGCACTGACACTCGAGAGAAGTAGGTATGAGCGAAACAGCCCTGAGCGAAAAAACAGCCCTGAGCCAAAACCCTAGCCAACAGCCCGGTGCAATGCGCCGTGCAATCGAGTCAATGCAGCTGCCAAAAAGTAGAATTAAGTGCTTCTTCCTATTTTTGCTAAGTGCCTTTTTTACCTATGCCGGATTCCATCACCTGTTTGCTCCAGACTTCTATGTGAGCATTATGCCGCCCTGGATCCCCGGACATTTGGCCCTGGTTTACATTAGCGGTGTGTTTGAAATTATGGGTGGCATCGGTGTGCTAATTCCCCATTTCCGTTCACTGGCAGGTCTCGGGCTGGTGGCCTTATTGGTCGCGGTGTATCCGGCGAACCTGTACATGGCGTTTAACCCGGAGTTGTTTCCCGATGTTCCCGTTGTCGCACTCTATGTGCGTTTGGCGCTGCAATTTGTGGCCTTTTATTGGGCTTATTCTGTGACTAGACCGGATCCTGTTTCTGCGGCTTGAACCGTTCCGACTGTGCTTATCTGATATTGCGTTGAGGCTGGCTTAGACTACCCTTAAAGCATTAAACAGATCGGAATCTGAGTATGGATACTCAACTAAAAAAATTCTCCAATCCTCTCTTTACTGCCTCTGGCTGCCCAAGGGCCAGCGTTAAACTCAAGCAGCTTAAAACTCTCTGGTTTAATACTGGCACCCTGTGCAATCTCGCCTGTAGCAACTGCTATATAGAATCCTCCCCCAGCAATGATCGCCTCGAATTTATTCGGCTCAGTCAGGTGCAGCAGTTTCTCGATGAGATTCAGCTGCATGATCTGGGTACTGAAGAGATTGGCTTAACCGGTGGCGAACCGTTTTTAAATCCGGATATTATTGCGATTATGGCGATGATCCTGCGGCGCGGTTTTAGGCTGTTGGTGTTAACCAATGCCATGCGGCCGATGCTTAAACGCCAGAGCGGGCTGTTAGCCCTGCAAAAGCGCTATGGAAAGCAGCTAACAGTGCGCGTCTCAATGGATCACTTCGACCCAGAACTGCACCAGCAGGAGCGAGGGCCGAAATCCTGGCAGCCGATGCTCGATGGACTCGCTTGGCTTTCAGAACAGGGTTTTACGGTTAATGTCGCCGGTCGCAGGCTTTGGGGCGAAGATGAACAGGTTCTGCGGCAGGGTTATGCCTCACTGTTTGAACATCAGAATATTGCCCTGGATGCCTTCGATGAAAAGGCTCTGGTGCTGTTCCCAGAGATCACCGCTGACCCCAATCTGCCAGAGATCACCGAAGACTGCTGGCAGATTCTCAAGGTAGATCCCGATGCCATGATGTGCGCTTCGTCGCGTATGGTGGTGCTGCGCAAAGGTGATCAGCAACCTTCGGTTATGGCCTGCACGTTGCTGGCCTATGATCAGCAGTTTAATTTGGGTCATAGTTTGGTGGATGCTCAGGACAGCGTGTCGCTTAATCATCCTCACTGCGCGAGTTTTTGTGTTCTCGGTGGTGGCAGCTGTTCGGTGGCTGACTAATTTTTTAGCGTCTCAATCCAATGAATCACTGCCCGCTGTTGCGGGTTTAATGTTGTGCCCAGTGCGGTTAATTCACTGTGTAATTGGGGTATGTCTTCCACTGTATCCAGATCGGTCAACGGCGCCAAAAGGTGCGCTTTGGCGGGCAGGGCGGCGAGCAGATTATCGCGGGTGTCGGCGCGGCTGAAAGACAGATTGGTCCAAAAAGTTTGGCTGAGTTGACACTTGCCAGCAAACAAATAATAGCCGCCGTCGCGGGCCGGACCCACAACAAATTGCTCGGTTTTGAGCGCCTCAATGGCCTGCTGCAATCTGATGGCTGTGAGCTGAGGGCTGTCAGAGCCGATGAGAATAACCTGCTGGTAGCGCCGCAGCAGGGTCTGATAGATATGGTGTTGGCGCTGGCCAAGGCAACCAGGGCCAGTTTGAAGGCATTCCAGCCCTTGCCATAGACTGTTTCTGAGTCCTGCCTGTTCGGCTACAGCGAAGTAGCTGTCAGCATCCACTGTCTTGACTGTCTGTTCGATGGCCTTCACTGAGAGGCGATAGGCGCTCTCAGCGGCGACCGAGCCTAGAGTTTTGGCGAGACGGGTTTTAACCGGCGATAGGCCGGGGGTTTTGACAAAGATGGCGATCGCGGCAGAACGGTTGAGAGAGTTCATGATCGCTGCCAGCGCTGTGCTACAAGTTTAAACAGCTCAGGCAGCGACAGTCTCAGCCAATACCACTGATGGAGCAGCGTGACGTTAAGCCAACCCTGTTGGTGGTATTTACGAGCGCTGGTAAACAGGGTGGAAGGAATACGTTGCAAGGGCACCGCAGCTTGATGGGCGCGCCAGACAAATAGCAGATCTTCGCCGTAGGGGCGGTTTTCAGGAAAGCCGCCGAGACGCAAAAAAAGCGCCTTGGAAATACACAGCCCCTGATCACCATAGGGACAGAAAAGGAGTCTTGAACGCAGGTTGGCACCTAGGGCATTGGCGCGCAGTAGGGGGCCGCTATCGTTAAACCCCAGGTCGAAATAGTGCAGGGCCGCGCCGTGCTGATCTTGATCCAGGCTGTTCTCAAGCGCGCGCAGATTATCTTGGCTGACGCGACTGTCTGCATGTAAAAACCACAACCACTGGCCCGTAGCTTGCTTAGATCCGGCATTGAGACTGCTGGCACGACTCGGTTGCGAGCTCTGAATAATCACAGCATGCAGTGGGCTATTGTCTAGATGGTCTAGATGGTCTAGATGGTCTAGATGGTCTAGATGGTCTAGATGGTCCAGATCGGCGAGCAGTTGCCTGTGCTGGGTCTCAGCAGTTGCCAGGGGAATGATGATCGAAAGCCGGGTCATAGAAGCGTTTTCATAGAAAGCTCCGTCACAGTCGCGCCACTCAACGCTCCAAGACCTCGAGCCACTGTTGCTGTTCCGAACTGAGTTGCTGCCGAGGGGTTAACATAGCGCTTTTCAGTGCCTGCCTAATATGGTGGGGTGTTTCCGTGAAGGGGCTGGCCACCAGCGGTTTTAAAACCTTGATCGCAGAGGCCAATGTGTCGCTGTAGATCTCAAAGAACTTCTCCACGCTCACATGTTGGCTGGGGTCATCCATCCAGCAGTCATAATCGGTAATCAGACATAGCGAGCTGTAGGCAATCTGTGCTTCACGGGCCAAGAATGCCTCGGGGAGATTGGTCATGCCGACTAAATCGCAGTTGACTGCGTCGCGGAGGAAAAAGCTCTCGGCGCGGGTACCCAGTCGCGGGCCTTCGACACAGGCATAGGTATTGTGGATATGAAGTGGCTGGTCAACAGCTGCGGCGGCGCGCTCAATATCGCTGTTCAGTGCAGCGCAGACAGGGTTGGCGGTAGAGACATGGGCGGCGACCCCGAGGCTAAAAAAGCTCTGCTCACGGCGACCCCTGGTGTGATCAAAATATTGCTCAACCAATGCCAAGTCACCGGGCTTAAGTTCTTGGCGCAGGCTGCCAGCGGCAGAAAAAGAAATAATACGCCGCGCCCCTAGGGCCTTTAGGGCATAGATATTGGCGCGATAGTTAATCTCGTGAGGCAACAGCTGATGCTCGCGGCCATGGCGGGCGAGAAACAGCACCTGCTGGCCGCCGTATTGACCACAGCTGATGGCCGCGGAGGCTGCCCCGAAGGGCGTGGTCAGGGTGCGCTCTGTGTCGATTTGCAACCCTTCAAGCTGATAGAGCCCAGATCCTCCGATAATACCTAACATGCTGTCGTCCTGCTTTCTACTTGCTGTGGCCCGAGAAATTGAACCGTTGAGGGTTTAGCTACTTCTCTTGATCATAGACCATATGGTCATTGATTAAGGTTTACATAGATGATGGATAGCTCCTAAAGTGCTGATTATAAATAACATTAATTTTTAAATTCTAGGGAGAATGGTCGTGAGCGTTTACAAGGTACCGCAGAAGGAACTGTCATTTATCTTTGATGAAATTGTTAACTATTCCGAAATTTGCAGCATGCCGGGCTTTGAAGAAGCGAGCCGCGACATGGTCGATGTAGTGCTGCCGGAAGCGGCTAAGTTTTTTGAAGATGTAGTGGCGCCGACCAATCACGAGGCGGATAAAAACCCAGCTTTTTTAAAGGATGGCGAGGTCGTGACTTCTCCTGGACTGGACCCTATTTACCGGCAGATGGTTGAGGCTGGCTGGTGCTGTTTAAATGGCGATAGCCGTTATGGTGGTGCCGGGTTCCCGAGTGTTGTGGATCTGGCGGTGCAAGAGATGTTCCAGACCGCCAACTGTGGTTTTAGCCTGTTACCTATGCTGACCCGCGGTGTGGTTCATGCGCTCAACCAGTACGGCACCGATGAGCAGAAAGAGACCTA
>Ga0302130_1001889_pt1 | contig 10104 bp, 8 predicted proteins | sample CB9_surface_MG_FD_203117 | JGI IMG/M metagenome (GOLD analysis project Ga0302130, IMG submission 203117) | Marine microbial communities from Western Arctic Ocean, Canada - CB9_surface | ecosystem: Environmental > Aquatic > Marine > Oceanic | place: Canada: Western Arctic Ocean | collected 2017-09-19 | reverse complement strand
GTTTCATAACCGAACGAGGTGACCCAATGCACGTTGCCGAAATCTTTACCGAAGATAGCACCAAAGTCTTGGTTGCCATCACTGCCATCAATTTCCTGATGCGACGCTGAGAATTCAAGACCTTCGAAGTTCTTACGAGTCAAGAAGTTGACAACACCAGAGATTGCGTCAGAACCGTAGGTTGCCGCAGCACCCTCTTTCAGTACTTCAACACGCTCAACGGCTAATTTTGGAATGCCGTTAACATCTACGAACCGGCCACCTGGCAGACGCGCAGAAATTGGTGTTTGACGCTTACCATTAATAAGAACCAACGTTCGAGCTGCACCTAAGCCTCGAATGTTAACGCTTGCTACACCTTCCGATGCGTTTGATTGAAACTGGTTTGATTCACCATCAACACCCGAACTGGCGCTTAGACGTCTAACCATCTCAACGATACTTGGCGCGCCCTGTTTTGCTAATTCTTCTCGCTTTAAAACTGTTACAGGCGATTCAGAATCAATCGGCGTACCTTTAATAAATGAACCAGTGACGATGACTTCTTCTATCTCATCTGCACCGAAAGCTGTTGTTGCTAAACATGCCGACATTATTCCTGTCGTTGCAAGTTTAACCCATTTGGATTTCATCATAAGTCCCCCTTATAGCATCCAATTCGATTATTATCCGCAGAACGAAAATCCACGGTTGCCGCAATATACTGTTCATACAGCTCAGTTACAACCCATGATTAGAACTTACCCGTCAAGGCCATTCATCCCTTAGTTAAAGAAGCTAGAGGTAACACAGAACAAAACCGAGTTTGACGAACTCGGGGGCAACAAAAAATGTGCATACTGAACGACTAAATCGACTGTTAGCCGATGTTAAGTAGCGACCTATTTTATTTAGCCTCTCGCGCCTAAGATTCCCAAACTCATATAAGACCTCTGAGACAGACAACGCACCGCCGATAAACGCCTACGACGTTAGTCTAACCGCGAAAAGCCGCAAGGCATCTTTCTCTGGCCTCAGCTAGGTCAACCATTGGCTCAGGATACCCAGCGTCAAGCAGTTGCTGATGACCGGGTTTATGTAACACTTTGCTGGGCACGTCTGCTAATGCAGGTATCCAGTGCTTGATGTACACCCCTTGCACATCAAACCGCTGACTCTGTCGAGTCGGACTCAAAAAACGGAAATAAGGCGCAGCGTCAGTACCCGTCGACGCGGCCCACTGCCAGCCGCCGTTGTTAGAGGCAAAGTGTCCATCGATCAACTGACTCATAAAATAGCGTTCACCCCAGCGCCAATCGATTAGCAAGTGCTTACTCAAAAAGGTCGCTGTGAGCATTCTCAGACGGTTGTGCATCCAACCCGTTGAGTTAAGTTGATGCATTGCTGCGTCGACCATTGGGAAACCGGTCGTGCCGCTTTTCCAGCGTTCAAACTCTTCAACATCATGTCGCCAAGGGACGTTTTCCGTATCCGCTTTAAACGCCAGACCTTTGCATATTTTGGGGAAACCCCACATGACATGCAGATAAAATTCTCTCCAGATCAATTCGCCGATCCAGGTTCTAACGCCATCAGAAATGCCGTCGAAAGGCGGCGGCATACCTTGCGTTGCCGCTTGCAAACACTGACGCGCTGACAACAAGCCAACATTCATCGCCGCCGAAAGTTTGCTGGTACCTTCGATCGAAGGGAAATCTCTTGTATCGCGGTAGTCGTCAACCCTTTCGGAGACAAAATCGCTTAAAGAAGATAATGCAGTTGACTCATCTGACGCCCAACTCGATATGTCGACCGGCGTGACTTGGAAGAGTTCAAGACCATTTTGCGAAATGACTTGCTCAATCTCGGCACTAAAGGTTTTAGGCGCAAGCGCCTTGGGTTTCGACAAAGGCAGCATATCTTGATATCTGAGCGTATCCAAAACCCGATTACGGAAGGGTGTAAACACTTTGTAGATTTGTCCTTGAAGCGTTCTGACGGTGCCAGGTTTAAGGAGAACAGAGCCGTGGTAACCGTGCATGTTTTGATCACTCAACTGATGACGAACCGCTTCATCTCTTCGCGCCTCGTCAACGCCATACTCATGGTTAAAGTAGATGTGCTTAACCTTTAGCTGATGCGCCAGGTCCCGCAGCTTGTCGGGCACCTGCTTGTAAACATCAACTTCGTGGACGATTAAAGGCACATTTAGCGCTTTGAGCGAAGTTGATAACCCGCTAAGCGCTTCGTGAGTGAGCGTCATTCTGCCAGGTGAGAGATGATGTTGCTGCCATTGCCCCTTTGCTACAATAAACACACCCGCAACAGAGCCCCCGTCAACAGCAGCGTTTTTACACGCAGCGACCAGCGCTTGGTTATCGTGGACGCGTAAATCATTACGGAACCAAATTAAGTGATCAATCGATTGCGTTGCCATTAAATGCTATTTCTCAAACGGAGCTCTTCAGGATATGGAGACATAAATACTTGGGTCTTGATATATTCATTGGGATGAACATTAAAAAGATGCTGCAGCATCTTCATAGGAACAACCAAAGGGACTAAACCGGTTCGGTAATCATCGATACTTCTATCAACATCCGCTTTCTCTATGGCTGATATGGTCCGTTTTAAATAGCCTCGAACGTGCTGCATGGCATTCGTCAGCCCGCTTCTTTTTGCCGGATCTTTAATCGCAGACATCAAAAGTTCTATAAACTGCGCTGTCAAAACATCAATGTCGACCTTACCCGCATCGGCCAAAAGTCGACCTATTTCTTTGTAAGCAGTTGTATCGTGTGCCATCACGAGATATTTGTATCGTGAGTAGAAGGTTATCAGTCGGTGCGCTGTTAGTTCCTCACGCTGTAATTTTTTCCAATCGTGATAAACGTAGGCGCGGATAAAAAAATTCTCTCTGATTCTCGCATCATTAAGTCGACCATCGTCTTCGACGGGCAACAGCGGTTCTATTCGCAAGAGTTCCGATACGAACCCACCTTGCCCTTTATGGTGGAACACGTTGCCTTTCTCATTATAGACCTTAACGCGCTCCGTACCGCAGGACGGCGAGCCCTTCACTAATATATAACCGGATAGGTCTGTATTACGTTGAAGAAAACTTTGAGCTGCATTTTGAAGTTTGAGCGTGAAGTCTTGGGTCTGCGATGACGAATCCTTGACTCTCACTTCGCCGTTCTCGTCGACTAATCTTATAGGTTCTCTTGGCACGCCGAGCCCAATGGCCACTTCAGGACAAAAGGCAACTAATTCGGCAACACAGGCAACGGAATCCATAAACGGGTTATGGCGTTTTGCATCACCACTGTATCTAACGGGACTGCCTACAATGCAAGCCCCAACACCTAATTTCAACAAACCAACTCTCCAACTAGGAAAAATCTCTAGACGATAACTAGATTCTTTGTACGACGATGAATCAAGAACAGTTCTTACTTTCTTTGTAACTTTCTCGCACTCACCTAACCACCAAGCATCTTGATGTGCGTTGTCCGCCGACCAATACTGCTACGCTGTGTTGATCCGCCAAAAAGCACTCACTGTTCCGAAAATTAGCAAAATAGCTAATACTATTAATGACTTAGAATTATTGACGGACTCTTTTTTCTCTAGTGATCAACAAGCTAATTACTTTCGCTGTCGCACTGGTGATGCGAAATTTTGTTTTAATGTTGGAGAATAAAAGGCCTGCATCGGGGGCCTTTTATTTGCTAAGTTCAGGCTGGATCACAAGCGTCAATAACTGAACGACCGCAGCCCAGAACTGGTTATCGATCCTCTGTTTGCGCCACCATACACCTTTCACACCATCATCATTGTAAGGGGAACGGCAAATGCTCGACTATCTTGCCTTGGCATACCCGTTTTTGCCGGAGTCACTCTTTTTTACCTGATTATTGTCGTACACGATTTCCCTTATGAAATTGCGAAACATCGCAATCGCCCAAATCAGGACGCGCTGCATGTCGCCGGTTGGGTTAGCCTTGTAACCCTGCACGTTATCTGGCCGTTCCTCTGGATTTGGGCAACCTTGTACCGTGAGGACAGAGGCTGGGGCTTCGATAGTGAGGCAAAAATGGCGTGGACGGCGAGCCGGTCAAAAATTTAGAACAACGAGTAAAAGAGCTTGAAGATAAGCTCTTAGTATTGAGTGACACAACCGATATAGACACCCGTGAGGGAGCACAATAATGGATCTCTTACTTATCCTTACCTACGCAGCCGTCTGCGTTGTCATATTCAAAGTTTTCGATTTGCCTCTCAACAAATGGACGGTACCGACAGCCGTACTTGGGGGCGTCGTACTCATCGGCACATTGATTTTTGCTATGAACTACAACCACCCTTATTCCGAGGTGAGTCGCGAGTACTTTGTGACAACGCCTATCGTTCCCGGTGTATCTGGAATCGCCACTAAAGTGCATGTAGAGCCTAATCAGAGACTTGATAAAGACGACATCATGTTTCAAATCGATCCAATTCCCTACGAGAATAAGGTGAAGCAGCTTAACGCCCAGCTCGTCGCCGCACTCGATGATCAGGTTCGCGCAAAAGAGCTGATGGTGAAAGGCGTTGGCAGACAAAGAGACTTGGATATTGCAGACGCGCAGGTGGACTCTTTAGAAGCACAAATGAACTCCGCTCAGTATGATTTGAGCCGCACCACGGTTCGAGCGCCCGGCAACGGTTACGTCACTCAGTTCTCACTCCGGCCCGGCATCATGGCAGTATCAATGCCGCTACGCCCGGTCGCTGTTTTCGTTCAAGACGAGAGTGGCTACTTAATCGCGTGGTTCAGACAAAACAGCATGCAAAGACTTCAAGTCGGGTACGAGGCAGAAGCCGCCTATGATGGTATTCCAGGCACTGTCTTCAAAGGTGAAATCCTTGCAGTGTTACCCGTATTAGCAGAAGGCCAAATTCAACCGACGGGGAATCTAATGACCATATCGTCACGGCAACCGGGCAGAATACCTGTTCGAATTCGCATCACCGATGAGCGTCTAAAGGATTACACCATCCCCGGCGGTGCTTACGCTCAGACAGCTGCCTATAGTGACCACCTTCATTATGTCGCCATCATGAGACGCATCCTATTGCGCATGTCTTCGTGGATGAATTACCTCTTCCCGTTCCATTAGATAGCGGCCGCACCATGGCTGTCAGGCAACGACAGATCAAACCTCGATCATGACAGGTGAATTGACTTTTTAAATCGTCAATTCACCTGATTATCTACTTTCCTTTAAAGCAACGCGGTAATATTCGATCTCACCGCAATTGAAGATATGTCATGTTAAATAATCAGGTAGCAAACACCGTCATCGATCACGCCCTAAGCTTAGGCGCAGATTTCGCTGAACTTTTTATCGAGCGTAATCAGGTTAACGCCGTCAATAGTCTCAGTAGCGAAGTGCAATCGGTTCAGTCCGGCATCGATTTCGGCATTGGCATCCGCATGATTTACGGCAATAAGGTGCTGTACGGATATACCAATAAAAATGATGAGGCGGAGCTAAAGAAAATAGCCAGCGCGCTGGCCGCAAAAGATCTACGCGACCCAACGACTAGTTCAACAAGCTTTAATTTCATTGAGCCAATGGAGCTACATCCGGTCGGTTTACCACTGTCGCAAGGATCGGAAGTTGCCAGCAAAGTCGCTTACCTTCTAAAAGCTGACGCAGCTGCACGTAAAGCCAGCAACCTGATATCACAGACCCGCGGTATCTGTATGCAACGCCAACAAGCGATTGAACTATTCAACAGCGAAGGTCTTCACACATCTGACACGCGCCACTACATACGAACATCGCTAACAGCTATCGCTTCTGACGGCAGCGAACAAGCAACTGGCTCGAGGACTGAAGGCGGACTAAAGGGTTGGGAAATACATGAGCATATAGATGCAAGTGCGACCGGTGACGAAGCTGCACGGCAAGCCCTGGTCAATCTCAGCGCACAACCTTGCCCATCTGGGCGCATGCCAGTGGTTATCGGCAATGGCTTTGGTGGCGTTATTTTCCACGAAGCTTGCGGGCACTTACTTGAAACAACTTCCGTTGCGAAAAAAGCGTCTGTGTTTCACGATCAGATGGGCGAAATGATAGCCAATCCAGCTGTCAGTGCGGTTGACGATGGCACTCTGACGAAAGAGTGGGGTTCAATCAATATCGATGACGAAGGTATGCAAACCCGCAAGACTCAGCTCATCAAGGACGGCAGGTTGACAAGCTTTTTGGTTGATCGGTTGGGCGCACAGCAGACGGGATTCGATAGAACGGGCTCAGGACGACGTGAGTCTTATAAATATGCACCGGCATCCCGTATGCGAAACACCTTTATTGAAGCCGGTAACGATAGCTTCGAAGACATGATCAGCTCGATGGAAAGAGGCATCTACGCATCTCACATGGGCGGCGGCTCGGTTCAGCCTGGAACGGGAGAATTTAATTTTGCCGTGACTGAAGGCTACTATGTCGAAAACGGCAAAATTCAGCACCCCGTCAAAGCAGCGACCCTCATTAGCACAGGTCCTGCCGTGCTAAGAGAAATTTCGATGGTCGGCTCCGACTTTGCCCTTGCGTCTGGCATGTGCGGTTCCGTCTCTGGCGCTGTACCAACCTCCGTGGGCCAGGCGACGTTGAAGGTCGATGATATTTTGGTCGGAGGAAACGCATAATGTCAGCTCAACCAAACGACAATCAGCAACTCGCAGAACGTGTACTTTCAAAAGTCCAATCTGAAGGTGCCTCTGGCGACCTGATAATCGATGCAGGTGAATCCCTGTCTTTAAAAGCGCGTGATGGCGAACTCGAAGAATACAAAGTCACCTCAAGCCAGATATTCGGTCTTCGGGTTATCAAAGACGGTCGAGTTGGCACCGCCTACAGTGAAGCCAGTGATTCAGACGCACTAGAATCGATGGTCGAGCAAGCTCTCATTAATGCGAGTTTTGCCCGTGTTGAAGAGTTTGAGAAAATTTCCAAAAGTGACGACACGTTAGCAACGGATAATGCGCTGTTGTGCCCAACAGACGCTGTCAGTATTGATGAAAAGATTCAGTTTTCGCTGGATCTAGAACGCAAACTGGCCAGTATGGATAAAGTTAAAAATGTGCCTTACAACGGCGTGCAAGATGTGACCGGACAACGTCAGGTTTTCACCAGTAACGGCCTCAACGCTCAATCGAAATCAAGAACCTGTCTATCGTTTGCTTATGCATTAGTTGAAGAGGACGACGTCAATGCGATGGAGGGACTTGGCCAAGCGGCAAGAACATTTCTTTCGCTCGATGTCGACGCGCTGGTAAAACAGGTGCATCTCAACACGTTAAGCATTCTTCACGGTAAGCCAGTGCCCAGCAAACACTACGACGTGATATTCAACGCTGAAACACAGGCCGAAGTGTTTCACGTCTTCGCCTCCATGTTTTCTGGAAAATCAGCCAAGGACGGCGTTAACCCAATGCGAGACAAGGTTGGTGAAGCCATTGCAGACCCACGACTCACGATTTTGGATAACCCCAGCCTCACTGACGGATTTGGCTATGCACTGTTCGATGCAGAAGGCACGGCAACAGATAAATTGGCACTCATCAACCAAGGTAACTTAGCGTCATTGATACACAATAGCGCCACAGCAGCCTACTTCGACACCCATTCGACCGGACACGCCAGTCGAGGCCCTAAATCAACATTGGGCGTCGGCGTACACCAACTTGAAATTCTAGCAGGAACCGATGGCGATTCGTCACTCAAGGCCGGCACCTATCTAGAACTCGTTAACCTTACAGGACTGCACTCCGGAGCTAACCCGCTTTCCGGGAACTTTAGTTTTGGCGCATCTGGCTACCTCTGCAAAGACGGCATTCGGGGCCAGGCAATACGCGGCATTACCGTTGCCGGTAATTTTTTCGACATGCTAAACAAAATTGCCGCAATCGGAGACGCGCCTGTTTGGGACTGGGAGCATTCTTCGCTGATGCCAAGCATTCGCTTTTCGGATCTCGCTATCTCAGGTTAAAACACAGCTAACGCCCATCGACACCTTTAAATATTAAAGGGGTACGCCTTATTTTGGTTGCCTCTTTGATATGTTTAAAACTTTGCATACCTCTCGTTTATCCGCCCTTCCTAAAAAAATCGCGATGCCCTCTTGAATCTATGAGCTCTCACCCTACAAAGGGTTTAGGACAGATCACTATTTGAAGCGCCAAATCATTCAAGAGGACAACCCATGAACCAGCTAAGATCATTTAATTCCCTTAACAATCTGCATCGAGAACTAAGCCGTGTTTTTGATTCACGCTATCCGTTCGAACCACTTCAAACGACTGAAAATAACTGGCAACCGCAAGTGGATATTACGGAAACAGAAAACGCCTACAAAGTTCATGCAGAAAACCCGGGTGTCAGCCCGCAGGACGTAGACGTGACGCTGCACAACGGCATCTTGACCGTAAAAGGCGAAAAGACAACAAGCCGTGAACACGAACAAGGTAAAACGAAACATAGAGAACGCACCTACGGATCATTCTCAAGACAATTCACTCTGCCTGAAACCACCGATGAGGATGGTGTTAAAGCGAAGGCAGTTAACGGTGTTCTAGAAATAGAAATACCTAAAGTACAAGCCAGGAAGCCACTGAACATCAACGTAACCTCCAGCGATTAAAAACTGGTAGTTGCAACGACCACTTGGAATAGAAAACAATAAGGAGACGACGACATGTCTAACTTAAATCAAATTACACATAATCTTCGAGACTCTGTTGACCATCTTGCTGAAGGTTGGCAACAGCTATGGAATAAGGGTAAGAATGCAATTACTCGTTTCACGCCTGAAGGAACAGATGACTCAACTATATCACCACCTCAATTCTCTAATCGTTGGGGTGTGTTGTCGGCGGAGCTGAAAGAGACCGAGTCAAAGATTACGATTATGCTTGAAGTACCGGGTATGGAAAGTGATGACTTTGATATCCAGATCGATAAGAGTGCCCTTCGGATTAGCGGACATAAAACTTACGCCTCGGACAAGAGTGAAAGTAAGTACTTCATTACCGAACGTGCCTATGGCCAGTTTGAGCGGGTCATACCCTTGCCCTGCGAGGTTGATGATCAAGGTGCACAAGCGAGTTATAAAAAGGGTGTACCTGAGTTAACGCTGCAAAAACATCACTCAGCAAAACCCAGGAAAATTGTCGTCAGTTAAGCTTTAGTGACCAAAACAGGCTCCGAAAGGAGCCTGTTTTGTTTGTTCCAACCGACCTGTATCCTTAGCCTTTAACCTGACAGGCTACAACCATGTCCGAAGCAACCACAGCCCACCAAGCGCTAACAAAAGGTGACGGCTACTTTCTGCTCGAAAACCTCATCAGCACAGAAGCCGCTGCCAAGTTGCGATCCATCGTCCTAGCGAAATTGTCCGAAGGCACGGAAATGGCTAAAGGTGATATCAATCTTCCAAACCTTCTCGCTCACGGCAGCGAATTCGAACAGATTATTACCAATCCTCGTCTTTTGGCCGTTGCGCATAGCCTGCTCGGTCCTGATGCAAAGCTGGCGGCGTTCACGGCAAAAACCCTAATTCCCGGTGGAGACGCCGGACGACTCCACATCGACTACCCCTATTGGGCCATGGACACCGGTATGCCTGTCGAACCCGCGCTGATGATGCAGGTGATTTGGATGATGAACCCCTTCAACACAGACAATGGTGGCACTTGGATGCTACCGGGTAGTCAGAAGCTTGCAGAGCACGTCAACAAAGAAAAGTTCGAGTCCGAGGCAATTCAAGCAATCGGAAATGCCGGTGACGCAATCGTTAGTCATGGGCAATTGTGGCATCAGACTGCGGTGAACAGATCCGATGAGCCAAGAGTCGCTATTTTGATTAATTTTTCTCAGCTCGCCATAAGACCGCTGTCTGAACTGGGTCCATTCAGCAACGCGTTTTTAGACAGAGCAAGCCCAGAACTATTGAACCTTCTTCCCGTCAATTTTCGTGAAGCCTTGATGGCAAGACTTAAACGAAACTATTCTTAACCAATACAATCAGTTACGACTGAGAGAAAGTGCACAGGCTTATCGAAGTGAAATTATA
>Ga0302130_1001882_pt1 | contig 10126 bp, 11 predicted proteins | sample CB9_surface_MG_FD_203117 | JGI IMG/M metagenome (GOLD analysis project Ga0302130, IMG submission 203117) | Marine microbial communities from Western Arctic Ocean, Canada - CB9_surface | ecosystem: Environmental > Aquatic > Marine > Oceanic | place: Canada: Western Arctic Ocean | collected... | reverse complement strand
CAGATATTTCTTTCTTCATCTCCATTAGAAATATGAAATTTTCGAATAGTCATTAAACCTGCATACTCACCTTGAGCTCCTGCATTCGGTTGTAATGAAATTCCAGAGAAACCTGTAATCTCAGACAACATCTTTTTTAAATCTTCAAATAATTCTTGGTATCCTTGCGCCTGATCAACTGGTGCAAAAGGATGAAGACCACCGAATTCAGGCCAGGTCACTGGGATCATTTCAGCAACCGCATTCAATTTCATCGTACAGGATCCAAGTGCAATCATAGACTGATTAAGCGCTATATCCTTGTTTTCTAGACGTTTTAAATATCTTAACATCTCTGTTTCTGAGTGAAATGAATTAAATACTTCGTGTTCCATAAACTTAGAAGCCCTAACCAATTCAGCTGGAATACTGGTCGCAGTATTGGCATCTAGTGCTTCTAATTTTTTTTCCACACCAAAAATTTCAAGTAAATTATTGATATCTTTTAGTTCGGTAGTCTCATCAAAAGAAATGCTTATTCTTTCGTCATTTACTTTTCGTAAATTAATACCGTAATTATAAGCTCGTTTTAAAATATCTGCTGTGTCTGCTCCCGTGTCTAAACAAACCGTATCGAAAAAAGTGTCTGCAACTAATTTATATTTAGGTGACGTCTCGGAGGCAAACATGTTTGCAAAAGTATTTGCACGTTCTGCGATATGTTTAATACCATCCGGTCCATGATAAATTCCATAGGCTGCTGCCATAATAGAAAGCAATGCTTGAGCCGTACAAATGTTGCTCGTCGCTTTTTCACGTCGGATGTGTTGCTCTCTTGTTTGTAGAGCCATACGTAATGCTTGGTTTTCTTTTCGATCAACCGATACTCCAATAATTCTACCTGGCATCGCTCTTTTGTATTCATCTTTGGCTGCAAAAAAAGCAGCGTGAGGTCCGCCATATCCCATCGGCACTCCAAATCGTTGAGAATTTCCAACCACAATATCTGCGCCCATTTCTCCTGGTGCTTTTAGTAAGGTAAGAGCAAGTAAATCAGCAACTACAATTGCTTTTCCTTTTTTCGATTGAATGGTTTTAATATGAGTTTCAATATTTTCTACTAAACCATACGTATCTGGATAGGAAACAATTCCACACAATATATTATCTTTAATTGTTTCTAACATATCAAATGTTCCCACCATGACATGTAAACCAAAAGGTTCCGCTCTAGTTCTAATCACATCGATAGTTTGTGGATTACAATTTTGAGAAACAAAAACAATTTTAGCATCTTCTTTATTAATTCTCTGGCAAAGCGCTACTGCTTCTGCAGCTGCAGTAGATTCATCTAGTAAAGATGCATTGGCGATATCCATTTTAGTCAAATCTCTAATCATCTGTTGAAAGTTTAACAACATTTCTAATCTGCCTTGTGCAATTTCCGGCTGATATGGCGTATAACTTGTGTACCAACCTGGATTTTCTAAAACATTTCTCAACACCACATTAGGCGTGTAGGTTCCGTAATAACCCATTCCTATATAACTTTTATTTACTGTATTTTTAGAAGCTATTCCTTTTAAAATATCTAATGCTTTCTGTTCTGATACAGAATCTCTCATATCTAATTGCTCGTCTTCTAAAATGCTTGAAGGAACAATGTCTTTAATAAATTTTTCCATGGACTTATAACCAACTGAATCCAACATTTTAGTTTGCTCAGCTTGTGAAGGGCCTATGTGTCTTTTAATAAACTCTGATGTTCTGTGATCTCTCATTAACTTGGGTTCTCCTCTACAAATTTGTCGTAATCGGCTTTGCTCATAAGAGCTGTTAATTCATCCGGACTAGTAATTTTAATCTTAAAAAACCAACCGTTTCCTTCTGGGTCTTTGTTCACTAACGAAGGATCCTCAACAATAGCTGGGTTTCCTTCCACTATTTCTCCACTAACTGGTGTGTACACATCAGAAGCAGCTTTCACACTTTCAACCACAGCAGCTTCTGCACCGCTAGTTAGTGCTTTTCCTACATCAGGAATTTCTGCAAACACAATATCTCCTAGTTGTTCGGTTGCATGTTTCGTAATTCCTACCGTTCCCACATCTCCGTCTACTGATACCCACTCATGTTTTTTTGAATATTTTACTTCACTCATATGTTTCTCCTATTTTGCATAACTTTTTTTATAAAATGGTAACAAGCAAATCTTTGCTGGATATTGTTTACCTCTTACTTCTAATTCCACAGAAGTTCCTTCTTCTGAACAATCAAAATTAACATAACCAATCACAACAGCACTTCCTACACTTGGTCCAAAACAACCGCTGGTAACTACTCCCACTTCTTTCTCACTTTGAAATATTTTAGCACCTTCTCTTGCAATAATTTTACCTTCTAACTTAATTCCAACTCTTTTTCTTGTAATTCCTTTTTCTACATGAGCCTTTACAACGTCACCACCAACAAAATCAAAAGTAGTTCTTCTATTTTTTGCAATTCCAAACATTAAATCTGCCTCAATAGGAGATGTTGTTTTATCTAAATCATGACCATATAAACAAAGACCAGCTTCTAAACGCAAAGAATCTCTTGCTCCAAGGCCAATCATAGCGATTTTATTTTTAGATAACAATTCCTCACAAAGTTTTGTTATTTTTTCATTTGAAATAGAAATTTCATAACCATCTTCACCTGTATAACCAGATCGAGTAATATAAATCGTTTCACCTTCATATGGAAATTCTCCTCCATTCATAAATTTTAAATCAGCAACACCTGGAACTATTTCTTCTAAAATGGAAACTGCTAAAGGACCCTGAACAGCTATTAAGGCTAAATGATCATGTAAAGTTGCACAATCTGGATTAGGTAAAATATTTTTTAAAGTTTTAACGTCACTATGTTTGCATGCAGCATTCAAAACAATATTAATTCCATTTTTAACTCTGGTCACAATCAAATCATCGTCGATGCCACCCTGTTCATTCATAAGAAAAGAATATTTCGATTGGTTCATTTTTAATACAGACAAATCAATTGGAATAATTTTTTCAATTGCTGAACAAACGCTATCATCTCCTACGATTGAAAATTGTCCCATGTGTGAAACATCAAAAATTCCTGCAGCAGCTCTTACTTTGTCATGCTCATTAATAATTCCAAAAGAATATTGAATAGGCATTTCATAGCCTGCGAAAGGAACCATCTTTGCTCCTTGGCTAACATGAAAATCAAATAACGCTGTTTTTAAACTACTCATTCAAAATCTATATGCTCATCTGTCTTGAATACCTGAGATCTTGCATCCTTCGGTGGAGCTCTAAGCTCTCTTTCCAGAGTTTTAGTTTTTAAGGTCCTTTTCGCTGAGATTTTCCTGAGCAGTTGATCCTTCGCGGATGCATTAAAGCATTCTCTCCCTTAAATATTCTACTGTTTAAAGCAATAATCAAACTAAACAACCGCTCATAGGTTGCATAAAAGCTTAAAAAACCTCATTTAATAGAACTTTTTTTTGGACTTATTGCCTCTCCAACTCTGAGAATGACCTAGCCTGTTCTTATTAATCGACTCAAAAGGATTTACCCATCTCATACCTCTACAGGGATCTTTTTTACCTGTTTCAGAAAATGAGAAAGGCTTTGAAACGCTTATTTGGGTTCGTTTGACTAGCTTCTCTTTTCTTTTTTGCTCTCGTTCTTTTTGATATTTATCAAGTTCACTATCTTCCTTTAAGATAGAACTCTTCTAAATAATTCTTTTGTGCTGAAGTTAACCCGTTAATTTTTTTCATTTATTCGTAATCTATATCTACAATATTGCCCGTGTTATTTTTGGCAAAATAATTAATCAAATCAATTGCCATTCTTTGATTTTCATCCATATTTTTTCTTTTCTTGTAAAAAATATATTCTAACGTTTGAGGATATAATATTGAACTTATTGCAACATAATGCCCTTTAGCATATTGACCACAACCCATTATTTCCAAACGCTGGATAATTTCAGTTAGATTATTTCTAGTAATTTTAAATTTTTTTATAGGTGGTTGATTATTTGGTTCATTATAAGCCGTATCAACAATCTGTTGAATTATATCATCTCTTTTGTTGGTATCTGCAGTTAATATCTCAAAAGCAGTACCAGACGATAAATCCATCCTTAATTTTAAATACTCTTTTGTAAGTTTTTTAACTTTTAAGGATTTTTTAAAACTTCTAAATATTTCACCTAACATTCATACCCTTTATTTTAAAAACCTTATTCAATTTTTTAAATCCCATTTATTTCTTGCCCCCCCAAAATCTTCCTCCCCATAAATAACTTAAATGATAGTAAGACATTGTAAAAAAGACGCCAGCAATTACTCTTAATAAAATTATTAGATATAGATTTTCAATAGTTGTGGAATACCAAAATATAATTGCTCCAACTAATAAATCAATTAATGCCCAAGCAATCATTGTCCATTTAGGAAAAGATTTTCTTAAATCTTTTTTATCACCCGACCAATAAATCTTTTTATTATAATTTCTTTTGGAATATTCTTTTTTTTTCATGCGTTATGAATATTGCTATCCTATATTTTTTTTAATTTTAAAGAAACCATACACATACACTCCCGCAGTTATAAAATTAATTGGCATCCAAATTTCTCTACTTAATTTAACAGGAAAAATCGGATTATATAAAATTAAGATGAATGCAAATAAAATTATAATTTCATTAATACCACTTGCGTTTTTATAACTATGATAAATTATTATGCCTGCTGTAATACTTACTACTAAACGAAGAAGTGTATAAAAACCGTAAGGAAAAGAAATTAGAGGTGCAAAAATTAATAAGACAGCTGGTATCAAAAGAAAAAGGGCTATCGAATTTTTATTCACTTATTTAAAAGGAATAAATTGACCAGATTTCATATCTAATTCAGTTGTTAATTTTTCAATAATTACTCCAATGGTTGCATCCTTTAAATTTTTGAGACCTTCTGGGTTTCCTTCCTCAACTACTTTTTCAAATTCTTTTACTGTAAAAACTTTTCCGATGTCGTTAATTCCTACACTTACAAAATCCCCAATATTAATTGAATGTTCTAAATCATCAAAAAAAACCATAATTAAAATTTCAGTTTGTTTGTTGTCTATATAAACGGTGCATCTAACAGTGCCACTTGTTTTATCTGGTCCTATTAAATAAACAATTCCTAAAACACTAGATTTATTTTTTAGAATAACTGATGAAAAATACTTTTTAGAATATTCATAACAAGCTTCATTACTTTTGAAAAATAATTTTGTTAAATTTGAATTTGTACTTTTGGTTTTTTTACTTTTAAAAATATCTAAGATGCCCATATTTAAAGGTATTGGTTATTTTATTAATTATTATTCATTTATTCTTTTTTTAAAATACCATCTTTTAGAAAATAATAATAAGCACCTATTGTAACTATTTCTCTTATTAGCATACCAATTGACTCAGATGACCAATTTGATTTAGTCGCAATTGAAATATCTCCAATAAATGCAAAAGCGATAACTGCAAAAGGAAGTATTGATACAAATAATAAATTATAATTTTTATAGATTTTTGTAACTGCTAGAGCTGAAACATAAGCTGCGAACAATCCAGAAAGAACAGTAGGACCTGTATCATTAATAATGTCTGGCAGTCTTAAACCCATAAATTTATCATAAATAAAATATAAGATTTTACCTAAATAAAGCCCTATCCATTGTGAAAGGATTGAAACTGGAATAAAAATTATCGAAACCAAAAGGCTATAAAGTTTTATTTTCATATAAACTATTTATTTTTTTTCTTAACAAACTTTTTTGTTTTAGCTATTTTTTTAGTGGTAGCTTTTGTCTTTTTTATTATAGTTTTTGCAGTTACATCTTTTGGTTCATCATTTTGATAATTATAATTTGTTTGAGGATTAACTGTGGGGTTACCTTTAAATATTGAGAACAAACCTATTAAAGCCATGCCAATTGCACCTGGTATCATAAATAAAAACCCAGGCAGAGTTATTAACAATGCTCCATACCAAGGCCAACCAAATACATCTAGCGCACCAAAAAAAGTTCCAATTGTTAATGGTAAAGTAAAACGAAATACAAAAGCCAGAACTAGAACTCCAATTGCCCAACCACTTCCAAAATGATGCTCAATTCCTAGATAACCAATTGCTCCTTGAACAACTACAAAACCTATAAAAAAAATTACTCCTATACCACCAGCTAAAAAGGTAAGAATATTCTTCATAGTTCAAGCTTACTAAATGCTAAATCAGGTGTCTAGATCACTAAATAAGAAACAAAATAACAACTATTAGGTTCAATACATCCGTTAGAATCGAGGGCAATGGAACGGTGTAGGTGGCTTTTATGAATCTAGATTACTTAGATCCTTGCACATCTTTCTGGCTTGGGTGATGGAGGGTTTGAGCTTTTTTAGTTCCCAGCTATTAGTAGGTAAATCAAAGTATTTGGAGGCTTTAAAATTGATGCCATCAACGATGGTGATCTCAAATTTTTTATCTTGATCATAGAGCTTTTGTAGAAGGTCTACGTATTGTTCCACAGGGAACAACCCTAAGCTAAAATAAACACTATAGCCCATGAGAAAAGGTCGAACCGATCTTACATTAGCGGTAAGTTCTTTGCCATTGATGGCAATGGGAATATTTTTATCCACGAGTTGGTTGATATCACCTGGCTTTTCGTAGGTGTACACTGTGAAGGTATTCCACAATTTATTGCAATCGTATTTGCTTGAAATAAGAAAATTTAGCTCATCTCCATGAGTGACGTGTCCTGAAACGTTAGCATAGGAAATAGTTTTTGATTTATTAATATCCCACTCCGCTTCTGCGTAAACATTTGAAAGGGAGATAATAAAAAAAACAAATGAACGAAGAAGCAAAAGTGAGATTTTATGCATACTCACTTAAACAATAGCTATTTGTTAATATCAGGTCTGAAATGTGGCTAGGAAAAGATTAATTTTTTCATTTTATACCTGATATTATTTTAAGTTCATTTTTTGAATTTAAAAACCTGTACAGAGGTGGTTTAGAGTTATGTTTTTTAATCCAAGCAGAATATGTTTTTACAAATTCATCTGGAAGCTCTTTGCTATCTTCAAAGAAATTAGAAAAAATAAAAACTTGATCTTTTTTTACGTTTTTAAAATCTAGTTTTTCCCAAAAGCTATGTCTTATAACTCCTATTGCCACTTTCTTTTTTGAATCAATCCAAAGAAACCCTTTATTTCCACAGTCACGGGGTTTGCACCCGTATCTAGTGAGGTATCTTTTGTCTTTTGAATAAACATCTTCATTGATCATGGAAATCAAAATTTCAACGTTATTCAATAGCTTACTGGGCTTACCGTCGTATGAAATACCGAAGTAAAAATTCTTGTCCTGAACTATTGGCTTAGGCAAACCGAATGAATTTAACCAAAGCTCAAATTTATTTTTTTCAGCACTCGCCACTCCGCTCCACAACAAACTCAAAACTAATCCCAATACAATCTTCCTCATCCATGAATTCTATCCGATAATTACGGGCAATGGAACGGCGTGGATGGGCTATAATTATATAGATAACGTAATGAGGAGACTACGTTCGGGCACCTGGCAACAGAACGCCCCTTCACACTCTCCTACTTTGCTTTATTTGGATAAAGATTAAATCTCTTTATGTCTTTATTAAGGTTAGTTATTAATTGTTGTCTTATTTCTTAACGGCCTTTCACCTACTTCAACACAGCTATCAATCTGAAACCATGGCTCACTCCAGTTGTATTTCATTATTGCTAAAGTATGAGTGCCAACTTCATGTAATGCATTATCACTTAATCCAGACTGTCTACACAAACTGTTATGCATTTGCCCACGATTGGCTAATGGTTTATTTTTATCATACACATTATCATATTTAGCTTCTACATATTTTAATATATGAGCATTTACTTTAGTAACATCTAAGTCACCATAAACATCATAACAATCTATGTAAGTATTATCCTGTAACTTTAAAACTTTTTTATTATCATCAACCATACACATAGTTAATTCAGCTACTACAAATTTATTAATAGCAGCATGATTATTTTTTATTACAGATTTTTTAGCAGCAGAAGTATAACCCGAATAGGCCACAGTTCCTACTGCAGCCAGTATTCCAATTATTGCCACAACAACTAGTAACTCTATTAAAGTAAAACCATTTCGTTTCATAATTGATTATTAACAATAAAGGATAATCCTATAAATGCTTCATATGCTCAAAACGAGCATTCAAATAAAGTGTCTAGATGATGGAATTAGCTAATACTAAATAGGATTAATGAAGCCTGAGGCGTGGCTATAGATAAAGATTACTTTTTATTGCCTAACCAATCACCAAACCCCTTCCATTCTTCTTTGTAAACTCTATGAACAGCAACTGGTAATTCGTATGGTTTTTCCTTGTATCCCTTAAGTTTATTCTTACAGTATAACCACCATTGATTTTGATTTTTTAAATTAAGCTTTCTTACAAATCTTCTTGATTTTTCAAAAGACCATTTTTTATCTTGAAATGTTTTGCTAGGCCAACCAAAAAAAACACCTTCTCCAAAAAAATTTGGGTGATCTTTAAAATGATGTCTAGCATTGAATGTAACATCATGAGGATTTTTTATTTTATATTTATTGAGTATATCACGAAAATTTTTTCTTTTATCATTACTTTTTCCTTCATGAATTTCTTTTTTATATTTTTTATAGATTTTACGACACCACAATTGAGACTTATTAAAATCAAATTCCTGGTTTTGATTTGCTAGTCTTCCAGTACCAAGCCAATCACCCAATCCTTTCCATTCTTCTTTGTAACTATTTTCTGGTGCATAAGGTAATTCGTATGGTTTTTCCTTGAATCCCTTAAGTTTATTCTTACAGTATAACCGCCATTGATCTCGATTTTTAAGATTAAGCTTTCTTACAAATCTTCTTGATTTTTCAAAAGACCATTTTTTATTTGATATTAATTTACGTTGTGACCAACCAAAAAAATAACCTTCTCCAAAATAATTTGGGTGATCTTTAAAATAATCAGCAGGATAAATTGTTACATTAGATGGTTTGTTAATATTATATTTTTTTAAAATATTAATAAAATTAGAAATATTATGCTTATGTTTTCCTGCTTGAATTTCTTTTTTATATTTTTTATATATCTTATGACACCACAACTGAGACTCTTTAAAATCAGCCTCAAAATATTTGTTAGCTAATCTTCCAGTACCAAGCCAATCACCAAACCCCTTCCATTCTTCTTTATAAATACCTTGAGGGGAAAATGGTAAGTTGGAAGGTTTTGTTTCTAGTCTATTTAGTTGATTATGAATATATAAGATCCATTGTTTTTTGTTTTGTAAATTAAGTTTACGCACATAATCACGAGCTTTTTTAAATGTCCAATAAAAATCCTTTCCTTTTCTGAAATAACCATAACCACTACCAAGCCAATCTCCTAAACCTTTCCATTCTTCTTTGTAAATACTTTGGGGTGCAGCAGGTATATCACTTGGTTTGATTCCAAGTTCTTTAAGTTTATTTTGTCTGTAGAAGCTCCATTGAATTGCATTTTTTAGATTAAGTTTTCTTATAAATTCTCGAGCTTCTTCAAAAGGTCTCCAATTTCCTATGGCAACTTTATCCCAAATTTTTAATTGTATAGCTTTGTTAAATTCTTCAGCTTCAACGTTAGTAAGATTATAAACAGATATTATTCCATCAACTGGGCTTCCTCCAACTGGGGGTGTGCCTCCTTCAGATATTACTTTTAAATATTCAACTATTCTTTTATCAGTAGTTGCTAATGCTCTAACAGTTGTTGATACCTCATCAAAACCTTGTTGTTCTGCTGCTGTACTAAAATCCATTCCATCAGGGATAAATATTGGAATTAATATATAACCAAACTTTTTTCCCTTTGATAAACGAAGAGCACGTCCTGCAGCTTGCACGATATCAACTTTACTTCTTTTAGGATCTGTAAAACAAACACAATCAATTGCAGGTAAATCCACCCCTTCAGTTAAACATCTAGCATTAGTCATTAAACCCTGCTCTTCTTCAAAA
>Ga0302130_1001877_pt1 | contig 10142 bp, 4 predicted proteins | sample CB9_surface_MG_FD_203117 | JGI IMG/M metagenome (GOLD analysis project Ga0302130, IMG submission 203117) | Marine microbial communities from Western Arctic Ocean, Canada - CB9_surface | ecosystem: Environmental > Aquatic > Marine > Oceanic | place: Canada: Western Arctic Ocean | collected 2017-09-19 | reverse complement strand
TTTTAAATTCAAACACGGGCTGCACCCTGCCAAAGCCTGGGGCATTGATGGTGGACGCACCGCCAGCCGCAAATCCTGAGGCATTGAAGCGGCCATCGCTCATCTCAAAAGCCAGTGACAGGTCTTTTTTAAGGCCGCCGTTTTTTACGTCGACGAGAACGCCATGGCTCCAAGTGGTGAGATCGTAGAAGTAATCCTTTGAAATGGAATCAGTTGCGCCCGCAATGAGATCGAGGTCATCGAGTTCAGTGATTTTAGACAGCGGGATGACGGGCTCTCCAGCGTCCGAATATAGATTCTGGAGCCCAGTCAGCGCGGCGGCATTGGCAACACTGGAACTTCCCGCCTCGAGCACCGAGCGCTGCTTATTCTCTTGCTGGTTGCGGTCGAGATTAATCCGTGCCTTGGTTCCTTCGTCGCTGACCCACCACGCATATTGGCCCGCAGTGCGGCCATTTTGCTCAATACTGGTATTCGTAAGATCGATCACGACTTGCTGATTCAGGTCATCCGCGACACCGTTTTCGTCTTGATCTGTCACGGATCCTACGCCCACAAGAATCACGCCAGAGGATGGCTCTTGTTTCTCATAGTCAGTCTGAAATTCACCGTTACTGTCGACCGCATCAGAGGCCAACCAAGTAATCAAGTCACCCTCCTCTTGCCCTAGGCTGGCTACATCCGCAGAAGCCCACACGCCGACCGTGTTGCCACGTGCGGAATCAGCTTCAAATAAATTGGCAGTAGCCGAAACGCGCTGGTCCGGCCCCAGCGTCTTTTGCAGCTCACCCAATGCCATTTGCATGCCTAAATAAGCATTTAACTCGGCTTCGAGTCGTTTTTGGTTGATCTGTGCGGATGAAATTTCGACTTGGACTAAAGTGGAAATCGACAGAATCAGCAAGAGCACAAAGGCCATCAACGAAAGGCTGATCACTAGTGCAAATCCGTCTTTAGGGCGGGAATTTTTATTTTTATGGGCTGTGGGCAACATAGGACGCGGGAATCAAGAACTGTGGGCTTTGGGTTTAACCTTGATTGAAATAATAAAACGATTTTAAAAAAAAATCAAAGGATAAACGTTTACCCCATTAAGAATAAAAGCAACACTCATATTAATAATGAAAGATTCGTCAACCTGGCTAATTCAATACGATCCCTAGGCGATTTTTACATATTTTGAATTTAATCTGAAGGCTCATTTAAAATCCAGTACCCCATGAACACATCAAAACTTCCCAAGCTCTCGTTGATTACAATATTCCTTTTCTCGCTTACCAGCACGTCGCTGACGGCAGAAACACCTCCGAATATCGTCTTCCTCGCGGTGGACGACATGAACGACTGGGTCGGTGCACTTGACTACGAACAGGCGATCACCCCAAACATGGATCGGCTCGCCGCGTCTGGGGTTAACTTCACTAACGCCCACACGGCAGGAAGCTTCTGCGCGCCCTCTCGGACAGCTCTCTTCACTGGGCGCCATGCCACGACAACGGGATGCTACACGACTCAGGTATACTTTCACAGCCTACCTGAGCTGCTCCCACTGCAACTGATTCTTCAGCGGGCAGGTTATGCCACGCATGGTGGTGGCAAACTTTTCCATCACCTCGCGGGTTTCGTAGATCTACGCGGCTGGGATGAGTTCTTCGTTCGCGCGGATGAACAGAAAAATCGGGGCTGGCCACTTGAGAGCTGGGATACCGACATGGCAATTTTACCCCAACCTTATCCTAACAGTATTTTCAACCATGACCGTAAACCGGCAAACAATTTCTTCCTAGAGTGGGGCGCGGTTAAGAACGAGAACGAGGAGAAGATGGCCGATACGATCCGGACCGAGTGGGCTTGCGATTTATTGCGCCAAAAGCACGAAAAGCCACTATTTCTGGCGGTCGGACTCTACACCCCTCATTTTCCGAATTACGCTCCCCAAAAATACTTCGATCTCTACGACGCCGAAAAGATCAAGGCACCCGACTGTAAGGAAGATGATCTCGCAGATCTGCCTGCAGCAGTTCGCAGGGCGAAGCAGGCGCGCAGCGCTCACCACCGAAGGCTCGAAAGCCTAGACGCTGTCGAACATGCGATTCACGGCTACCTCGCCTGCATCTCTTATGCGGATGCTATGTTGGGCCGCGTGCTCGACGCGATCGAATCTGGCCCCAACGCCGACAATACCATCGTAGTCCTGTGGAGTGACCACGGCTACCACCACGGCGAGAAATTCGACTGGGGCAAGCATACGCTCTGGGAACGGACTTCAAACGTACCTTTTATAGTCGCGGGCCCAGGGATTGCGCGTGGGGCAAATATCGGAGCGACCGTCAGTCTGATCGATCTTTTTCCAACGGTGACGGAGCTTGCGGGTGTCGCCGACACACAGCAACGGGATGGCATCTCTTTAGTGCCGGTGCTCCAAGAACCCGCGACCGCGGAGGACCGCAATGTGTTATTGCCTGGTATGAAGCCAAACGAATACGCGATTATAAACCGCGACTGGCGCTACATTCATTATGCCGATGGCGGAGAGGAACTTTACCAATTGGAGCAGGATCCAAACGAGTGGCACAACCTGGCTTCGAATCCTCAACATGCAAGGCGGCTAAAACAGTTGAATGCAGCTGCGCCGAAGCATTTCGCCCAGCCTTTGCCGAGCCGTAATGAGCTGCACCTGGTGGTTGACGGTACGTCATTTCATTGGGAATCCAAAGCGATGCTAAAACAAAGCGCTGACGGCGTCTCAAAATAGGGCATCGAAATGCGTAATGATATCCCCGATTTTAGTCGCCGTAGTGGAAGGAGACACACCCTTCACCTCCTCACTGCTTGGATGATTCTATTGCTGCACAGTGCAGCAGCTTTCTCCTCAGTAAATCCTCATATAGTGATTATTCTGGTGGATGATATGGGGTATGGAGATCTGGCTTGTTTCAACCCAGAGTCCAAAATCCCAACGCCACAGATTGATAGGCTTGCAGCCAGTGGGATGCGCTTCACCGACGCGCACGCGCCGGGCCCTCTATGCCATGTGTCGCGCTACGGCTTGCTGACTGGGCGCTACCCCTTTCGCACGACCTTTGAGTGGCAGACCGAACCAGTCATCAAGGAGGATGAAGTCACTATTGCCTCCTTTTTGAAAACTCAAGGCTACCAGACCGCCATGGTCGGAAAATGGCATCTAGGATTTAAACAGGACGCCGAAGACGACTATACCGGAGTTTTAACCGGCGGCCCGATCGACCGCGGTTTTGAGAGCTTCTTCGGCATCCGTGCGTCCACTGACATCCCGCCCTATTTTTACATTCGGGGAGATCGGTCGGTGATGCCACCGACCTCAACAATTGAGGCGAACAACAGTGAGGGTTGGTACCGCAACCAAGGCAAATTCTGGCGTGGCGGCGCTATTGCGCCCAACTTAAAACTAGATGAAGTGCTCCCTCGTTTTACCGAAGAAGCCATTGGCGTGATCCAGCACCACAAAGCGTCGAAAACAGACAGTCCCCTCTTGCTCTACCTTGCCTATCCAGGACCGCATACGCCGTGGTTACCCTCGAAGGAATTCGTGGGTAGCACGCGTGTGGATCTGTACGGCGACTTCATGCACATGGTCGACGCGCATGTAGGACGGGTTTTGAGCGCGCTGGAAGACGCCGATATGACTAAAGACACACTGGTGATCTTCACCTCTGACAACGGCCCCACTTGGTATGAAGCAGACCGAAAAAAATACGGGCATGATTCCTCGGGGCCTCTGCGCGGAATGAAGGGGGACGCATGGGAAGGCGGGCATCGGATGCCTTTTATCGTCAGCTGGCCAGGTCGCATACAAGCTGCTTCGACGAGCACACAAACCATTTGCTTCACGGACCTGCTCGCCACCTTCGCAGATATAACTACGGCCGAATTGCCGGAGAACGCAGGGCCCGACAGTTTTAGCTTTTATCCCGTTTTGGTTGGGGAGCACGCAGAGGACGATCCGATCCGTGGCCCTATCGTGATGGCCGCAAACAACACGATGTTGATTCGTTCGGGTGACTGGAAACTAATCGACAGTCTCCGATCAGGCGGGTTCTCCCAAGAAGCAGCCAACAGTAGCGATGGCGCTACAGGACAACTGTATAATTTAAAGGACGATCCGGGCGAACGGAACAACCTCTGGTTGCGCTACCCAGAACGCGTCGCAGAGCTTAGCGAACAACTTGCTCAGATAAAACGAGAGCCGAAAACTCGAAATTAAGGCGATTGTTTGGATCGCAGCAGCCGCAAGCAGAAATTAATCAAAAGATAGGCAAGCTTACCTATACATGCCAAAATAAAACGTTTAATCTCGCAATGAGCGTTTTTTCTCTTAAAAATTTAGAAGTTTGGAAGTTAATACTTCGAAATTTCCAGATTTGATCAGCAGTGCCATCACGCTAAGACGAGCTGGCCGCGATTACACTCACCTCACTCCCCACCCTATAGCCACGAAGGCACGCCCTAAAATTATCACTATGAATTTCCCATCCTTGTTTCGTCGTCTCCCGGTTTTAGCTTCCGCTGTTTGGCTCGCATCCGCTTTACTTTCGCACGCACTGGTTCAAGTGAACTTCAGTCATTCCAACGAGGATGTCACCAGCGGGGACCAGAACACCGGCACGATCACCCTAGCGTTCACGGTGGATGGCTCGGGCAATGTGACCCTCAATGCCTCCTGTGCAAATGCAGGCCCAGAGGCTAACGTCGATGAGTTTGACGGCGCCTGCGGCACGATCAGTGACACGGCCATGTGGGACCAGAACTTCAACATCGAGCTGACGTCATCGGGGAGCGGCAGCCTGCGCATCAGCAACTTGACCACGGGCCTTTCCGTCCAAGGTCAAAACTCGAATCGCGTAGATAAAACCAACGAGCAGATCACCGCCACCGTCACCGGTCTCGGAACGAAATTTAGACTGCAGGGCCTCGGTTATGCGAATGCAAGCACCTCGGCGGGCACCCAGATGAACGTCTCGGGAACAGCCTACGACTTGTCGGGCGCCGCTGGCACGGTCGATGTCTCTACCCAGGAAATCACCGGCAATTTCACCATTAACTCGGCGACGGACACGGATAGCCAAGGCTACGTGCTGAGCGGTTTGTCCTTCGACGTGGTGCCACCCGCGCCGACCGCCACAGACGTGGTGGTGAGCTTCGCCAATACTGGCACCGGCTTCACTCCTTTCGTTACCCCTGGATCTGCTTCCGCAACCATCACTTTAGACTTCAGCATCGATGGAACCGGGGTGATCGCCCTCGACGCCTCCACAAGTAGCACCAATACAGTTTTCCAAGCTACGGTTGATGAATGGGACAACGCTTCAGCCGGCTCCGTCGGTGATGCCGCATTGCTGGGGCAGAGTTTCACTTTGGTCGGAAGCCCAAGCGGTGGAAACGGCAACCTCACGATTACTGAAAATGACGGCGGCGGGATCGGAATTTCCGGTGAAAACGGTAATCGAGTGGATGGCAAGGATTATGGGGACGGTAACGTCAACTCGACTCCAGAGACCCTGTCCTGGACGCTGACTGCGCCAGCGGGCGTTACTTTAAACCTAACCAATTGGTCACATGCGGACGGAAACAATGGGGACATTGAAGTCTCGAACGGCAGCATCGACAACGACTTTCCAAACCTATCAGGCTCGGCAGGTACGAACGCACTGAGCGGCATCACCCTGGTCGATGGCGGTTCGTTGACCTTCCGCGAAATCGACGACATCGGCTTGACCACTGGCGCCGCCATCGCGGGTTTCTCTTTCTCCGTCACTGCGGTTTCCAACAACCTGTGGACCAATCCATTTACCTGGAATCCGAACGGAGTGCCTGCCGCTCCGGACGATGCGACCATCAACGGCTTCGATGTGATTCTCGATAGCGCCGTGGCCAGCGTCGCCGCACTAACAATTCTCGACGGCTCGCTGACCATCAATAGCGGCGGGAGTGTCTCCATCGACTCCATGAGCATCGGCGCGGTACTGGAATCGGAAGTAAGCTTGGTCATGGCAGGATCTTCGGCTTCCCTCGCTCACACTGGCAGCGGCGTATTTACCATCGGCAGCGCCGCCACGGTGAACACTCTTCCCGATAATAGCGGCAGCAGTCCGCTCGAACTGGACAGCGGCACGTTGAACCTCGAGATCGGCTACGAGTGGATCCTCGATGGTTCCAACTACACCGGAAGCTTCACTGTCGGCGAACAGTTTTCCCTCGTTAATTTCGGCACTCTGACTGGCCCTGGTTTTGGTAGCGGCAATGAAGACGGCTTCTCCGACACCGCCGGTTTCCGTACTCGCAACTTCGATCTGCCTGCCGAGCTCAAGCTTCAATTGGTCGCGACCGCGACTTCAATCTACTACGAGGTCGTGGCGCAAACTGCCGCGACTGGGCCGAACATCATCATCATCAACGTCGATGACATGGCCGCGGGTCAGCACTTCGGCTTCGACTCCGATCGCGCTGTCAACACACCCACTCTTGACGCTTTGGCGAACACCGGGATCAATTTCACCGAGGGCTTCGCCGCCTCGACCGTCTGTGGCCCCGCACGCTACTCACTGATGACTGGCCGTTGGGCTTCGCGCAATACCAGCGATCAGTTCATCGCACGTTTCCCTCTGGATACACTGGGGCGTTTCGCCGTCGCAGACACTGAGTTCGAGAGCGACAACCAGAACCTGGGTGCTTGGCTACAACAGGCCGGCTACCGCACTGGCATGGTCGGTAAGGGGCACTTTACCGACGACGATCTCAACGGCACCGGTAACTGGGCAGCCAAGGGCTTGCTCACTTATGATAAACTTGCCGACCCCGCGACCGACGCTACGACCAACGCGAAGATGCAGCACAACCACCGCGTGCTTTGCCAGCGGATGCGCGCCTTCGGCTTCGACTACGTCTCCAGCTATTACAAGGCGAACCTCGCCGAGCTCAAAAACGACGCGCTCAACGTCCACAACCAGGAATGGATCACTAAGGGGGCACTCGACTTCATCGAGGAAAACAAGGCTGAGCGCTTCTTCCTGTACATGGCGCCGACCATCAACCACGGCCCAGTGCGCAACGACCTTAGCAAGACGCTCGGCGCCGACAATCGCTACACCAGTGCGGGCTACCTGCCAAATGCGGACTACTCCTTCATGCCCTCCCGCCAAGCGATCATTAGTGAGGTGAGCGATGCTGGCAATGAGCAGATCTCGGCCCGCGAAACCTGGCTCGACTACTCGATCGCCGCGATCGTCAACAAGCTGACCGAGCGCGGCATTCGCAATGACACCTTGATCATCTTCACCTCCGACCACGGCGAAAAGGACCTAAACTCGACGCGATCGGGACAGGGGCCGGTGATTTGGGGTAAGTCCTCACTCTTCGATCTTGGTATCCGCGTGCCGTTGGTGATGAACTGGCCCAATGGTATCACCTCTGCTGGGCGCGACTATGACGAGATGGTCAGCCACGTCGATCTTGCCCCTACCCTGCTCGCCTTGGCTGGAGCCTCCAGCCTGCCGACTCGTCCCGTCGATGGCGTCAGCCTCGTACCGGTATTCGACAGCGCTAGCACTGCGGCAGTGCGTAGCGACCTGTTCGCCGAGATCGGCTACGCCCGCGCCGTACGCACCAAGGACCGCAAATACGTGGCCGTGCGCTACACGCCCACGATCTACTCTCAGATCGACAACGGAGATTTGTGGGAACGAGTCGAGGGCAACACGGCGACCGGCGAATTGACCGAACCACGCCCCTACTACGTTAACAACCGCCAACTCGGCTCGCTGGCAGCCAACTCTCATCCAGAGAACACCTACTTCGCGGACGATCAGCTTTATGACCTGACGACTGATCCTACCGAGGCTACCAACATCTACGGCCAGGAGCCTGCCACTGCTTATGACCTGAAGAAGCGCCTTGCGAACTACATCGGCGGCATCCCGAATCGGCCGTTCCGCCAGTTCGACGACGGCTCGACAGAGTTTTCGCTCGCGCCTGTTTCAGCACCCAGCGCACCCGCAACCCTGCAAATGCAGCTCACGGGCGTGAATTCGGTGCAACTGGATTGGTCCGATGCGGCTAACAGCGAGCTCGGCTACGTCGTTGAGAAGTCCGTCAACGGAAATGCATTTGAAATCATCGATGAAACGCCCGCTGGAGTCACCACCAGCAGCGTCACAGTCGGCGCAGGCGTGGAAGATATCGTTTTGCAGGTTTCCGCCTACAACGCGCAGGGCGACTCGCCGGCGGCCACTGCGGTCGACCTGCTCGCGCCGAATTCATGGCGCTTCCGCACCTTCGGGGGAGAAGACCCCGAGTTGGACGCCCCGTCCAGCCAATGGGATTCCGATGCCGATGGGGATGGGCAGAGTACTTTAATGGAGTATACCTTAGGAAGTGATCCCCTAGTCGCCTCCTCGGTAGCGCAAGTGCCGACCATCGACCTGACTACGGATGAATCGAACCAGTATCTCGAACTCCGCGTCAACCGCGATGAACGGCGCACGGTTCAGATCAACGCTTCGGTTTCCTCCGATCTCTCTGATCCTCAAGCCTGGGATAGCGTTGCTGTCACCGTGGTTGAGGACGCCGCCGATCACATACGCTTCAGAAGCACGACCCCAGTAGGCAATAGCTCGCAGCAGTTCATCCGTGCTGAAATTGTTGCACCGGCACCTTAATCCTACGACACGCCTTTATCTCACGACACGCCCTCAAGTAGGGTGTGTCGTGACAGATGGATCGGCTACAGAAATACGTGGACCCGGTTTCGTAGGTAGCGCATCTACGCCCGCGTGACCTTAGGACAGGCCAGCTTAGAGACACCGTTGCGACTATCATCTGGTTATTCTGCAATGAAATCGTCGACAACGAAGTTAACGCTTATTCATTTATATCGATTGCAATAGTAAACCGATTGTATGCTACGCGGCATCTACGGCCAAGGCAGCTGCTTCAGGTGGTGAACCCGAGGGGATCACTTAAAAAGACCTCAGCTTTTGGCTACAGCAACCGAATCACGATGGATGAGCTCGGCGGTGAGTGAGGCCTTTTGGTGAGGGAGTTCGGAATTCTCAATACGGTCAATAATCATCTTCGCACCAATTTGAGCGAGCTTGGTTTTGTCAATACGAACTGTAGAAATTTGCGGTTTGGACTTTTGGCTATCTGCGTCATCGTTGTATCCGAAGACACTGACATCTTCTGGGACTGAATATCCGTCATCTTGAAGCAACTGGACCAACTCAACTGCGAGTGTATCATTCACCGCAATTATTGCTGTCGGCGGGGATTCCGATTCAAGCAAATACTTGATTAGTTCATAAGCTTCTGCAGAGTTCCCTATGTCCCGTATGTTTCTGCATTCGGAATTGGATAGATTGTGCTTTCCGACTGCGGCAAGGAATCCCGCTTCACGTTGATTCGCGTTGGTATCCTCATGGTTATAGGCTACAAAAACGATGCGACGGTGCTTCAGTTTGACTAAGTGATCAACGATCTGCTCGGTGGCCGAGTAGCCATCGGACGTGACATAATCGACATTTAAAAATTCGCGAAAGCCATCTAGCTGGATGATGGGTCCCCCATAGTCCTTGAGTGCGATGACCCGCTTGCGAGGGAAACGACCCAATAGAATGATTCCATCGACTTTACCTTGGCGCAGAAATCGTGGAGATACGGAGTCCTCAAGGGAGCTGTCGTGCCCAGATAAGAGCAGGTCGTATCCAGCGCGCTCCAACTCAAATTCCAGTGCCTCCATTATTTCCGCATAATAGACGTTACGAAAAATCGCCGCACTTGAAGGGTAAAACATCAGGCCAATCGTCTCATTCCTTTTACGGCGCAGATTTCTGCCCGCAGAATTAGGAATGTAGCCGTGTTTCTGGCAAATATCTAAAATTATTTGGCGGACCTCTGGCCGAATCCGGCCTTTATCGTTTAAAGTGTTGGAAATAGTCGCGATCGAATAACCCGCTAATTTAGCGATTTCCTTAATCGAGGTAATACGTTTTGAGCCATTATTCAGCATAAATAAAGAATCGATCTAAACATTAGCTAGCCTAGCGTGTAAACCCTTTAATGATGAATGTGATAGCAGGGAGTGAACCTGAGTCGAGTGACCACTTTAG
>Ga0302130_1001872_pt1 | contig 10162 bp, 10 predicted proteins | sample CB9_surface_MG_FD_203117 | JGI IMG/M metagenome (GOLD analysis project Ga0302130, IMG submission 203117) | Marine microbial communities from Western Arctic Ocean, Canada - CB9_surface | ecosystem: Environmental > Aquatic > Marine > Oceanic | place: Canada: Western Arctic Ocean | collected... | reverse complement strand
CGCGTTGAGCTGTCCCAGCTGATTCGCGCTGTTGAGCTGTCCTAGTTGGTTCGCGCCGCCGAGCTGCCCCAGCTGACTCGCGAACGGCGACCCCCCGTGGTGCCCCATCCCTACCGACACTGACCCCGCCCCCAAGCCGTGCAACGCGTGGAGCTCCCAGAGTTGGTTTTGGTGATTGAACAGGGTCTGGTGGTGGAAGTCGCCCCCCAACAACCCCGCGTCGCCGCCGAACCCGCCGCCTCCGAAGTGGCCGCCGCCGCTCGCCGCCGAGTGCAACTGCTGCAGCTGCTGCAGGTTCTGTAACAGCTGTAGGTTGTGCAGCGTCCCGGCCTTGTGTGGGGTGTTGTGTCCGGTGTGCATGCCGAAAGAACCACCGGCGGTTCCCCCGAGGCCACCACTCGCGGCGAGGTGTTGCGGCCCGGCGTTTTGTTGTTGGTGCTGTGTTTGCTGGTTTTGGTGTTGTGTGTTTTGTGTTTGCGTGTTCAGCCCGAAGTCGCGCCCGGGCCCGGGCCCGGGTCCCGGAAGCGCGTACCCCCCCCCCGATCCCAAAACACCCCCACTCCCGCCGCTCTCGCCCGCCACCAAACGCCACGCCGCCGCGGACGTGGGGGATGTTTGTTTGTTTCCCGTTTGCGTCGGGTTTCCAATTTGTTGTTGTTGTTGCCCTGCAGGTTGCGACCCGCGCTCCGGATCGCGCGGAGCACCCGCGCCGTTCCCCCCCGGCGCGCCCCGGGACACACCCGCGTCGCCCACAGGAGGCCCTCCCCCCATGAGCTGCAACAGCGCCGCGGCGCTGTGCGTTTCGTTTTGTGAGGCGCCCTGGTTGCTGGGGGTGACGGCGGCGGCGACCGTGGGAGGCGGTGAAGCGGTTTGCCCCGGAAAACCGCCAGCCGCTTCGTTCGGGTTCGAACGCGGCGTCCCATTCGAACGCGGCGCGCTCACCCCGCCCAAACCCGGGTCGCGCCCGTGAATCAGCTCGTGCGCCGCCATCAGCCCCAGCCTGCGTTGCTCAAGCAGGGCCCCGAATCCATTAATACCGCCAACCTGCCCGTTAAACTGCGAAAGCGTGCCCACGCCCCCCAGCTGCGACAGGGCGTTGACCTGCCCTAAATGTGGCATCACGCCGCATTGACCTAGCTGGGCTAACTGCGATTGACTTAGATGACCTAAAGGACCGGACAACCCGTGCAAACCCGGCTGACCAACCAGCCCGTGCAGCCCCGGCCCCCCAACCTGAAAACCCCCAACCCCGTTTCTCGCCGCCGCGACGAGCGCCGCGTCGCATGCGCTCGCCACGAGCGCGTCGCCTTGTGATTGGGAAGGAAAACGGTCAGTCGCGAGTCGCGAGTATGGGTGTACTGTATGGGTAAACAGTCTACTTGTGACGTATGTAGCAGTCGCCAGTACTGGTAAATGTTACTAGTAGTGCACTCAAACAGTCAGAGAGGGTCCGTAAACGTTGTGCCTGGATTTGGGAAACCCAACACGTACCCATCTCGAGCGCGCGTTTCTGTCGTTTCGCGACTTCGCGCTTTTCGCTTTGCCGCTCTCGCCGCCGGCGCAAACACTCGGCGCAACACGCCCGTCCCGGGCTGAAACAGGACTTTAAACGAGACCGCTTACAGGACTGTTTTGAGTGGGGCGTGTGCGTGGCGTGGGAAAAAAAAAGGAACAAGAAAGGGATTGACGCAGTTAGTTTTATGTGAAAAGAAGCTCGAAAGTCTTGGAAACGCCTCGAAACGCGATCAAGCCACGCCGTTTCGAGGGCTCGCCGAATTTACCGAATTTTTTGTCGTACAGAGAGGCAAGGGCGTTCGAATGGGGGCTATTCGGGGGCTCTTCGGGGGCGTTTGGGGGGCGTGCGCGCCACGGCCCCTCCCTGAATCGAGGTCTTCTCGGTGGGAAGCACCCAACCAAACGCGGTACGTGCGACGGGCGCCACCGGAACATCGCGCCGCCGGCGCGATCTCACGCGCGCGGGCTTGTTTTTGCATCCTCGCCGAAATTGGCCCCGAACTCGCGCGCCAAAAACCAACTCGCGGAAGCGGAAAACGACGGGCACGCACCAAACAGTACGACACATCCCCCTCCACCTGCTCCGACGCCTCGAAGGTTGCGTTCGAAGACGGGTCTTTTCGGCGAACCATGTTGCGGTCGCGCGCGCGTGCGCGATAATGAGCGCCCCAGGCGGCCACGTTGCTTCGAAGTTTTTGCGCCTGTTGAACATTTGCCAGATACTGCTGATAATGGACACGGAAGATCCCCTGGGCACCCCGTAAAAAAAGCATATACCTTCTGAAGGTAGTAAGCATATCGCGACGTCGAATGGAAACTTGGACGTTCATGCCTTGATGACGTGCTTCCGCGCCGCGCGTTCTCAACTTTCGGGAAATTGTGAGAAGTTTCCGTTCGGGACGTCGCTGAAGCCGGCGGCTTTCGGGGAAGTGAATCTGTCGCTTGTTGGAGTCGACCCCGGGGCACGTACACACTACGACACTCGCGTTCGAAGGACGCACCGTTTGCGTGAGTACGCGTGTGTGGTTGTGAGTGTGTCCCGTTTCAAACACGCGTGTTTGCGCCATGACCGCGAGCAAGATGACCGTGGCGCAGCTCCGCGCGGCGCTTGTTGAGAAAGGCTTGGATGGGACGGGTCTGAAACCGGCGCTGGTGGCGCGGCTGGAGAGCGCGACCTCTGGGTCTGGGGGTGCAGACGCGAAAGGTACGTCTGGAGAGACCGTGTGAAGGCTCATCAACCCGGACGGGCAAACGCCACACGGCTTCGATTGCGTTCACGTCAAGTCACGCTCCCGAGGAAACGTGGGAGGCCGCCGACGTGCGTTCGTGCGTCTGTGCGGTAATTTACGTCACCGCGCAAACACCACCCGGCACACACCACCAACCCTTTTCCTGCCACGTCGTGGTCACACCACACTGACCTTGTCGTTCCCGTTCCGCAACCGCAGAGACTTCCGATGACCCCCAAGCACCTGGGGCGGAAAAAGGGGACGACCCGGATGGGGCGAATGATGAAGACGGCGCGAACGAAGATGCCGATGATGAGAAGAAGAAGGCTGATGATGATGTTGCGAAGAAGCGCGCGCCGAAACCGTCGGCGCGCGGTAAGCGCGCGCGCGAGACCGGCGACGACGCGGCTGGCGCTGACGAGTCGAAAAAGAACACCAAGAAGACCAAGAAAGACGGAACACAAACGCACGGTAAAGACAAGGGCAAAGAAAAACCGTGTTTCGAGTTGGACGTTAGGGGAAACGAGGGCCGCGTTATCGGGAAAGGCGGGGAGACGATTCGGAATCTGGAACATACGCACGGGGTGAAGATCGAGATGCGACGCGACCGCGGGGTGGCGATTGTGTCGGGCGACCCGGCGGTTTTCGAAACCGTGAAAGGTAAGGGCCTTTCCCACCCAACACGTTCCGCCTCTGCGATTGCCCATACCAGACTGACACTTTCGGCTTTTATCGTATCAGCCGCGATTTGCGATTTGATCGAAAACGGAGATACCTCGCGACCGGTTGGGGGCGGCGGTGGGCGCCCTGTGAGTCAACAACACGGCCAACAACACCAACACCAACACCAACACCAACACCAACACCAACACCACCAACAACAACAACAACAACAACAACCCACATCGCAATCCTTGCTAAGACACCCCGACCCGGACGAGGTATTACCGTTTGACCTGCAAGGCGACGACGTCGAGACGTACGTGGAGATCCAGGTTGCTTGTCCTGGCAAGGAAGGGCGGGTTATTGGGAAACAAGGCGCGACGATTAAAGAAATCGAACGGCAGAGGTCCGTACCTTGTACCGGTATTTCCCAAATCCGCCATTCCTGCCGACTGTTTGCGCATACGGGGAAACTCGCACCGTGCCTTGTTTCCTTAAAAATCGCCACACACGAGACTGACCCTTTTCTTTTCCAACTTCAGCGGCGCGTCCATGAAAGTCACGAAGGGAAGCGGCTTTTGCGACATCAAGGGGGGAAAAGGCAGCGTGATCAACGCCCGACGTGCGGTGCTCGACACCCTGGCACTGCAGGTGGACCGGTTCGTGGGGAACACAGCCGCGGTGCAAGGGGACTGGCAGTGCGGCGCGTGCGGCGCCAACGTGTTCGCGTCAAAGCCCAACTGCTTCGCGTGCGGCGCGGGGAAGCCGGCGCAGGGCGGGGCGGCGATGGGCGGCGGCGGGTACGGGTCAGGGATGGGCGGCGGCGGGTACGGGGCGCCGATGGCGGCGATGGGAGGGATGGAGCACGCGTATGGTAAGTATTTCCCCAATCACCACATTCCGCGGACTGATTGCCCATACAAGACTAACATTTATTTATTTACAATCAGGGTACGTCGCGCCCGTGGCGCAGCAGTACGGTGGGCACTACCAGCCCATGGCAGGTGCGGTGCCTGGTGTGATGGGGGGTGGCCAAAGTTCGCAATCGCAAACCGTCAGCGTCGAGTTTCCGTGCCGCGGCTCGGAGGGCCGGGTCATCGGGAAGGGCGGCGAGATGATCAAACACATCCAAACCCAAACCGGCACCAAGCTCGACATGAAACGCGACGTGGGGACGGTGGTGGTGACCGGGACCGCACAAGGCGTTCAGATGGCGCAAGGCCTACTAAACGAAGTCATCGAAAACGGAGACACCAGGGACAAGGGGGGGATGGTGGCGGCGGCGTACGGGGGCGGCGGCGCGCCCGGCGCAATGGCGCAGCACGTGCAACAACCGCACCCTTCCGCGATGGGTGGGCAGCCCGTGTTGATGGCCGTGCCAGTCAACCAAGCACACGCCGGCGTTTACGCGCCGCAGGGATACTACGCGACACCGCAGGGGTACTACGCCCCTGTTGCTGCGTACGGGCAGCACGCGCCCCAACAAGCGTACGCGCCGCAGGCAGCGACCCAACAAGCCTTAACGTACGACCCCAACGCCGCAGCGTACGCCGCGGCGGCGCAGCAGGCCACGGCGAGCGCGGAGTGGGGCGTCGCGCCGCAAGCCGGCAGCATCGCGCCGCAAGCTGCCACGCCCGCGCCGCAGCAACAAGGCGAGTGGCAAACGCACTACTCCGAAGGACGGGCGTATTACTACAACGTCGCGACGGGCGAAACGCGGTGGGCGTAGGTGTTCTTGCTTTGGGTTGTAACACATGCAGCGTTTTGTGCTTTTCTTTACGTGATAACGCGTTTTGTGTTTTTGTGACGACACCGCCACGAATCGACTTTATGATTTATCTACATTGTAGGTATCTAAGAGCGGAGCGGACACCCCCGCGTTGTTAACTTCGTCACACCGCGCCGGAATCTCTGAGAATCTGAGCAATCGCCGCGTGGCCCTGATGAGCGGCGATGAACAGCGGCGTCACGCTCGCGCCGTCTTCAGTTGCCTTGTTGACGTCCGCGCCCAACTCGATCAGCGCCCGCACTGCCGCCTCGCTGCCCATTCCAGCGGCCATGAAAAGCGGCGTCGCGCCGTCATCCGTTGCCTTTTTGACGTCCGCGCCCTTTTCGATCAGCACTTGCACCATCACATCGTGGTCCTTTTCAACGGCGACGTACAGCGGCGTCGTGCCGTCATTCTCCGCCTTGTTGACGTCCGCGCCCTTTTCGATCAGCGCCCGCACAACCGCCTCGTGGCCGTTTTCAGCGGCGACGTACAGCGGCGTCGTGCCGTCAACCGCCGCCGTATTGACCTCCGCGCCAGCCTTGATCAGCGCCCGCACAACCGCCTCGTGGCCCTTTTCAGCGGCGATGTATAGCGGCATCACGTCGTTATCATCCACCTTGTTGACGTCTGCGCCCGCCTCGAGCAGCGCTCTCACAACCGCCTCGTGGTCCATTTTCGCGCCCATGTGCAGCGGCGTCTCGTTGTTAGCATCCACCTTGTTGACGTCCGCGCCCGCCTCGTGCAGCGCCCGCACAACCGCCTCGTGGCCGTTTTGAGCGGCGACGTACAGCGGTGTCACGCCGTCTTCAGTCGCCTTGTTGATGTCCGCACCGGCCTGGATCAGCGCCCGCACTATCGTATCGTGGTCCATTTGAGCAGCGATGTACAGCGGCGTGAAGCCGCTATCCTACGTATTGTTGACGTCCGCGCCTGCATTGATCAGCGCCCGCACAACCACCTCGTGACCGTTTTGAGCGGCGATGTACAGCGGCGTCGTGCCGTTATCCCTCGCCATGTTGACGTCCGCGCCCGCCTGGATCAGTACCCGCACTATCGTCTCGGAGCCCATAAACGCGGCGGCGAACAGCGGCGTCGTGCCGTCGCTTTCATTCGTCATGATGTTGACGTCCGCGCCCGCATTGATCAGCGCCCGCACCACTGTCCCGTGGCCATTTTGAGCCGCCATTAACAGCGGCGTGCAACCGTTATCCAACGCTTCGTCCACCGGGCAACCGTTTTCGAGCAACCACGTCAGCACCTTGAGCTGCCCGCCGAACGCCGCGGCGATGGTCAATTCGTTGTCAAACGTGACATGACCACGCCGATGTAAGTTCTTCAGCGTACCTAAGCACCCGCGCTCCACAGCATCTCCAGGCGAAAGCTCCTTGACCGAACCCTTCATTCCCTTCTCCCCGATCGCGTCGGGCATCACTTTAGCGAAGTCTCGGAATCCCGCGAGTTCTTCGGGTGAATAGGACGGGGCTCGCACGAAGGTGGAGCTGCTCGAGGCGGCTACGTGCGCGTGGGCATGACTCGTCGCTGTCGCGTCACGACCGCGCGCGGGAGCGTCGGGTTTGGGGACCATCCAGACGGTGGCACGCGCGCCAAGTTGTGGCGGCCCGTCTCTCGGACGTTACGAAAGGCAAACGAAACGACAGAAAAGAAGGGGAGGCAAAAAATGACGAGACAGATGACAGAGGAAATCTGTGGGGATTACTCGCAATCCCGGCTACCGAACCACACCTAACACCCACCCTAATAACCCCAAAATACTCAAATCAACACGTCGTAGTGGTTCTCGCCGTTGTACAGCAACCGGACGGGTTGTTTAACGGTTCCTTTCTTTGTTTTGGCGTGTTCACTGCCGTACGTCTGAATGGGAATGAACCCCGATTTGTTAACCGCGGATTTCACCTTCGCGGCCGGTATGTACACGATGATCGGCCTTTTCAAAATATCCGCCAGCACCAGTAACTCGGGCTCGCCTCCCCAGAAGCCGGGTGACAGTAACCGCTTGCAGTACGTCTGCGTGATTGGTAACGAAAAGTGTCAGTCTTTTGTGATGTTCGTAACTTGAGGTATGCCGGTTTGTAACAGTCGCGGCGAGTGCGCCAGTAAACGTTACAAGTAGTGCACTTCCTTTTAATGACGACTGTGCACTAAACCAGAATACGTACCTCCATGGGCATTTCAAACGAAATTGCGATCGCCGCGTTTTCAAAGCTTTTCCGTTTCTCGGGTGACCGGCACATGGATTCCGCCACCGCCAGCCGGAGCTGATCGGCGTCTGTTTCTTCCTCCCCGGCGCTCAGGTTCAACTTCCGCAAATGCGCCAACCCGATGGCCAAACTGCGGAACATACACCGGCCGTCGCCCCGAACCTTCACCACCTTGAAGAACTCGTTCTTTTGCTTGCTGGCTTTCTTGGTTTTCGTCGAGGACGGTCTGTGATGGGTGAGTGAATTGATGATGGGTCCGAGGGTTGGTTAGGGTTCTGCGGTTTTAGAGACCGAGATGGTTGGGTATCGGCTGACGTCCACTTGTGTGTTCTTTGCTGTAGTAGCTCGTGAAGAAACGCGCTTCTGACGTGTGTCGCGTTGTACGAAATAGAGTTGTTGTGCGTTTGCGTGTGCACTTACTTTACCGCGACCTCGAACAAGGCGGGCGGTGGTGTTTCGCTAAAATCAGGCACCACCGATTCCGCGATCCTTGCGAACCCGGCCCGCGATGCACGACGACCCGTCCCAAGGCGCGCACCCCCGGTCGTTTCCCCCGAAAACGGCCATCGCGGAAGCGCGGTGCGCCAAGAACGTTTCGCTTCGGCGCTCATCGTCGCGAAGTGGCGCGCAGGGACGAGTGACGCTGGGGCGTGTCTTGGAGGTAGCAAAAAAACAGCAGCAGAAAGCGCCCAAACGATATTCACGAAACGTCACGTCAAAACAACGATTCGTCTTTCGGGTGTCCGAGGGCATACGCGCGCGGACAGGCGCAACGACCGAGTGAGTGATGAGATGGGATCAGAACCGGTGCTGCCACGGGAAGCAGAAACACCAGTGCACGGAGTGCGACCCCTGCCCGCATGGGAAGGTGAAACATTGCTGTAACGAGTTCACGCCGTGCCCGCACGGGAAGGTGAAAAGCACCTGCCCGGCGTGCAACCCCTGCCCTCACGGCAAGCGGAAACGCAACTGCGCGGTGTGCAGTCCCTGCCCCCACGGCAAGCTGAAACACGGCTGCAAGGTGTGCAACTCTTGCCCTCACGGCAAGCGGAAAAACACCTGCTCGCAGTGCAACCCCTGCCCTCATGGCAAGCTGAAACAGCACTGCGCGGAGTGCAACTCCTGCCCTCACGGCAAGTTGAAACAGAACTGCGCGGACTGCAAAGCGGAACGCGCGGCTCCGCCGAGTTCAAAGCGAGTCAAACGCGAGCCAGAGAGCGAGTAGACGACGGAAGTTACAAGACCACATCGACGATGATGGAAGACTATAACGTACATCAACACTACATAGTACACACGAAGAAAAGACTCCACTACAATGTACTCCTTGTGAATATCTTTTCATGCAACTCTATATAAACTACCCTCCAATCCGAAACGCGTGCCTCGCGCCGTCGATGGACGAGAACCGCTCTTCTCTAACCAGCCAGGCGCGGTCTATTTGCACCACAGTGCCCCTTAACCTCGTGGTCCACCTCAAACACGCGGCTTTGCAATCCGCCAAGGCGCGGCCGCTGGAGGAATCCGTGAGCTAAGATAAAAAAGAGAGTGTCAGTCTCGTATGGGCAATCAGGGAGGCGGTATGTGGTGAATGGGAAATACTTACCTGCGTTTCGGTTTCCGGAAACGCGCGGAGTAGGGTGCAGTGCGCGATTTTCGTTTGTTGCGATGGCGCACCAGGGAACGCTTTCTTTAAACTTTCCCGGATGTCCCGCAACTCCCCGCCGCAATCGCGAAACAGCAACACCAGCGCCCCACTCGTGGTCATGGTTATCCGGTCCACGGTCAAGGTCACCGCCGGGTTTATTCCGCACTCGGCGCCGGAGATACACGCCTCGACCGTTTCCATTTCCCGTCGTGCGTCGCACCGGAACTTATCGCCAAGCGCTTTCAGCGAATGGTTATTTACGGAAATAGCAACCTTTCGTGAATCCCCGGTACTACCGTTACTTCCCGATACATCCTCCTTAGACTCTGCTGTAAACGGGTCCGCCATCGGGTCGGACGGTAGGGACAGGAAAAACACACTGACGTGGTACGCGGTCCGCGCGACGTTGAAGCACGGGATTTTCTGAGTGTACAAAAGAAAAGTGGTCAACGTCTTTCGGGCCGCGCGTGTTACGTAGCTACGGGCGGACAATCGGCAAACGGCCGGTGCCTGGATTTGGGAAACACAAACGTACCTGATCGCCGAAAATCTTGAAAACCTCTCGCGCGCACGCCGCACTCGCTGCTGCTACCGCGGGCGCGTCCAGCAAAGACAAAACGACCAACCTCGCGCACTCTTTCGGTAACCCGCACTGATTATAAGGCAACGGCCACACCCCCACCCCGGGGTGGGTTTCGAAGTGGAAGTAGTGCTTTGTTTTTGTGACTTCCGTTAAGTCGAAGCCTTTTCGTTCGAGCTCGAACGTTCGCTGCATGGCGTCGTAGGCGCGTAGCATCGCTTTGTCGTTCTCCGTGTCGCCGGAAGCCGCCGTTTCCGTCGTGTCCACGCCCCCGCCACGACCACCGGCGCGCACGGCGATCACGGGAGTCGTCGCGGTCACAGGTTGTGACGTTTGCGGTGTTTGCGTCCGGACTTCTTGTTCCGTAGTACCCGTAGATACTTTCTCACTAGGCGCTTTCCTTCCAACCGTCTCGGAGCGGTCCGCTCCGTTCGCGCGCAGCCGCGGCGTCGGCACGGGGGACGCCGCCCACGTCGCGCCGAAGGGCGGCGGCGACACCCGAGAAGGGGTTTTTGTTTTCTCACCAACCGTGGCCTG
>Ga0302130_1001845_pt1 | contig 10264 bp, 10 predicted proteins | sample CB9_surface_MG_FD_203117 | JGI IMG/M metagenome (GOLD analysis project Ga0302130, IMG submission 203117) | Marine microbial communities from Western Arctic Ocean, Canada - CB9_surface | ecosystem: Environmental > Aquatic > Marine > Oceanic | place: Canada: Western Arctic Ocean | collected... | reverse complement strand
TCTCTTTTCAAACTTGCCTATTACGCCACCTTCCCTGCATGATGGCACAGCACGACCTTGGAGGTTTATTATGTTTAAGACAGCCCTTGTGACAGGCGGAAACGGCAATCTTGGCCGTTTGGTGGCCCAAAATCTTGAAAAGACAGGCACCAGAGTGGTGAGTTTCGATTTATCCGGAAGCGAAGGCGCGCATTCAGATCCGCGCCACGCCGTGGTTTTAGGCGATATACGAGATCATACTTTACTGGAACAGACTATCAGAACCCATAAACCAGATGTAGTTATTCACCTTGCCTCAATGCTGTCTGGAAGTTCTGAGGCCAACCCAAGCTTGGCTTGGGAGGTGAACGCCTCCAGCTCCATCCGCTTTATGCATATGTGTCTCGACCACAAAACTGGCCCATTTTTCTTTGCAAGCACCGCCGCAACCTATGGCCCAGACCTGACCAGCCCCGTGGGTTTAGATACACCACAATGGCCGGAGAATATCTATGGCGCAACCAAGGTCGCCGTGGAGCGGATGGGCGTTTATTTAAAGCTCAAACAGAGTTTTGATTTTCGCTGCCTGCGCTTTCCAATGGTGTTGTCCCCCTTTGCACCTGCCGGTGCAATGACCGCCTACCCCAGCCATGCCATTGCCGCCGCGGCCAAGGGAGAGAACTTTGTTTTCCCCGTTTCTAAGAATACTGGAATGTCGACGCTCTATCTTAATGATGTTACCCGCAGCATAGTTGAAATTTGCGCAGCCGATCGCTCCTCTCTGCGCAAGCATATCTATAATCTGCACAGCTATATGTTTACGGCCCAAGATCTCGTGGCCGAAATTCAGCGGCGCTATCCTGATTTCACGTGTAGCTTTACCGAGGACAGCCCAACGGAAGATTTGATCCGACGCTGGCCCGATATCTTTGACGACAGCGCCGCGCGGCAAGATTGGGGCTGGGAACCGCAATATGATTTCGAAGCTACCGTCGATTCCTTAGCCCTGCACTCCAACCTCAAGTGAGACTTGATATGACATCCTTCGAAACCCTGCTTATAAGCAAACCGGCCCCGCATGTTTTGCAAGTTACTTTGAACCGGCCAGAAGCCGCTAATGCCTTCAATACGCAAATGGCACTAGATTTAGTATCAGCCTTTGAGACTGTTGCAATGGAGCCAGCTGACACGCGCGCCATTATCCTCACCGGCTCAGGTACTCGCGCCTTTTGCGCAGGAGGCGACCTAAAAGAACGTAATGGCATGAGCAACGCCACTTGGGAAAAACAGCATTTGATCTACGAACGTATGGCCCGCGCAATCCTAAATTGCCCAATCCCCATAATTGGCGCCATCAATGGCGCAGCCTATGGCGGTGGATGTGAACTAGCGGCGGCGGTAGATTTTACCTATGTGGCCGAAGGCTCAAAATTTGCACAAACTGAAGTGAAGATTGGCATTATACCGGGTGCAGGCGGAACTCAAACTCTGCCCCGCGCCATAGGCGAGCGCCGCGCCAAGGAGCTGATCTTGACCGGCCAGGTTTTCAACGCACAGCAAGCCCTTGACTGGGGTTTGGCCAATGCAATTTATCCTCTGGAAGATCTTCTGCCTGCCGCGATTGCGGCCGCCGAAGCGATCGCAGCCAATGCCCCAGTGGCAGTGCGGCAGGCTAAACAGGCGATTTCCAAAGGGTCAAGTATGGCGCTGGCCGATGGGCTGGCCTTTGAGATTGAAGCCTACAACCGCACCATCCCAACCCAAGACCGCCGAGAGGGCGTCCTGGCCTTTAACGAAAAACGCTCGCCAAACTTCACAGGTGATTAATCTTTAGTGTGATCTTGACGGATGGGGCCACGGTATTTTTCCGTGAGTTCGTCCGGTACTTCACTCCCATCCACTAAAAATGGCAAAACTCCACGCCGCAAGGAGCGCCCGCGCATCGCAATGATGTCACTCTCAGATTTTGTCACGCGCTGTGACATCCGAAGGCCCCAATGGCGAAGATCTAAATAAAGCTTGTCGATGATCTCATTATGCTCAGATCCCTTCGCCAGATCATAAAATTCCTCAGGGTCCTCGTGCAAATCAAACAGCATGGGGCGCATGCCACCCTCTGCGTGCATCATTTTATAACGGCCGTCGTACACCATAAACAAACGCGCGTCGCGCGGAGCTACCCCCAATTTTGCAGCTTGTGGTGTGGAAGAGTAATCATACTCAGAAATCACATATTTCCGCCAGTCGGGCGTTTCACCACACAGCCAAGGCATCAAAGATCTGCCCTCTAAAATATGATCTGGCACTGGACCACCAGCCACTTCAACAAAGGTGGCCGCCAGGTCAATACTTTCAACCAAGGCATCACATGTGGTGCCCCGCGTGGCGTCCGCCTCAACACGCGGATCATAAATAATCAGGGGAACTTTAACCGACGCCTCATGGAACAGATCTTTTTCCCCAAGCCAATGATCACCAAGATAATCACCATGGTCAGAAGTAAGCACGATCATTGTGTCTTGCATCCGGCCTGTAGCCTCAAGGTGGCCCAGCAGACGTCCAAGTTGGTCATCACATTGCTTAATCAGCCCCATATAGGCTGGGATCACCTTGTCCCGCACATCTTCTCGCTGAAAAGCCGAGGCAACCTTATTGCCCATGTAAGCCCCATAAACTGGGTGGGGATCTTCCCGCTCAACTTCATGGCGCCTGGCTGGCTTTACGTGGTTGGAGCCAAACATATTGTGGTAAGGCGCCGGCACAATGTATGGCCAGTGGGGCTTTATGTAGCTCACATGCGCCATCCACGGACCCTCAGCCTGATCGATAAAATCGATAGTTTGTCCAGTCAGCCATGGTGTTTCGCTGTCTTGCTCACGAATGTTGGCCGGTTTATCGGCATTACGAAACATCCAGCCAGACGCAATCTGCTTATCACTGATGCCGGCATTGGCATAATCAGCCCAAGGGTTTTCACCATCATAGCCCTTAGACTTAAGATACTCATTATAGGGACTGCGGCGCTCATCATAAAACCCGTCCGGCCCATAGCTCCAAAGCCCGTCATCACGCACCCAATTGTCAAACCCACATTCTGATTGCCGTGCACCGATGACGCTATCTGCCGCCAACCCAAGCCGTGCCATACCTTCCGCGTCAGCGGTCATATGGGTCTTACCAATGATCCAAGAATTCATACCTAGCTTGCGCAGATGGTCTCCAATAGTTTGCTCTCCCACACGAAGTGGAAAGCCATTCCATTGCGCCCCATGGCTGCTCGCATAGCGTCCGGTATAGTAACACATCCGGCTGGCGCCGCAGATTGGAGATTGCACATAGGTTTGGGTGAAGCGTACGCCCATACCCGCAACCCTATCAAAATTTGGTGTGTCTAAGTGGGGGTGCCCAGAGCAGCTAAGATAATCAAATCGGAGCTGATCATACATTATAAACAAGATATTCATGCCGGCCCCTAATATGCGTACTGTTATTTTACCTGCTCACCAAACCCAAATTCAAGCCAATTCAGATAGCGGAGATCTAAACCTTACCGTCCCGCGCTGCCAATAGGCGCATCAATCCGGCGTCACGAGCTTTTTCCAACTCTTTTATGCTTTTACCTTTAGCCTCGGCCTCCACACCAGAAATTAATTTAGCGCAGACCTCTGGGGTTAGAGTTGGGTTGCCGAGATCTTCCCAACGGCTTTCTTGGCTAGGGCCTAAATGTTTGAGATATTCGGCCATTCCGCCCTCACCCCCACCCAGATGATAGGTCATATGCGCACCAGCCACTGCCCAACGCAGACCTGGGCCATTCACCAAAGCCAAGTCTACGGCCTCCACATCAGCAATACCCTCCACCACGATATTGACCGCTTCACGCCACAGAGCCGAGGCCAGACGATTGGCGATATGCCCTGTTGCCTCCCGCTTCATACGAACAGGCACCCTACCAATTTGGCAATATACACGTTCAGCCCGATCTAAGACTGGATCTAATGGGCTATACATCTCCACCAATGGCACAAGGTGTGGTGGGTTAAAGGGGTGAGCGGTAAGCAACCGCTCTGGCACGCTCATTTTAGCGCTTAGGTTGGACCAAGAAAGACCAGAGGCGCTGGAAGCAATCAGAGCATCGGGACCAGCGCAGTGCTCAAAGTTGTGATAAATCTCGTGCTTCAGATCTATCACCTCAGGTGCACTTTCTTGCACGAATAAGACACCCTCAAGCGCAGCTGACATCTCCGTAAATACGCTTAAACTACCCAAGGTGACCGGCGAAGGGCCCATATGAGCCAGTTGGGCCATCGGAGCCTTAACCTTTTCAGAAAGCCCGTTGCGCGCTGCAGGATTAGGGTCCCAAGCACGCACATTTATACCATGATGCAAAAACAAAGCGGCCCAACTAATGCCAATCAGGCCACAACCAAGTATGGCGACTGGAATTTGAACATCCTGTGGCGTACCGCCTTCTGACTGCATCTTATACATCAACTTATAATATCACCTTGGCGCCATGCGGATGGCACCATCCAGACGTATGACCTCACCGTTTAACATTTGGTTTTCCACAATATGCGCCACCAAATTTGCATATTCTGATGCCGCCCCCAAACGGCTCGGGAAGGGCACCTGAGCGCCAAGCGCATCTTGAACCTCCTGAGGCATACCCTGGACCATGGGGGTAGCAAAAATGCCAGGGGCCACAGCGCAAACGCGAATGCCTTTATCAGCCAGATCTCGTGCCATCGGCAAGGTCATCCCCACAATCCCACCCTTCGATGCTGAATAGGCCACCTGTCCAATTTGCCCATCATAGGCGGCAACAGATGCCGTGTTCACGATCACACCCCGAGCCCCATCTGGGCCACAAGGGTCGCTTGCAGCCATCAACGTTGCGGCCTGCGAGGCACAATTGAAGCTACCGGTGAGATTGATCTGAATGGTTTTGGAAAACGCCTCGGCATCATGGGGTGCTCCCCGCGACACGGTTTTTATTGCTGGCGCAATCCCCGCACAGTTGATCATAATCCGCGGCGCACCAATCGCCGCAACTACAGACTCAAATCCAGCAGCGACGCTAGCTGGATCTGCCACATCTACACACTGGAAAACTCCACCTAGTTCCTCCGCCAAGGCTTCACCACCAGCCAAGTTGACGTCAAAAATTCCAATACGCAAACCCATAGAAGCAAATTTTCTAGCAGTCGCCGCTCCAAGGCCAGAGGCACCACCAGACACAACAGCAACAGCAGATTTTCCAAATATCATATTTTAGTCTCCATGCCAGGCCACGTGATCATGGCCAGCTTTAACCCAACGTATTCCAACCTGCGCCAAGGTCAAACGACATAATCCAATTGGGAGACCCAGTGTCCTATTGCGGTGGCCTACATCGCGGCTGTAAGTGTATTTAGACAACTCCCGCAGTGACCCACTCGAAAGCCTGAGCCTTGAACAAACTAAGTTATCCAAACTATCCGACCGAACATGGGTATCTCACCGAAACTATTCGCCAAAAGTATATAACAGCTGCCACGGCATCACAGTTGTTGCCTAAAGACGCGCATCGGATCCCAGAAATATTGTCACTAGAAGCGTCAAGCGACATCAAAAAACCAATCCAGTTTTGGCAGTTATATTCAGTTCTGGGGCAAGATCGCATTGTTGGGATCGTGGGCAATTTCTACCAAAGGGTGTTTGCTAATGAAGATTGGTTCCGCTCAGTATTTGCGAATGTGGGTGGAGTTAATCACCATATCGGGACGCAAGCCAGCATGTGGATTGATGTAATGGGCGGCGGTCCCTATTATCACGGCGCCGAATACAGGCTGAGCTTTCACCACACCCATAATGCCCATCAGTTGATGGATGAAAAGGGCGCAAGACGTTGGGTCACACTGATGGTGGAGGCGCTTGAAGACTCTCAACACCTGATGACAGATGATCCGCGGGTGCGCCCCAGCCTCAACACATTTCTAACGCATTTTTTTGCTAAATATGCCACAGACTTTGGGTTCAAAAACTTAGAGACGTTTGGAGAGATCAACCCGCCTTTAAAACGTAAAGTTAACTTTATGAATATGACTGCCGTGGCCATAGAAGCGCTATCAGAAGATGAGCTGCGCGACGCCCTGACTGGTCGCGGAATAGACTTGCAAAGAAACCAGACCAAGGCAGATTTGGTTCAAAAGGCACTCAGCCTGTGAGCCCAAAACAGGGCGTCATATCTAAAATACGATCAGCGAACCAAATTGCGAGTTGCACGACCTTAGTCAGGCCAGTATCGACGATACAACTTGGAACTAATTGAATGGGGCTAATGATGACCAAATTGATATCTTGTCAGATCAGTTATATTTAGTTTGGGACACCCCTTTGAAACCAAGGATTACAAATCGACTGATGAAAGGCCAGTGACCAAGTTCCGCTATGATGTTCTTGTCGTTGGGGCTGGCCCCGCCGGGTTAATGGCCGCTGAACAGGCGGCACTGGCCGGTTTGAGGGTTGCTATTGCGGACGCAATGCCATCACCAGCCCGCAAATTTCTTATGGCGGGAAAATCAGGCCTAAACCTGACCAAACATGAGGACTTAGCCAGCTTTATAAAAAACTATGATGCCACTGAGCCTTTACGTCCAATACTGAACGAGTTTGGCCCAAAAGAAATTTTCGATTTTGCGCAGTCGTTGGGTCAAGAAGTTTTCACAGGAAGCACGGGCCAGGTGTTTCCAAAGGTTATGAAGGCATCTCCCCTATTGCGGGCATGGCTCACACGCCTCCAATCTCTGGGCGTCACACTACTGCGCAGACATCGCTGGGTAGGGCCTATCGGAACCAGTGGTATCCATAAATTTCAAACACCGCAGGGCGATTCTGAAGTCCAGGCCCCGGCGCTTATCCTTGCTATGGGCGGCGCCAGTTGGGCACGGTTGGGCTCTGACGGGGCGTGGGCAAAAGACTTCGCGCGGGCGGGCATTCCACAATCAGACTTTCTAGCCGCAAATATTGGCATGCAAGTTGCCTGGTCAGCGCACATGGCGCCCTACTTTGGCAATCCACTCAAGAATGTGCGACTTTCTGTTGCTGGGGCTCAAAGCCGTGGGGAATTTGTAATTACTAAGACGGGGGTCGAGGGTGGGGCCATATATGCGCTCGGACGCATGTTGCGTAAGAGCGCAACCGCAAAGCTCGACTTGGCTCCACAAATAAATGCAATTGATTTGCACAAGATGATTGCCAGCAGAAAGTCAAAGGATAGCTTAGGCAACTTCTTACGAAAATCGGTCAAGTTAGGTGCCACCAAACGCGCCTTAGTTTTTGAGCTGACCCAGCCCACGCCACGCGACATCAATGGCTTGGTGGCTGCAATAAAAAATGCGCCTTTGCCATTACTGGGCCCGCGCCCAATTGACGAGGCAATCTCTACGGCTGGCGGGGTTATGTGGAACGCGCTCACACCCGAGCTGATGCTGAAATCTCACCCTGGTATTTTTTGCGCGGGTGAGATGGTTGATTGGGAGGCACCGACAGGCGGCTATTTGATCACAGCGTGTCTCGCGACCGGCCGCTGGGCCGGACGTGCGGCCGCCAATTATGTGTCGGCCAAAGCCCTTTTGTAAGCCTCGCGACCACGACAACGTTTGGCATAGGTTTTCAAAGCTTCACTAGGCTCAGGGAATTTCGCAATAAGGGCCCAGTTCAGGCAATGCGCCGCCACTACATCTGAAATTGTGAAGGTGTCCCCCATCAAGTAATCGCCCTGCAAACGCTCCTCGAGGCGCTGAAGGCTTCTTGCAAACTCCCATTTAAGTACGGGCTTCACGGCCTCTGCACGCTGCTCAACTGGGTTGATAAATGAATTTTTAGCGGCCACCCAAAGCAGGCTATCAAATTCCTCTAACAAGAAATGGATATGCCCGTCCATGCGCAGGCGCTCAACCGAACCCGCTGGAAATGTGAGGGCGTTGTGGCGATCAGCCAGGAACGTAATAATCGCCACACTGTCGGTCAAAACTTCGCCCTCAACAATTAAAGCGGGAACTTTTCCGGTTGGGTTGAGGGCCTTCACTTCAGCCGATCCAGGATTGCCAATAACTTGCTTATAGGGGATGCCTAGCTCCTCCAAGGTCCAGATCACGCGTAAGGTTCGGTTCTTTGTAGATCCTAAAACTGTATACATTTATCTTTTTCCCATCATCGATATTCTAATAAAGCATCTCTCAACCTGCGCCATTTGCGGCGCAGTTTGCCCGGCAGAGCGCAGCTTTAAATCTGTCTCCAACAATAGCGTTATGACCCGCTCTAACCCGTCTCGGCTCCAAGAACTAATTTGACGCTGAATGCGGTCGCGCCTGGGCCCGTAAACTGGCGGGCGTAATTTTCCAATACCCTGAGCCGCCCCATCCGGATCACATGCCGCCGTGTGCAGCATGCGAAAGTGGCGCAAGGCCGCTATACAAAGGCCAGTCGCCGTGCCGCCCTGGGCAATCACCCGATGCAAAACTGGCGCCAATTCATTGGTCTTCAAATCGGCGGCCAAGCCAATCACATCATCCAAGGCAGCCTCAGTGGATTGTGGGACACAGAGCTCAACACTACCTATCGTCACGGGGCCGGCTTCGGTCATACAGAAAAGTGACAATTTTTCCAAAAATTGATGAAAGTCGCCTGGGTCTAAAGCCTTTGACAAATCAAATATTGCAAGACTGGCCTCTGGACTGAGATCTCCCATGCCCACCTTGGCGAGCGCCGCCTCCACTTCAGCTTTGGTAGGTGGCTCATCATAAATGGCGATTGCCCATGCATTGGCATGGGCCTCAAATGCTTTGCGAATTTTCGAGGTGGGCTTCAACGCTCCGCCAATCACAATCACCTGCGCGTCACCCTTCTCCCAATCCTTTAAACCGGCTAAAACGGCATCCGCACAATTTTCATTGGCGTCTTCCACCAAAACCACGCGCGGCCCAGGGAAAAACCCAATGGCCTTGAGTGCGTCGTTCAGTGCCGCACCATCTCGGCGCAAGTCACCACCTTGCAGCCGCGTTAGGCGCATTTCTTCTTCGCCTTGCGGGCCAATCAAACCCCTCACCAACTGCTGGCGCTTAAGGGCCACGCGCATGGCATTGGCGCCGTAAATTAACACGCCCGTTTTATGGGGGTCTGGCCGCGCAAAAATGCCCAATGCGTCGCGAGCCGACAGTTTCATGCGCGACCCACTGCCCAAAGGTGATTTGACACCTGCTTCGCTAATATAACCATAAGCCGATTATACGCATCCCGCTTTGAACGTTCTGTCGCGACCGTCGTGCCAGTGGCAGAGTATCCGGTAAATGATTTAGCAGTCTTACTCAAAAAGACTTCGCCATCGGCATCCACCAAGGAAAAGTTTAGCACCCCAATAAGACTGAAGCGATTAATCTCTTGCGCGGCTGACACCACGATAACTTGCTCGTCAACGGTAAGCGTATAGCTCAAATCATAGCGCTTGGCAGTTGCCGGCCCAAGCAGTACTTCAAGGTTACGTACCAGTTCAAACTCAGCTCGGTTTTTAGGTGCCTGAACCAACACTGCATTGCGAACAATCTGAGATTTAGAGTTGCTGCCATGCACTGGCGCGAAGCCACACCCCGTAAGGGCGAATGCAGCAAGCAAAAATGCACGTCGGTCAGATAACAACATTTACGATGCGTCCCGGTACGATAATTAACTTCTTGGGTATAGCGCCGTTGAGCGCTTTTATTACCGCATTATTAGCCAGAACCAAGAGTTCCAGCTCGTCCTTGCCCATGTCCTTGGGTACTGTGATCTCATCGCGGCGCTTGCCATTGATTTGAATGGGCAGCGTCACGTCATCCTCCACCAACAGTGCTGGGTCCGCCACAGGCCAAACGGCATTCGCAATCAGCCCCACCCCGCCCTGGCGTGTCCAAATATCCTCTGCCAAATGCGGCGTCATTGGAGCCATTAATTGTGCGAGTGTCACAATTGCCTCATGCTGCGCGGCATATCCCGCTTTGGATTTAGCCAATATAGCAGTAAAGCCGTAAAGCTTAGCAATGGCCGCATTAAAGCCGAAACTTTCCACTCCTGTGGTCACATCTTGAATGGTTTTATGAAGTGCCCGAAGCAAGTCTTGCCCACCTTCGCCATCATCGCGTTGATCCATTTTTGAAATCTTGTCGCTCAATTGCCAAACCCGGCTTAAATACTTGAATGCCGCCTCCGCGCCTGAAGCTGTCCACTCCACGTCCCGCTCAGGGGGGCTGTCAGACAAGACAAACCA
>Ga0302130_1001841_pt1 | contig 10301 bp, 7 predicted proteins | sample CB9_surface_MG_FD_203117 | JGI IMG/M metagenome (GOLD analysis project Ga0302130, IMG submission 203117) | Marine microbial communities from Western Arctic Ocean, Canada - CB9_surface | ecosystem: Environmental > Aquatic > Marine > Oceanic | place: Canada: Western Arctic Ocean | collected 2017-09-19 | reverse complement strand
AAAAGTGCGACACGCCCACCGTTGACACCTGAGCAAGTGCAAGAAAATGCTAAATCCTATGCTGAGCAAGTGTTCAAAATACTTGATAAAGAAAAAACGGAAATTGTGTTTAACTCACATTGGCTCACTAATTTGGGTGCTGCTGGCATGTTAAAGCTCGCATCCAGCCTGACTGTTGCGCGGATGTTAGAGCGCGATGATTTTTCTAAACGCTTTAAAGGTAATCAGCCAATTGCGATTCACGAATTTATATATCCTTTATTGCAAGGTTACGACTCTGTTGCGCTAAAAGCGGATTTGGAGCTGGGTGGAACTGATCAGAAATTTAATCTACTGATGGGACGTGAATTGCAAAAGCAGGCAGGCCAGTCACAACAGTGTGTGTTGATGATGCCGTTACTTGAAGGTTTGGATGGTGTCAATAAAATGTCTAAGTCATTAGGCAATTATATTGGTGTTAATGAAGCGCCAGAAATTATCTTTGCCAAAATCATGTCGATTTCAGACGATTTGATGTGGAAATATATAGAGTTGCTTTCCTTTGAGTCGCTAGAAAACATTACTGAATGGAAGGCCCAAGTCGAAGGGGGCGCAAACCCACGTAATATTAAAGTTGGATTTGCACAAGAAATTGTCGCCCGCTTTCATAGCCAAGCGGATGCAGAAAAAGCATTAAGTGATTTTCAGACGCGAGCTAAAGGCGGTATCCCTGATGATGTACCTGAGGTGGCTTTGGTGATTGAAGGTGAGAGTGTCGGTATTGCACAGCTGCTTAAAATGGCTGGCTTGGTAGAAAGCACCAGTGAGGCCATGCGCACCATCAAGCAAGGCGGTGTCAAAATTGATAGTGTGAAAGTGGAAGATAAAAATTTGCAAATTAACAAGGGTGCCACTTTGGTGGCGCAAGTTGGTAAGCGTAAATTTGCCAAGATTAGCATTGAGTAAGTAGATGCCTTATATGGGTTGCGTACTGGTGGGGAGAGGCTAATGTCAAAAATAACCGCTTTTGTTAAATACTATCCCTATGTCTGTTTATTAGCGGCTCAACTACTGAGTATTATTTTTTATGGGTTTATGCTGATTCAGCGCATAGTCGCTTAATCTTTAGTTGCTTTGGTTTGGGAGTGCCATTATTGGCATTGCTCGTTGTTGTGCGTTCGCCTGCGGCTACATGGGTGGCGATTATACTCGTAGTGCCACCCATTTAATAATGCTTGTCGCGGGCCTTGCCGAGCACAGTCATTTGTTGCTATGGGCACATAGGTTGGAAAGCATTATGTGCTTTTATGCAGCAACTGCACTCATTATGTATAGTGATGGTGTTGTGAACTTGGACGAGTTGTTTGCTGTGGGGGGCTTTACGTTTTGCATTGACTTATTCTGTTTGTCAACAAATTCACTCACAAAGTCTAACGGTGCTAATTGATTCTGATGCGAATCGCGCATGGATGGAGTTGCTCTTCATGAGCTTTTCTATTCAATCAGGGACGGGCATGGCCGATGTAATGCCGGTTGCTAAAGAAGTGCGTGTGCTCGGCATCTTTCAGATGTTTAGTGCCGTGATGTTTTTAGCGGTTGTTGTATCTAGATTGGCCGCGTTAACCTTAAAGGGTAAGTAGCACGACTTAACATCTTTATATCTCTGTGTTATTTGCGGCAGGTCAAAGCTTGAGATGTAAACAAGGTATAAAGTTGTATATTGTTTACATATATTTAGAGTGGAGTGAATGATGATTAAAGGCTGCCAAAGAGCTGCTAAAGACATTTCTAGCGCGCTAGCGACATTGCGGTAATATGTTCCGGATGTACTCAAAGGTTTTTCTGATTTAGGTAAGGCTGCTACTAATGGCGGCGAGATAGATAAAAAAGATTTGGTTGCGCTCGAACTAGGCGTTGCAGCTAGGTGTGATGGATGCATTGGCTATCACACGCATGCGTTGGGTAGGCTGGGAGCGACAAAGCAGGACGTAGCAGAAGTGCTTGGTATGGCTGTGTATATAGGTAGGGGTGGCCCTTCGCTTGTGTATGCAGCTGAGGCGATTGCTGCATTTGAGCAGTTGGAAGCAAAAGCTCGCCAATAAATGGGTTTAATATCAAGGCTGGTGCTTTAAAGCAAAGCATGCAAACCTAAGAATGCTGATGAAGTTTCAAGCTAATTGTAATTAATTTGTAATATATCCAAATACCACTTGACCTATTCTCCAGCCACGGTAGAATGCGGCCTCGCTTGAGACATTTCAAACAAAGCGCAACAAGAAATACAGCATTAAGAATTACTTTTAAGAAACTTTAAATTAACTCTTGACTGGCTCCAAAAGCCCTGTACAATGCGCACCTCGTTAACGCAAAGCGTGCAACGATTAAGCCGAAAGGCACTGTTCTTTAACAATCAGAATGACTGATAAGTGTGGGTGTTTGTGATTGAGTCATAAGCATTGAACTTAGGTTCAATGTAACTCAAGATATAAATGCTTACACTTAAATTTATGACAAGTATGTAATAACTCATTAATTAATTTATTAATTAATGTAGTACAAGACACACCTTGGAAATGAATTTGAGTTCTTATAGAGAGTAATCTTTATGAGATATATAAAGCAAAGCGAAATACCACCTCGAAAGAGGAATAAGTAATAGTCAAAAATTAAACTGAAGAGTTTGATCATGGCTCAGATTGAACGCTGGCGGAATGCTTTACACATGCAAGTCGAACGATGAAGCTTAGCTTGCTAGGTGAATTAGTGGCGGACGGGTGAGTAATATATCGGAACGTGTCCATTAATGGGGGATAACTAGTCGAAAGGCTGGCTAATACCGCATACGCCCTGAGGGGGAAAGCTAGGGATTCTTCGGAACCTGGCGTTAATGGAGCGGCCGATACCTGATTAGCTAGTTGGTGGGGTAAAGGCCTACCAAGGCAACGATCAGTAGCTGGTCTGAGAGGACGACCAGCCACACTGGGACTGAGACACGGCCCAGACTCCTACGGGAGGCAGCAGTGGGGAATTTTGGACAATGGGGGAAACCCTGATCCAGCCATTCCGCGTGAGTGAAGAAGGCCTTCGGGTTGTAAAGCTCTTTCGCAAGGGAAGAAACGATATAGGTTAATAGCTTATGTTAATGACGGTACCTTGACAAGAAGCACCGGCTAACTACGTGCCAGCAGCCGCGGTAATACGTAGGGTGCAAGCGTTAATCGGAATTACTGGGCGTAAAGCGTGCGCAGGCTGTTTTGTAAGTCAGATGTGAAATCCCCGAGCTCAACTTGGGAACTGCGTTTGAAACTACAAGACTAGAATAGGTCAGAGGGGGGTAGAATTCCATGTGTAGCAGTGAAATGCGTAGAGATGTGGAGGAATACCAATGGCGAAGGCAGCCCCCTGGGATCATATTGACGCTCATGCACGAAAGCGTGGGGAGCAAACAGGATTAGATACCCTGGTAGTCCACGCCCTAAACGATGTCAACTAGTTGTTGGTGGAGTAAAATCCATGAGTAACGTAGCTAACGCGTGAAGTTGACCGCCTGGGGAGTACGGTCGCAAGATTAAAACTCAAATGAATTGACGGGGGCCCGCACAAGCGGTGGATTATGTGGATTAATTCGATGCAACGCGAAAAACCTTACCTGGCCTTGACATGTACGGAACTTTCCAGAGATGGATTGGTGCCTTCGGGAACCGTAACACAGGTGCTGCATGGCTGTCGTCAGCTCGTGTCGTGAGATGTTGGGTTAAGTCCCGCAACGAGCGCAACCCTTGCCAATAATTGCCATCATTTAGTTGGGCACTTTATTGGGACTGCCGGTGACAAACCGGAGGAAGGTGGGGATGACGTCAAGTCCTCATGGCCCTTATGGCCAGGGCTTCACACGTAATACAATGGTCGGTACAGAGGGTCGCCAACCCGCGAGGGGGAGCAAATCCCAGAAAGCCGATCGTAGTCCGGATTGTTCTCTGCAACTCGAGAGCATGAAGTCGGAATCGCTAGTAATCGCGGATCAGAATGTCGCGGTGAATACGTTCCCGGGCCTTGTACACACCGCCCGTCACACCATGGGAGTGGGTTTTACCAGAAGTAGGTAGTCTAACCTTCGGGGGGACGCTTACCACGGTAGTATTCATGACTGGGGTGAAGTCGTAACAAGGTAGCCGTATCGGAAGGTGCGGCTGGATCACCTCCTTTCTAGAGACATTGTCTCGATTGCAAGCATTCACACTTATCAGTCGTTCGGTATTAAGCAGTATCAAAGATTGGCCAACATTAGCGGCGACGCTAATTGAACCTTTAATTAGGGTCTGTAGCTCAGCTGGTTAGAGCACCGTGTTGATAACGCGGGGGTCGATGGTTCGAGTCCATCCAGACCCACCAGATATCACCTTACAGGGGGATTAGCTCAGCTGGGAGAGCACCTGCTTTGCAAGCAGGGGGTCAGCGGTTCGATCCCGCTATCCTCCACCAACCACACATTGTGTGGATCTTTGATAAGCAACAAAACCTAGAAGCAAGTCTTGTGTTTAGCGTGATTTATATATACAGCTTAATACAGCATTTGCTTCTAGCTTTTTAGCTAGGCTGTTCTTTAACAAAATGGAAGAAGTAAAGATGAATACACAAGTTGTGATGACTTGATGTGTTCGTAATGGGCAATATTGTTCTTAGTCGGACAATATTGATTGATTGCAAAATCGAAAATCATTTCACTTTGTTGGATTTGGTTAAACGTAAGTTTGACTGAAGACAATTGAAGTTGAAATAAACAAACCAGTCATTATTTGTAATTTAAATAATGATGAAGTTGCTTTAGAAAACCTATAGCTGGTGTCTCATGCACCACGAAATTTGAATTTAAAAAGGGTTCAGGTTTTAACGTTATAGGGTCAAGTGAATAAGTGCATATGGTGAATGCCTTGGCGATTACAGGCGATGAAGGACGTGATAATCTGCGAAAAGTTTCGGGGAGCTGATAAATAAGCTTTGATCCGGAAATATCCGAATGGGGAAACCCACCCGCAAGGGTAACCGCTCCTGAATATATAGGGAGATGGTGGCAAACCCGGTGAACTGAAACATCTAAGTAACCGGAGGAAAAGAAATCAACCGAGATTCCGTAAGTAGTGGCGAGCGAACACGGAACAGCCTGTTATTTTTAGCATGTTCGATAGTAGAACGGAATGGAAAGTCCGGCCATAGAGGGTGATAGCCCCTTATACGAAATCCAGCGTGTGGAACTAAGATAACGACAAGTAGGGCGGGGCACGAGAAACCTTGTCTGAACATGGGGGGACCATCCTCCAAGGCTAAATACTCGTAATCGACCGATAGTGAACTAGTACCGTGAGGGAAAGGCGAAAAGAACCCCGGGAGGGGAGTGAAATAGATCCTGAAACCGTATGCATACAAACAGTGGGAGCGGACTTGTTCCGTGACTGCGTACCTTTTGTATAATGGGTCAGCGACTTACATTCAGTAGCAAGCTTAACCGATAGGGGAGGCGTAGCGAAAGCGAGTCCGAATAGGGCGTTTAGTTGCTGGGTGTAGACCCGAAACCAAGTGATCTATCCATGGCCAGGTTGAAGGTGCCGTAACAGGTACTGGAGGACCGAACCCACTAATGTTGAAAAATTAGGGGATGAGCTGTGGATAGGGGTGAAAGGCTAATCAAACTTGGAGATAGCTGGTTCTCTCCGAAAACTATTTAGGTAGTGCCTCGTATATCATTCTCGGGGGTAGAGCACTGTTATGGCTAGGGGGTACATACGTACTTACCAAACCATTGCAAACTCCGAATACCGAGAAATGCAATTACGGGAGACAGACTGCGGGTGCTAACGTCCGTAGTCAAGAGGGAAACAACCCAGACCGACAGCTAAGGTCCCAAATGACGTGCTAAGTGGAAAACGAAGTGGGAAGGCACAGACAGCCAGGAGGTTGGCTTAGAAGCAGCCATCCTTTAAAGAAAGCGTAATAGCTCACTGGTCGAGTCGTCCTGCGCGGAAGATGTAACGGGGCTAAGCACGTAACCGAAGCTTCGGATGCATAATTTATTATGCATGGTAGGAGAGCGTTCTGTAGGCCTGCGAAGGTGTTCTGTGAGGGATGCTGGAGGTATCAGAAGTGCGAATGCTGACATGAGTAGCGATAAAGGGGGTGAAAAGCCCCCTCGCCGAAAGCCCAAGGTTTCCTGCGCAACGTTCATCGGCGCAGGGTGAGTCGGCCCCTAAGGCGAGGCAGAGATGCGTAGTCGATGGGAAATAGGTTAATATTCCTATACTTTAATATAATGCGATGTGGGGACGGAGAAGGTTAGATCAGCCGGGTGTTGGATGTCCCGGTTCAAGCGTGTAGGTTGGTTCTTTAGGCAAATCCGGAGAGCTAAGACCGAGACGTGATAACGAGTGTACTTTGTACATGAAGTGATTGATACCATGCTTCCAAGAAAAGCCACTAAGCTTCAGTTATATTAAAACCGTACCGCAAACCGACACAGGTGGGCAGGATGAGAATTCTAAGGCGCTTGAGAGAACTCTAGAGAAGGAACTCGGCAAAATAACACCGTAACTTCGGGAGAAGGTGTGCCCCGGTAGTGTGTAGCGATTTACTCGTGAAGCATGATGGGGTTGCAGTGAAAAGGTGGCTGCGACTGTTTAATAAAAACATAGCACTGTGCTAACACGAAAGTGGACGTATACGGTGTGACGCCTGCCCGGTGCTGGAAGATTAAATGATGGGGTGCAAGCTCTTGATTGAAGTCCCAGTAAACGGCGGCCGTAACTATAACGGTCCTAAGGTAGCGAAATTCCTTGTCGGGTAAGTTCCGACCCGCACGAATGGCGTAACGATGGCCACACTGTCTCCTCTAGGGACTCAGCGAAGTTGAAGTGGTTGTGAAGATGCAATCTACCCGCGGCTAGACGGAAAGACCCCATGAACCTTTACTGTAGCTTTACATTGGACTTTGATAACATCTGTGTAGGATAGGTGGGAGACGTTGAAATAGGGACGCTAGTTCTTATGGAGTCACCCTTGAAATACCACCCTGGTGTTGTTGAGGTTCTAACCTTGGTCCATTATCTGGATCGGGGACCGTGTATGGTGGGCAGTTTGACTGGGGCGGTCTCCTCCCAAAGAGTAACGGAGGAGTGCGAAGGTAACCTAGGTACGGTCGGAAATCGTACTGATAGTGCAATGGCATAAGGTTGCTTGACTGCGAGACGGACAGGTCGAGCAGGTGCGAAAGCAGGTCATAGTGATCCGGTGGTTCTGTATGGAAGGGCCATCGCTCAACGGATAAAAGGTACTCTGGGGATAACAGGCTGATTCCTCCCAAGAGTTCATATCGACGGGGGAGTTTGGCACCTCGATGTCGGCTCATCACATCCTGGGGCTGTAGCCGGTCCCAAGGGTATGGCTGTTCGCCATTTAAAGTGGTACGTGAGCTGGGTTTAAAACGTCGTGAGACAGTTTGGTCCCTATCTGCCGTGGGCGCTGGAAATTTGAAGGGACCTGCTCCTAGTACGAGAGGACCGGAGTGGACGCATCTCTGGTGAACCGGTTATCACGCCAGTGGTATCGCCGGGTAGCTAAATGCGGAAGAGATAAACGCTGAAAGCATCTAAGCGTGAAACTCGCCTTGAGATGAGATTTCCCTGGGGGTTTAACCCCCCTAAAGAGTCGTTCGAGACCAGGACGTTGATAGGTCAGGTGTGGAAGTGCTGTAAGGCATGAAGCTAACTGATACTAATTGCTCGTGAGGCTTGATCCTATAACCTTAAGACTTGAAGATACTTGTTATCTTGAATAATTTGGTTGGTTCTAAAGTAAGAAATTCGTAATACACAATCAAAACCATTAAATCTTTACTTCTTCCAATTTGTTAAAGGCTGTTTTTTTAAAAACAGCGTAACATTACCGTTTATGCTTGGTGGCAATAGCGGTTTGGACCCACCTCTTCCCATCTCGAACAGAGCCGTGAAACGAACCTGCGCCAATGATAGTATGCTTTTTGCATGCGAAAGTAGGTCACTGCCAAGCTATTTATTTATCTATTAAAGCTCCGTTTGGAGCTTTTTTAGTTTCTAAAGCCTCATTATGAAAATAGTGAGGCTTTTTTGCGTTTAATGGGGCAGTCGGGATCTATACAACTAATCACTATTTATTTAGCGTGTCGACGAGCATTGGAAATGGTAGTAGTTTATTTTAAATATATGTAAAGTTAAATTAAATAAAAATGTAATTAAGCTAAATGAAACATGTGATTACCTTTTTTCATGTTGGTTATGAGTGGTCTAAGATTGTCTCAGGATGCTACGCAATGAAATGGGTGTAATGAATTCTGGAACGAGCTGCTTGAACAAGGAAAAAACGACCAAACTTTAGCATTTGTGCAAAACGAGAAGGTATTGTCATTTGGGCAACAAAACCTATTATTGCAAATGAGAGATGAAGGAAATTGTTTAATGATGGGCAAGCAAGAGCCACTGCTTAAGCTAAGTAAATGAACGATAAACTGCACTTTGGACCTGAAAGTAGCCTGCTCAAAATGCGCAAGCAAGATGCAGTGTTACCATTTGGGGAAGCAGGCTGATAATCTTGTTTTTGGTCAGCATTCAGATAAGCTAAGTTTTGGACGAGAAAGTGATGCATTACCTAATGAACCTGATGTAGAAAAATTAAGTTTTGGCCAGCCTTCGGATCGATTGGAATTTTGCTCAGAACGCAAGTAAAAGTTAAGTCTAGTAGAAGTAAGATATAGGCAAGCCTAGACAATTTTAATAACTAGGCTTTTTATTATCACTGATAATAACTAGTAACTTTGTATCAGGTGATGTTAATCAATTTCATATTCTAACTTGTAACAAGCATTGTTATCTTGCCCAAGTAACTCCGTTAGGTAGGGTAGTGACTCTTTCAATGCGTTAGGTAAGATCCAGGGTGGATTGATGATGAATAAGCCACTACCAAACATACCGAAGCCTTCTTTTGGCGCAGCATTAACGCTCAGCGAAACGTTTAGCCATTTACTGGCTTGTTGACGCAGACCTGACACCATTTTTTCAGGCTCAGGTCTGGCCAGTAATGGATACCATACAATATAAGTCCCTGTAGAGAATCGTTTTAGACTTTCTTGAATGCTATTCACGACACGTTCATAATCTTGCTTGTCTTCGTAAGGTGGATCTATAATGGTAATCGCGCGTTTTGTCGTTGGAGGCAATATGGCTTTAATGCCATTAAAACCATCACCCATAATTATTTTAGTTTGTTTGCTATTTTCACTGAAGTTTTTAGTGAGTATTTTGTAATCGTTAGGATGGCGTTCAAATAAACGGAGCTGATCATTTTTTTTTAGATAATAGGCTGCAACCTTAGGTGAGCCTGGGTATAAGTTAGTATGGTCAGCAGTATTAAATGACTTCACCATATTCGTAAATGCTTGTACTGAATTCGGTTGATTTTTAGCACTGAGCAAATGTGAAATACCTGTATCAAACTCTTTGTTTTTTTGCGAAAATACAGCATTAAGCGCATACATGCCAGCACCTGCATGCGTGTCTATCACACAGTATGGCTTATCTTTTTGATTGAAATAATCGAGTACAAGACTAAACGTGTAATGTTTTAGTATGTCAGCATGGTTGCCTGCGTGGAATGCGTGTCTATAACTCAGCATGAAACTATCTCTATTTTACAATGGATTATTATAGGCGACTATTGTAACAATTCAGACTGTTGTCATCATAATCAACCATTGTGCGTTATATTATTAAAGGTGAAATGTTGCATCATCAATAAAAGGCTTTGATATGAGAAATATACTCTCCTGTTTACTGGTGTCTGTATTCGGTTTTGGTGCCATGGTAGCTTATGCTAACAATCATAAAGGTTCTGAAACAGAAAAGCATTAAATGAAGGCTGATGTGAATAATGATGGAAAAGTGAGTTATGAAGAGTTTAAAAACTTGCGTATAAAACATATGGACGCCCATTTTAAACGTAGAGACACGAATAGTGATGGATTCATTGATGCTGAAGAAAAAAAAGCATCAAGAGCACATAAAAAAGCTAAGCGTCACGATAAGAAAAATTAATGACCTCTACTCAAAGTTGATCGATAAAAAAGCAGCGTCTTCAGCGCTGCTTTTTTATCGGGTATGTTGTGTCATTATTCTGATACAACATGACAATGCACATGTAAATAAACCACGAGCCAAATAAATTATTGGGGAAAAAAGTATGAAACAAATAACCTTGATTGCTTTAGTAGCCTTAATATTCACGAGCGCTAATGTTTATGCTGA
>Ga0302130_1001832_pt1 | contig 10337 bp, 6 predicted proteins | sample CB9_surface_MG_FD_203117 | JGI IMG/M metagenome (GOLD analysis project Ga0302130, IMG submission 203117) | Marine microbial communities from Western Arctic Ocean, Canada - CB9_surface | ecosystem: Environmental > Aquatic > Marine > Oceanic | place: Canada: Western Arctic Ocean | collected 2017-09-19 | reverse complement strand
AAAGGGGCCGCATTTGTCTATCTGGGCTATTCAGTTTCAGGTGGGCGTCTTGACGAACAGCTAACTAAACCGTTGGAGCTCTGGCCATAGATTCGTTGATCGAGTTACTGATGTATATCCGTGAGGTATTTATCAGTAACCCGAGCAGCGTAAAAAGGCTCAGTGCGAAGACGCAAACTGGTAAATATACCAAGGTAAAATATGACTCCTATTATTAAATCGTTTCAATACGGTAATCATACCGTCACTCTGGAAACCGGCCGCATCGCGCGCCAGGCAACCGGCGCAGTATTATGTTCAATCGACGGCACGTCTGTTCTTTGTACAGTTGTAGGCGCACGTGAAGCTAAACCCGGTATGGACTTCTTCCCGTTGGGTGTTCACTACATTGAGAAAGCCTATGCTGCGGGTAAAATCCCCGGTGGTTTCTTCAAGCGTGAAGGCCGTCCAAATGAGAAAGAAACACTGACCTCACGTTTGATTGACCGTCCGATCCGTCCACTTTTTCCCAACGGCTTTAAAAATGAAGTACAGGTTGTCTGTACTGTTATGTCCGCTGAGAAAAACATCGATCCGGATATTGCTGCCATGATCGGTACCTCTGCTGCACTGTCTATCTCTGGGATCCCGTTTAGCGGTCCTGTCGGTGGCGCACGCGTTGGTTATACCCACGAGCAAGGCTACCTGCTCAACCCTACTTACAGTGAACTGGCTGGCTCAGCACTGGATATGGTTGTTGCTGGCACTAAAGACGCGGTACTGATGGTTGAATCTGAAGCCAGCGAGCTTTCAGAAGACATCATGTTGGGCGGTGTACTCTTCGCTCACCAGGAAATGCAGACTGTTATCAGTGTTATTGCTGAACTTGCCGCTGAAGCGGGCAAGCCACGTTGGGATTGGGTTGCAGAAGTTGAAAATGCTGACCTGAAAACTGCGCTTAATGATTTGGTTGGTGCTGATCTAGATGCAGCCTACCAGACACATGATAAGCAAGCCCGTGTAGTCAAGATTAACGCTCTGCGTGATCGTGCCAATGCTCAGCTTATTGTTGACGGCGGTCCAACTGCTGAAGATATTAAAGACTCGTTCAAGAAGCTCGAGAAGAGCATTGTTCGTGGTCGTATCATCCGTGGCGAGCCGCGTATTGATGGTCGTGACACGACTACCGTTCGCGGTATTAGCGTTGAAGTTGGCATCTTACCTAAGGTTCACGGTTCTTCACTGTTTACCCGTGGCGAGACTCAGGCAATTGTTGCTGCTACCTTGGGTTCTACCCGTGATGCACAGATGATCGATGCCCTTGAAGGCCGTCGTGATGATCCGTTCATGTTGCACTACAACTTCCCTCCCTATTCAGTAGGCGAAGCCGGTCGTATTGGTTTCACTAGCCGTCGCGAAGTCGGTCACGGTCGTTTAGCCCGTCGTGGTATCAATGCGGTTCTGCCTTCTCCGGAAGAGTTCCCGTATGCCATGCGCGTTGTGGCAGAGATCACTGAATCTAACGGTTCAAGCTCTATGGCCTCGGTTTGTGGTGCAAGCCTGGCGTTGATGGATGCGGGTGTTCCTTTGAAGGCGCCAGTTGCTGGTATCGCTATGGGTCTGGTTAAAGAAGACGCTGGCTTTGCAGTACTGACCGATATTCTTGGCGACGAAGATCACCTCGGCGACATGGACTTTAAAGTAGCGGGTACAGCTGCTGGTATCACTGCACTGCAGATGGATATTAAGATCGAAGGCATCACTGAAGAGATCATGGAACTTGCTCTCGCGCAGGCCATGACCGCGCGTTTGCATATCCTTGACGAGATGAACAAGGTGATTGCTACAGGTCGTGCTGAAGTTGCTGATACAGCACCACGTATGGGTGTTATGCAGATCGATTCAGACAAGATCCGTGACGTAATTGGTAAGGGCGGCGCAACTATCCGTGGTCTTTGCGAAGAGCACAACTCAACTATCGATATTACTGATGATGGTTCGGTTAAGGTTTACTCTGAAGACACTGCTGGTCTGAACGCTGCCATGGACGCAATTGCTGCCATCGTTGCTGATCCAGAGCCAGGCACTATCTACGAAGGTAAGGTTGTACGTATCGTTGAGTTCGGCGCATTCGTTAACTTTATGCCGGGTACTGATGGTCTGGTGCATATCTCGCAAATCGCTCAAGAGCGTGTTGCTAAGGTGACTGATTACCTTAGCGAAGGTCAGACTGTTCGCGTTAAGGTTCTCGAAATTGATAACCGTGGTCGCGTTAAGTTGTCGATCAAAGAAGCTCAGTCGGATGAAGGTACTACACCTGAAGCGCCTGCTGCTCCTGAAGCTCCAGCAGCAACTGAAGAAGCGGCTCCAGAAGCCTAATCTTCAAAAGCGTTTAAAAAATCCCCGGTTGCTTTGGCAGTCGGGGATTTTTTTTGTTTTAAATTCCCTACCTGTTATTCCTAGCCTTTTAATACCATCGCAACTTTCTACTGTCATCTCAAGCCCTCTACCGCCAACCCAAACCTGCTACTGCCATCCCAAACCCACTATTGTCATTCCGACCGAGCGTAGCGACGAGAGATCTCAGAAATGAGCCTATCGACGCATCGGTCATGGCGCCAACTCGAGGGCCACCTAAGCCGGGTTTTGATTTTGATCAGCGGGTTGATGACGATCAGTCTTTCACTTATCCTCAAGAGTCTAAATCTATTCATAATACATTTATGAACACTGATTAATGTTTTAAAGCAAAGGATGGCTGTTGAAAGGGGAGCACCGAATGACAATAGATCGAGAAAAATTCGTTTTCATTACTGGCGGCAGTGGTTACATCGGTCGAAACCTGATTCGACGTCTCATCGCTGATGGGCATCGTGTTCGTGGGCTGGTACGCAGTGACGCTGCAGCCGCGATAGTCACTGAGCTGCGAGCTGAACCTGTAAGAGGCGACATACTCGATCGTGCCAGTCTCAAAGCAGCGATGAATGGGTGCGAATGGCTGGTCCACGCCGCAGCCGATACCGGACATGGAGCCTTCACGACTAGCCAGCACCATACCAATCTCGAAGGTACCCGCAACGTCCTGAACGCAGCGCGGGAGGCGGGAATAACGCGCGCGGTGCATGTCAGTACAGAGGCCGTGCTGCTCAGTGGTGCTCCGCTACATAATGCGAATGAAGACACTCCGATCCCGCCGCACCATGCTGGCAGCTATTCGTCCAGCAAGGCAGCGGCAGAAAAGGCGGCGTTGGCTGAGAACCGCGCGTGTCTAGATGTCATTGTGGTGCGTCCACGTTTCGTCTGGGGGCGAGACGACACCACTGCGTTGCCGCAGCTGGTCGCGGCGGCGAGGAGCGGCAAGCTTACATGGATTGACGGAGGTACCTATCTCACGTCGACCGCCCATATTGATAACGTTGCCGAAGGGATCCTGCGGGCGCTGGAAAGGGGGCGAGGTGGGGAAGCCTATTTCATCACTGACGGAGCACCAGTGGAGTTCCGCGCTTTCGTTTCGGACTTGCTACGCCGGGCAGGGGTCGAGCCTCCGAGCAAGACGGCGCCGCGCTGGTTAGTAGCCATAGTGGCTGGCATCGGGGACTGGCTCGAAGGGATCAGCGGCGGGCGCATCAGGCCCCCGATTGGCCGGCAGGAATACGGAACGGTCGGGGTCGAGGTGACGCTCGACATCACGAAAGCGGAGAGCGAGTTGGGCTATCGTCCGGTGATCACGCGTGAGGCGGGGCTTGAAACGGTCCAAGAGACTGTATAGTTTAGAGCTCCAATGCACTTAATAATCTATTGCCTGCGACCAGCTGTGCTGGCGCGTGAATACGGGCGTTAGACCGCAAAAAAAAACGCGAGGTTGATAGTTGAATAAGGAATCTGAAAAAGGGGCATTCGGAAGAGTATTTTTCTGAATATAGAGATCATTGGTGGAATAACGACTTCTTAGAATTGATGGCGACGAGGTGGGGGCTAGGTAAATATTCGTCCTTGTTAGGTGTTAGGTGTTAGGTGTTGGGTGTGGAGAATTTCATTGGAGTAGATTGTTATCTCGATATATGAATTCGCCTGAAATCACCGCGTTCGATAGTGACCCTAAGTGGGCAAACAGCGAAATAGAAAAGTACACCCAATATTTTCCGAATACGAGGAATTTTAAGCTGGTTCCTTGATCCGCTGATGCACTTCCATTTCCCGATAACTGATTTGACGTAGTAACTTGCCAGGCTGTACTAATACATCTGGCTGATCCGCGGGGAAAATTCTCCGCTAACCAATGGTGATCTGGCCTATCTTCAGCAGCATAGAATTGCGGCGATGGCATGGTCTCCGCTGGGCGGTGGATCGCTGTTTAGCGTTTAAAGGATCCCCGGTTGCTTTGGCAGTCGGGGATTTTTTTTGCATAAAGGTTTGAAACCTTGCTTTCCCCTTTTAGAGGGAATTTCCGCTCTCGATCCCAGCGATTCTGCGTCTATCTTTGGGAGTAATAGCTGCGATAGTAGATTTGGAATTACTATCCTTTATCCTTGGCCGTTAGGTTGTCAGAATTTCTGGTTTTAGCAGTCAAACCACTGTGACCTGGGGAAAGCACCAGTTGAGATGGTTAGTGCAAAGTTTGGGCAGTATGTTTGGACAGTTCAAATCCAAAAATCAGTCTGGGCGTTCTATTGATCGAGCGTCGATTCGGCGTAACTGGATCATTTTTGTAAGGAACCACAGTTCACATTGTGTGCTAGAGTGCCCTGCGGTACTAAACACCTTCGTCGATTTCGACCGTTTTGGTTAAAGCTATTCCTGATACAACGGAGGCTTCGGGTTTATTTGTTATCGGTGACGCTCTTGCTTTAACGCTGTGTGAATTATTCCCTACCGATCGATTGTCTTTCAATTGATTTATACCAAGCCGGCTCTTAAACACAGGCCTATCGACTTTCTATTGGCGCATACTCATTGATATGACATCTAACTACATTTCCCATTACCCGATTAATGTGCAAGCGCAAGTCCAGCAAATGATTGATCAAGATCGCTTAGGTTTATTTTTGCTGGCTAAGTATCCTACACCTCATCGCGTTGCCAACGATAAAGAATTACGTGAGTATGTTTTAGGCCTAAAAAACAGGTATTTGAAAAAGTCGAACCCTCTCAGCAAGGTGGTTTACGACAACAAGATTCACGTTATCAATAACGCTTTGGGATTACACAGTTATGTGTCTCGTGTGCAAGGCGGCAAACTAAAATCTAAAAATGAAATTCGTATCAGCTCAGTTTTCAAGAAAGCACCACTGGCGTTTTTGTCGATGATTGTTGTTCATGAGTTGGCGCACCTCAAAGAAAAAGAACATGGGAAGGCATTTTACCAATTGTGCCAACACATGCTGCCTGATTATTTTCAGTTGGAGTTTGATATGCGTTTGTATCTGATTCAGCTGGATCTGGGCGGGGCGATTTATTCCTAAGGTTTATTGTTAGTCTTAGTAGTTGCTGTTCATCCAGAACTAGCGCCATTGCGAGAAGCGTAGCCACGTGGCAATCTCGAAGGTTAGACGTGCTTTTTGTTTTAAATTTTGTCGGATTCGATTCAGCTAGGCCCGCTGCTTTTTTCCTTCTAAAGGGAAATTGGCCTCTCGATTTCTGCGATTCTGTGCGTAAAAATGGTTTGATTGGTTGACTCTAAGCACAGTTCATCCCGACAGAGCGCAGCGACGAGGGATCTCTTGCTAATGGCGCGTTGGTCTTGCCGCTCCGACCTAACGAGAAGCCAGGCTAAACAGTTCCGACGCATGGGAAAGAGTCTGCTCAGTGACTTTGGCGCCACCTAACATTCTTGCCAGTTCCTTAATACGCTGTTGCTGATCGAGGGGCGTCATCAGCGACGCGGCACTGACGTTGTCGACAATCTTGCTGGCACGATAATGGTGATGAGCATGAGCCGCCACCTGCGGCTGGTGAGTCACGCTGATCACCTGACCACGCTCACCCAGTTTCTTCAGTAGCTGGCCGACAATGTCAGCGGTACTGCCGCCGATACCTACGTCGACTTCGTCAAATACCAAGGTCGGAATATTCGAGTGGGCTGCGGCGACAACTTGAATCGCCAGACTGACTCGCGACAGCTCTCCGCCGGAAGCAATTTTGGCCAAAGGTTTGTGTGGTTGGCCGGGGTTTGTTGCCAGTAAAAACTCAACTTCTTCAAGACCACCAGTGCGGTACCCGCCATCGCTCATCGGTGACAGCTGCACCAGCAGTTCTGCGCCTTCCATAGAAAGGTACTGCAATTGCTGGTTAATCTCTCCCGACATGGATTTGGCGCCTTTCTTGCGCTTAGCGCTGAGCTTGGCGGCCTTGGCTTCGTACACAGCCGCTAACTCGGCAAGCTGCTGCTGCAAGGTCTCGATGCTCTCTCCACCGTCCTTCAGTCCCTGCAACTCTTCGTCGAGGGCCACTAGGGTATCGCTGAGCTGATCGGCGTTAACGCGGTGTTTACGGGCTAACTGAAAGATCACAGCTAGCTGCTCTTCAATCATCAGCAGGCGCTGAGGATCGGCTTCAAAGCGGTCAATGTGGTGCTCAATTTCGCGAGTCGCCTCTTCAATTTGAATCAGGCCACCCTGGAATAATTCTTCTGCACTGCTCAGGGCTTGAGGCTTATGTTTTAGACCGGCCAAAATCGTCAGGGCCTGGTTTAAGCCGTCGCGCAGGTTAAAGCCTTCGGTCTGATCGCAAATGCCCAATAGACTGTGGCTGTCCTGAAGAATTTGCTCTGCATTGGCCAGCGTCTGCTGCTCGATCTCAAGCTTTGCAAGTGACTCGGGCTCAATGTCGACCTGTTTTAGCTCATTAACCTGAAAGCTCAATAAATCTTTGCGCGCGATTAATTCGTCTGAACGCTCTAATAGAGACGCGAGTTTTTTATCCGCTGCGTGCCAGGCTCTGAAATGATTGCCAACCTCGGCGGCCAAGTCGATGGCATTACAGTATTCGTCTAACAGGCGGCGATGGGTTTCGCGGCGCAGTAGGGATTGATGTTCGTGTTGGCTGTGAATATCCGTGAGCATTTCGCCCAGAGCCTGCAGCTGCTGCATGGTGCAGGGCTGTCCGTTGATATAGCCCCGAGAACGTCCCTCTATGGTGTACAGGCGACGCAAAATACATTGCTGGTCTTCGGCTTCAAAGTCCTGCTGGTCGAGCCAAGCTTTAGCCTGATCAATCTTGGCAATATCAAAGGTGGCGGTGATTTCGGCGCGGTCTTTACCGTGGCGAATGGTGCCCGTATCAGCGCGATCACCCAGTGCCATGCCCAATGCATCCAGTACTAGCGACTTGCCGGCACCGGTTTCGCCAGTAATCGCAGTGGTGCCACTGGCGAATTCGATCTCTAGAGATTCGACCAAGGTGTAGTTATTGATATGGATGGATAGCAGCACTTTATTGAACCTGTTTTTTACCAGCTATTTTTGAGTAAATAAAAGCATTAGTTGGTTTATACAGAACAGATTGCTGTTACGCAATCGCTTGAAACTGAATAGTTTGTCCCCATATTGAGTAAGAGCCAAAACTAATGGCCAATATAACCAACGATGTGAGGAATTGGTGTGTCAAAAGAAACAGAAATGGATCAACCAAATACCAACGATGCTGTCGACTCAGGCGCTGATGAAGCCGAGCAGACTGGATCTATAAGCAATGAAGAGATTGAGCAGGAGCTGTTGCAGGAAGAGCAGGTCTCTGAGACCGAGCAGCTGCAACAGCAGGTTGCCGATGCCAATGATCAGGTGTTGAGAATTCAGGCCGAGATGCAGAATGTCCGTCGCCGTGTTGAGCGGGATGTTGAAAATGCCCATAAATATGCACTGGACAAATTTTCTGCTGATCTGTTGCCAGTAGTCGACAACCTTGAGCGCGCCCTGAGCGCGATTTCGGTGGATGACGAGAGTCAGAAGGCGGTAGCTGAAGGGGTTGAGCTAACTCTGAAGAGCTTTGTCGATGTATTGGTGCGGTTCAAAATTGAGCCAATCGATCCCGCGGGGCAGCCCTTTGATGCCAATCTGCATCAGGCGGTATCTATGGTGCCGAACCCTGATCTAGAACCTAATACAGTGATGGATGTTTTTCAGAAAGGTTATACGTTAAATGGCCGCCTGATTAGGCCGGCCATGGTGATCGTGTCAAAGGCATCTGAATGACAGCTGGCAGTGAACAAAAAACCGTTCGGCCCTTGAATTTATGCAAATAGCACCCACATAAGTAACCAAGAACATAAACGCTAAAACAAACAATTAATGACAAACCCTGGCAACAGGCTTTAAAGAAAAGTAATGGAGATATAACTAATGGGAAAAATTATCGGAATCGACCTTGGAACTACCAACTCTTGTGTTGCAGTCCTTGAAGGCGATAAACCCAAAGTAATAGAAAATTCAGAGGGTGCACGCACCACACCATCGGTTGTAGCCTATACCGATGAGGGCGAAATCTTAGTTGGTCAGTCGGCCAAGCGCCAGGCAGTGACCAACCCACACAACACTGTCTATGCGGTGAAGCGTTTGATCGGACGCCGCTTTGAAGATGACGTTGTGCAGAAAGACATCAAGATGGTGCCTTACAAGATTGTTAAAGCAGACAATGGCGATGCTTGGGTCGAAGTCAAAGGCGACAGCAAGGCAGCACCACAGATCTCCGCTGAGATCCTCAAGAAAATGAAGAAAACCGCCGAAGACTATCTCGGCGAGAAAGTTACTGAAGCGGTTATTACTGTTCCGGCTTACTTCAACGATTCCCAGCGTCAAGCGACTAAAGACGCCGGCCGTATTGCCGGTCTCGACGTCAAGCGTATTATCAATGAGCCGACAGCAGCAGCACTGGCCTACGGTATTGATAAAGAGGCGGGCGATCGCGTCGTAGCCGTGTACGATCTCGGTGGCGGCACTTTTGATATCTCGATCATTGAAATCGCCGATGTCGATGGCGAAAAACAGTTTGAAGTTCTGGCGACCAATGGCGACACGTTCCTCGGTGGCGAAGACTTTGATATGCGCCTGATCGAATATTTATCAGCTGAGTTCAAGCGTGAGAGCACTATCGATATTCACGGTGATCCATTGGCCATGCAGCGTCTTAAAGAAGCTGCTGAAAAAGCTAAAATCGAGCTCTCTTCAAGTCAGCAAACTGAAGTCAACCTGCCTTACATCACCGCTGATGCCACTGGCCCCAAGCACTTGGTTGTCAAACTGACACGCACCAAGTTGGAATCACTGGTTGAAGATCTGATTGAACGTTCACTGGCACCACTGCGAATTGCTCTGAAAGACGCCGGAAAAACAGTAGGCGAAATCGATGACATTATTCTTGTTGGTGGGCAGACACGTATGCCTAAGGTCCAAGAGAAAGTCACTGAATTCTTTGGCAAAGAGCCACGCAAAGACGTCAATCCCGACGAAGCTGTTGCCGTGGGCGCTGCCCTGCAGGGTGCCGTGCTCTCTGGTGATGTTACCGACGTGCTGTTGCTTGACGTCACTCCGCTGAGCCTGGGTATTGAAACTATGGGTGGCGTTGCTACGCCAGTGATCGAGAAGAATACGACGATTCCGACCAAGAAATCACAGATCTTCTCAACCGCTGACGACAATCAAACCGCGGTGACCATTCACGTGGTTCAGGGCGAGCGCAAACAGGCTACAGGTAACAAATCACTGGGTCGTTTTGATCTGGCTGATATTCCACCTTCACCGCGTGGTATGCCACAGATTGAAGTGACCTTCGACATCGATGCCAACGGTATCTTGCATGTTGGCGCTAAAGACAAGGCTACGGGCAAAGAGCAGTCGATTATTATTAAAGCCTCTTCGGGTCTCTCCGATGAAGAGATCGATGCAATGGTTAAAGATGCTGAAGCCAATGCTGCCGAAGATCAGAAGTTTGCCGATTTGGTTCAAGCTCGCAACACCGCTGATGGTTTAGCTCACGCTGCGAAGAAGACTCTTGAAGATGCTGGCGACAAAGCCTCAGAAGAAGAGAAGACAGCGATTGAAGCCGCTATTAAAGGTGTTGAGGAAGCAGTTCAGGGCGAAGATAACGACGCCATTGATGCAGCGACCAAAATCCTCTCTGAAGCCTCCGCAGCGCTGGCTCAAAAGCTCTACGCTGAGCAAGCCGAAGCAGGCCAGGCTGATGGCAGCGGACAGGCTGCTGGCGATGACGCGATGGATGCTGAGTTCGAAGAAGTTAAAGAAGAGAAAGCAGAAGAAACCGTAGAAGAGAAAGAAGACAAGAAATAAGTCTTCGTTGGTTTTTTCTACTTTAATTAGGCGCGGGCAAAGTCCCGCGCCTAATCATATTGGCTACAGTTGGGAATA
>Ga0302130_1001828_pt1 | contig 10345 bp, 9 predicted proteins | sample CB9_surface_MG_FD_203117 | JGI IMG/M metagenome (GOLD analysis project Ga0302130, IMG submission 203117) | Marine microbial communities from Western Arctic Ocean, Canada - CB9_surface | ecosystem: Environmental > Aquatic > Marine > Oceanic | place: Canada: Western Arctic Ocean | collected 2017-09-19 | reverse complement strand
CGCTTAAACCGAAGGAAGCGCCGAAGGAATTACCGCTGCTGAAAGGGAGGTTTAAACAAGACTCATCGGAATCGCCGACCCGCGGAGGCTCGCGATCCGCCGCGTCCCGCGCGCAGACGTGGAACACCAGGAACTGCGTGAACTTGGAGGTGTGCGCCGGGAGCAGGGTACTTAAAAAAATGCCAAGAACGCAGTCGCCAACCCCGTTCAAGTCCCCGCGGTCGATACGAGTATCAACGTGCGCCAGCACTGCGCTCATCATGCCGTCCAGGGTGTCCGCGGCTTCGTCAACCGCGAACGAGCTTTGTGGACCGGTTTCCCGGTTTCCACTCGACGCGGCAGGCGACGCGGCGCCGTTTCTGTGGTACCCGTTGCCCCCTCCTTTGTTCCGGCCGAACTGCCCCCCAGCGCGTTGCCGCGCATCCCTCTCCCACACCGCCGCCTGCCGCGTCATTTCTATTTCGATGGTCTTCTCGATGTCGTCGAGTTCGAAAACGTCGTCCACGGCGCCGAAGCCGTTCGTGCGGTCGCCGTCCTCGCCGTCCCCGTCCATGTCATCCTCGACGTCCGTGTCGCTCCCACTACCGTTGTCACCACCCGGGTCTCTAATGTGCTCCCACGTGATTTCCACGTCAACTTCGAGTAAGTGCGTTGTGACGCCTCGTAACAAGGCGTCTCTCAACGACTTGCCGATCTCGGTTTCCGCGACCCTAAACGCGCACCGCAGGTACTGGGTTTGTATATTTTTGTGCGCGCTTTTGTGCGGTACGTGCCGCAACAAAACGGTTCGCAACACGCTCGCCGCGAGCGGCACCAGCGTCAGAATCGTGGTCACCGAGGTCACCACGCCTGCAGTTACTGTCTCTGCCGTTCGAAGGGCCCCGGGTGTGGAGAGTGAGGCTGTGCCGTGAGGGTCAATACTCCTACCAGAGCCGTGCATCGCGCTCGCGTACGACGGCGACGTCCCGAATCTTTCCTTTGCGTTGTCTCCCAGCCAATCCTTGTCCAGCAGCGCTAGGTCGTACCCCTGGGGAGGCGTGAAGAAAGACACCAGCATCTCCAAGCATGTCTGTAGCAGCGACCCGGTGTGCGTGGATACCAGGTTGACGCAGAACTCGGTGACCAACAGCGCGGTGGCTTCGCCGCACCGCCACGGGTTGACGCCCAGGACGGTTCGCAGAAGCTCCTCGTGGTTGGTTTCGCAAAGTGAGGAGACGCACTCCACTAACACGGTTAGCATCAAAAGCTTGTCCTGTGCGACGTCCGGGGCCTCCAGCCCGTCCAGTGCCTCTAGAAGCTCGTAGTACTGCGCTCTTTCGCCGTTACGCACGCCGTCCAGGGCGTGTTTCACGAACGCGCGTACCAGCGACTTCGCTTCATCCGCATCGAGATCGTCCTCATCCTCGTCGTCGTCGGTGCGCCGGGAAGACGTCGCCGCGGACAACGAAGCCTCACCGCTTCGGTGACTGAACCGCTGTCGCGCCACCGCGGAGAGATCCATCACGAGGCCGGAGCACCAGCCTCGTGACGAGGACGCGACGCCGGCGACCACAAGCGCGTGCGTCGCACTGCGTCGGCGGCGTGGGAATCTCCTCCACAAAAGGTTGCCCAGTTTTCGGCGAGCGAAACCGCGAAGGATGGGCCTTTTTCTTTCGAAATACCCATACGGAATACCCAGAAGGGATGCATGCGTCGGCGCGACGTAAATTCTCATGTCGACGAATCCCTAGTGGATAGCTTTCCCACGATTGCGTGCGTGTCACGCGCCACACCGGAAGCGCACGCACGTGTGTCCTCTCCCACCCCTCCCTCGCATTGTCCGCGATGGCGCTCAGCATGGCATCCACCGCGTCCCCGGCTTCGTTCGCGAGCCGCCGCGGCGGCGCGATGGGCGTTCGCGTCCGCGCCACGGCGGTCGAGGGGGCGGCGTGTGTCGTGGCACGTCGTCGCCAAACGCGGCTTCGCGTCGTCGCGAAGGACTACCCCAAGCCCGCGCAGATCGCGAACACGGACAACTACCGCGAAGGCGCGGCTTTGTCGCAGAAGTTCGTTGACCTGAAGGACCTTGGGACGAAGAAGCGGGTGGTTATCGTGGGCGGGGGTTTGTCCGGGTTGAGTTGTGCGAAGTACCTCGCGGATGCGGGCCACGAACCCATCGTGCTTGAGGGACGCGACGTGCTGGGCGGCAAGGTAAGCGCGTGGCAGGACAAGGACGGGGACTGGATCGAAACCGGCTTGCACATCTTTTTCGGCGCCTACCCGAACATGATGAACCTGTTCGCGGAACTAAACATCGAAGACCGGCTGCAGTGGAAAATACACCAGATGATCTTCGCGATGCAGGAGCTCCCCGGCGAGTTCACTTCTTTCAACTTCATCAAAGGCATCCCCGCGCCGTTGAACTTCGGTTTGGCGATTTTGATGAACCAGAAGATGCTGACGCTTCAGGAGAAGCTACAAACGGCACCGCCGTTGATTCCTATGTTGATTGAAGGGCAGGACTTCATCGACGCCCAAGATGAACTATCGGTGCAGGATTTCATGACCAAGTACGGCATGCCTCAGCGCATCAACGAGGAGGTTTTCATCAGCATGGCCAAGGCGCTGGATTTCATCGACCCGGATAAGCTCTCCATGACCGTGGTGCTCACTGCGATGAACCGTTTCCTGAACGAAACCGACGGCCTGCAGATGGCGTTTCTGGACGGGAACCAGCCGGAACGCCTTTGCGCGCCGATGGTACGTATTTCCCACCCAACACATTCCGCCTCCCTGATTGCCCATACGAGACTGACATTTCTTTTATTTCAATCCAGGCGGCGCACATCAAAGCGCTTGGCGGGGACGTGCGCATGAAACAGCGCGTCAAGGAGTTCGTTTTGAACCACGACGGGAGCGTGAAGCACTTGAAAATGGTCAGCGGCGAAACAATCGTGGCGGATGAGTACGTCAGCGCGGTGCCGGTGGATATCATGAAACGCATGATGCCCAAACAATGGGGGGTCATGCCTTTTTTCCACCAGATCCAAGAACTGCAGGGCATACCCGTGATCAACATCCACATGTGGTTCGACCGGAAACTGCAAAACGTGGACCACCTGTGTTTCTCGCGCTCGCCACTCCTTTCCGTGTACGCGGACATGTCCACCACGTGCAAAGAACACTACGACGAGGAACGCTCAATGCTGGAGCTGGTGTTCGCGCCGTGCTCGCCAATCGCGGGTGGCAAAACCAACTGGATCGCCAAGGTGCGGGGCTTTCCCAATCACCACGTTCCGCCTCTGCGATTGCGCATACTCGTCCTGCGAAGGGACTACTACGACCAGAAAGGCGCATTCCCGAGGACTGTTACCACGACTGTTTACGTAATACCAACCCCGGATATACGCGCGGCCGAGAGACTGACACTTTCTTTTTCATTGTACAAGTCCAACCAGGAAATCGTGGACGCCACGATGGTGGAGCTGGAGCGTTTGTTCCCCCTGGAAATCGGCCCCGGGTCCCCCGACGGTGTGGGGGCCATTTTGCGGAAGCACGCCGTGGTCAAAACACCGCGGTCCGTGTACGCGGCGATTCCCGGACGGAACAAGTACCGCCCGTCGCAAAGCACGCCCATCTCCAACTTCACCTTAGCGGGGGATTGGACGAGCCAGAAGTTCTTAGGCTCGATGGAGGGCGCGGTGCTGGCGGGCAAGCTCGCGGCGGAGGTGGTGACGGACAAGGCGGTGTACGGCGCGAGCACCAAGGGTTTGAAGAAAATCATGCCCGACGTTATTAAAGAAGCGGCGACGCTGACACAAAAAGAACCCGTGGGGGCGACTGAAGGGGAATCCGCGCTGACCTTCGGCGCGGGCGCGGTGATGACGGACGTGGAGGAAAAGGAACTTATCGTCATCGACCCGGAGCAAATGGTGGCAATGGACACTCGCGTCACCGCGCCGGCGCGTTAAGGGGTTGTTTTAACACCGTGTTATTGTTTGCCGCAGCGAGTCGGTAACGCCGAAAGAGAGGTTATACGACTCATTCATTTTTTATTTTTAGTCTCCGTCTCGCAACTGGAGCCGTTTTTCGCGTTCCCGCTCCGCCAAGTACGCCTTGTACCGCGTATCTTCCAGCGGGGGAACCGCGTTTGCCGGTTCCTTCATGTCGTTCCAGTCCCGCTCCACCCCAGGCAAGCCTCTTTGGTGCCACACCCCTCGGAAACGCTCCAGCTCTTTAGTCTCCGCTCGTAGCGCGTCAAGCCCTTGCTGCAGTAATTCTTTCTGCCCAGGGTCCGCGTTCGCACATCGCACCTCGAAGAGTTCGAGTTGCGTACGCAACGCATCGCGCGTCTCGTCACTCACAGAACCTCCGAAACGCTCGGGCTTGCGCGAAATCCCGCTGCCGGTCATGACGGGGGGAAGTGCGGAAACCACAAGGCGCGGCACGGTGTGGAAGCTCGGACACCCCGAGGCGGCACGATGTCGTGACGACGGTTGAACTCCCGAGCGTGTTTTTGACATTTTGAGTGCCGTCTTGTGAACGAGTGTGATTTCTGACGTCGACTGCGATCAGCGTCACTGCGGCGCGGTCATCATTTACATCGCCAAAGAGGACCGCGCGACGAATACGCACACCTCCACGATGTCGGCGTCGACGTCCGCGGTGCTCGGCCTGGGCGCGAGTGTGGGGTCTCGCGCGCGCGGCGCGAGGTCGCGCGCGCGGCGCGCCTGCCACGCGTCGCCCGCGCCGCACGTCTCGCGCGGTGCCCGATTACAGATCTGCCTCACCGCGACCGCGAAGGGTGACGGCGAGAGGCCGGGTCACGACGCTGGCGACGGACCTGCGACGACGAGTGACACGAGTGAGCCGGGGTCGTCGGGGGACGTTTCCACCGATGCGGGTGACACTTCAAAACCACAGGTCAAGGTGAAACAGGTCACCGCAAACCCCAACAAGTCGGTTTTGGCGAGCTTGGGGGATTCCAACCAAGCGTCATCTGCGCCCGCGCCCGCCGGCTTCGCGAAACTCGTGCCCTCGCGCATGCGCGCGTGGTTCGACCAGATCCCGGCTAAGCGCCGAGCCGAGCGCTTGGAGCACCTGTTACTAACGGCGGAGTCGGACAAGGAGAACTTTGTTAAGCAAGACGCGTACATGCGCGAGTTGGCGGCGAACGAGGCGTGGGACGAGGTGCAAGTTCGGTTCGAAAGCCGAACCGTGGAGAGCGGCCCGGGCAGCGTCGTGGCGTATCTCCGAGCGTTGGCTGTTACCGGTCGTCTTGAGCAGTTAGACGGCCGGCCTGATACGAAACAAATGAGCCCGTCGCAGCTCTCACTCACCGCCGCACAAGTGATGAGGGATACGAACATGAGTTCCGAACAAGCCGTCGCGGCGGTCGCCGAAGCGGTCGCGACGGCGGCGGCGGAGAAGAGCGCGCTTCCGGGGTTACTTTCAGATTTGAGCCAAAGAGCGGTGCCTTACAAGCTGCAGCAGCAAAACGAAACAGACACAAGCAAACAGCAACTGGCAATAGGCAGGTCACCCAACCTCCCCATGCACGTCGTGGTGGTGCCCGCGAACGGGGGGTACGACGCCTTCGCGGCGAATCAAAACTCGCGCGCCGCGAAAGGCGGCGGGTTGATCAACTTTGTTTTTTACTCAGCGCTGCTCGGCGTGCTCGGTTCGGCGGCGATGGGCGCGGCGCAGAAACACGCGTCGGGTGTCACCACGGGTGCTGCTTCTTCTGGGTCCACTACGTCATCAAAAAGCTCAGGAAACACATCAGGAAACACATCAGGAAACACAAGTTCCGTGTCCGGTTTGCTTCCGAGCGACGGCAAAAAGCTCCCCGGCGCGTCCGCGGAGGATAAAAAGTCCAGTTTCGACCCGAAGGAGTACGACGCTTCGCAGGTTTCCGAAAGCTCGAAAAAGACTTTCGACGACGTCAAAGGGTGTGACGAAGCCAAAGCCGAGTTACAGGAGATTGTGGAGTACTTGAAGAACCCCGGTTTGTTCACGAAGTTGGGCGGGAAGCTCCCGAAAGGCGTGTTACTGAGCGGGCCTCCCGGGACGGGGAAAACTCTGTTAGCGCGCGCCGTCGCGGGCGAAGCCGGGGTTCCTTTCTTTTACCGCGCCGGGTCGGAGTTCGAAGAGATGTTCGTTGGCGTAGGGTCGAAACGCGTGCGGCAGCTGTTCAAAGCCGCGAAGGCGAAGATGCCTTGCATCATCTTCATCGATGAGATCGACGCGGTGGGGACGTCGCGCAAGGTACGGAACTTTCCCGTTCGCCGCGCACCGCCTTCGCGATTGCCCATACCCCGACTGACGCTTTCTTTTTACAATCGCGCCAGGCGTTTGAAACGCAGTCGCGAAAAACGCTGAACCAACTCCTCACGGAGATGGACGGGTTCGAACAGAACGAGGGCATCATCGTGATCGCGGCGACGAACATCCCGGAACAGTTAGATCCGGCGCTCACCAGGCCGGGGCGGTTCGACCGGCTGGTGCACGTCCCGAACCCCGACGTCGGGGGAAGGCGGGAGATCCTAAAGCACTACTTGAAGGACAAGCCCTTGGACGCGGACGTGGAGGTGGAAGGTGCGGGGCTTTCCCAATCACCACACACCGCCTCTGCGATTGCCCATACGAGACGTTGACCACTTTTCTTTTTGCAATCAGGCATCGCGCGCGGCACGGCGGGGATGTCCGGCGCCGAGCTCGCGAATTTGGTCAACATCGCCGCGGTGCAAGCCGCGGTGTCTGGAGAAACCAGCATCAGCCTGGAACGCCTTGAGTGGGCCAAGGACCGGATCATCATGGGCGTGGAGCGGAAAAGCGCGGTGCTGACGGAGGAGAGCAAGAAGGTACGGCCCCGCGCGTTTCCCAAATCCAGGCACCTACGTTTTATCTCTCAGCTGGTGACTGGTGTCCATACGTCGCGATATACGCGACGTTAACCCCTTTTCTTTTCCAAAAAAAGCTCACGGCGTACCACGAAGCCGGGCACGCCGTGGTGGCGATTCGAACCCCTGGGGCGATGCCTGTTCACAAAGCCACGATCGTCCCCAGGGGCAACGCCCTGGGGATGGTCACGCAGCTTCCTGACAAGGACGAAACGTCAATCACTAAGAAGCAGCTCATGGCGCGGCTTGACGTGTGCATGGGCGGCAGAGTCGCCGAGGAGCTTATTTTCGGCAAGGACGAGGTCACCACGGGCGCGCTTTCGGATTTACAACAAGCCACGCGTCTCGCGACGTACATGGTCGGCGAGGTTGGTTTATCGTCCCTAGTCGGGCCGGTACACGTCGACTCCATGTCCAAAGGAGGTCGCCGAAACACGGAGGCGCTGGTGGATAAGGAAGTCGTGCAGCTTTTGCGGGACTCGCACGCGCGGGTCACTAAGTTGCTCACGAAACACACCACAGACCTGCACGTGCTAAGCGCGGAGATGCTTTCCAAGGAAACGCTTACGGGGGCGGAGATTAAGGAGTTGCTGGGGCTTGCTGGGGGGGTGAAGGATTCGGGAAAGGATCTGGGAAAGGCGAAGAAAGACGCCGGGGCGAGCAAGAAGAGCTCCGAGAAGGTGGGGGATGCGATCCAGGGCGACAAAGAGAACGTCGGAGCGAAGGATAACGAAAGCGAGAAGGAAAACGAAACCCTCCCAGACGCCGAAACCGCGTCGGAACCGGACGTCGTACCCGCGGGCATTTTAGAGCCGGTTGAGGAACGCGCAAACGCAAAGGTGGGGGTGTAGAAAGTAGGCGTCTTGATGAGCGCAACCATCAATTCAACCAATTCAACCAAAGAGTTTTTTTTTTTTTCTTCGTAGGCCGCGCGGGTGGAAGTGAATAATTGAACCAATGCGTGTCTATTAATGAATCATTCGTCATCTCGCGCTAGCTCCGCTAGCGCCACCGCGATGTCCGCCCCTACTTTGGCGTTGTTTTTCACCAGCGCTAGGTTCGCGGTCAAAGACGCGCCCCCCGACAGCTCACGGACTCGTTTCAAAAGAAAAGGCGTAACGTGTCTTCCGATAATTTTTTGTTTCGTAAGCTCCCTCAGCGCCTTCACTATGGCGGCTTGCACGGTACCGCCAACGGCTTCGTGCTCTTTAGGAATTGGGACGCCGAACACACACCCGCCCAGGTTCAGTTGTACCGTCGCTTTTATTACCCTCGCAGCTTCGGCTGGCGTGTTCACGACACACGGCGCGTCGCACCCCGAGCGTCGCGTGAAGAACGCCGGGAACTCGGTAACCCCGTACCCCACTACACAAACGCCCTGCGTTTCCAGAAACTCCAGGGTTCGCGGGATGTCCAACACGGACTTCGCCCCGGCGCTGATCACGGCGATTGGCGTTTTCGAAAGCTCGGTTAAATCCGCGCTGCGATTGGTACACGAAAAGTGTCAATCTTGTGTGGCCGTGTTCGTGACTTGTATGCGCAAACAGTCTGCTTGGGAAGGATGTACTTCCCATCCTTTTAATGACGCCGTGTACTCAAACAGTCACGAACGGGGCGGTAAACCGTGTGTCAGGATTTGGGAAACGCCCAACACGCACCTCACGTCCAACGAGTTTTCGCCGCCGCGATGCACGCCGCCGATACCGCCGGTGACGAAGACTTTTATTCCCGCGCGCGCGGCAAGCAGCGCGGTGGCGCTTACCGTGGTGGCGCCTGTTTTTTGGGTAGCCACGCAGACGGCTATGTCCCGTCTGGAAACCTTCAACGCGTCCGTCCCCATCACCGCCAAGCGCTCCAAATCCGCATCACCCAAACCAACCATGCACACGCCATCCATGATGGCGATCGTCGCGGGGACCGCGCCTCGCGCCTTCACGATAGCCTCGACCTCCCTCGCCATTTGGAGGTTCGCAGGGTACGGCATGCCGTGCGACACGATGGTGCTCTCCAGGGCAACCACGGCGGTGCCCGAGGCGAGCGCGGCCGCGACGTCGGGGTGTAACACCAGCGCACCGGACGCGAGTGAGTCGCCGTCGTCGCAAGGGGTCGTGTGCCACGCAGACTTTTCGGGAGACGCAAGTTCTTTCGGGGACACCAAATGGCCGGCCAACGAGCCGACTCGGCGCGTCGCGCGAGCCTCCATCGCGGCCGTGACTCGAGCCTGGCCAATGGACCGGAAGAGGCGGACGCGTGCCTCCACACTGACCACCACAAACAATGAAGCAATGAATGTGTATTTTTGTGTTGTGAAATATTTTAACTTAACTCATCTACTCCTCGGGCGGCGGCTCCTCTGTGTCGTCGTCGTCCAGAGGCTCGTCCTCGTGTTCCTGATTTGAATCCGGGCCTCCTCCTTCCCCTTGTTGGGCATTTGAATCGTCACCCCCAGCCGCTTCGTCTTCCGAAAACACAAGCGTCAGCAGCTCCCCCGCGAACAAGTACCCTAAAACCGCCGCGCCCGCGATCCCGAGACTCCACGTGCTCCGCCGTCTGAACCGCGCGTCCTTCGCCGTCTCTCGCGGTTTCTTCTTTTCCCCATCGTTTTCGTCACCCCGACCCCGACCCCACCACCCTGTTCTACCCTTCCTTGACGGCTGTTCAAGCCAGCTTCCGCTGTCGATCGCGTGCATCGCGCTGCCGCCCGTTCCGCCGTGCCCGTGTTCGTTTGGAAAAGTCACGGTCCGCATCGCCTCGACGTACTTCACTAGGTTTGGAAAAGATTTCAACTCCAGGCGCAGCGCGTCGCCCACCGGGGACAGGGCGTGGTAGCTTAAATGCGCGAACGCGGCGGCGTCCAAACTAGTGGGCTTCACGCCGAAGAAATAAGTACCACCGTTGTCACTGAGCAGCGAGGAAAGAGCCGCGTACGCGTCGCGCGCGCCGGCGCGGATACGCGACTCGCTTTGGCTTTGGTCGGAGCTCTCGCCGGCAAACCGTTTCAAAGCCCGGCTTCGCCACAACCACGGGATGATGTACGAAAGCGGCGCCGGGAAGGCTTGGCCGTATGCTTTGCGTGTGTGTGCGGTGAACCGAGGTTTGTCGATCCACGTGTAGTACGCCGTGGCGGTCGCGAGCTTCGCGTCCACCAAAGCGGTAAACGCGATGAGAAGCGCTTTGTCCGTGTGCGAAACGAGGTGCGCATCCAGGTTTACGACTTTTTTGGAAAGATGATCCGCGATGCGTTTCGCGGCGAGGGACCCGGTGTGGTCTCTTGACGAGGAAGACGAACCGGCGCCCCCGGCAACGCCTTCCGGAAGACCAACGACGTCGTCGCACTGGTCCAGCGCGGGGAGCTGCCCACTCGGCGACGCGTACGGGGTTTTGCAATCCTCGCTGGTGAATTTCAGACCCGCCAAACGCATGTAGGTCTCCACGGCGACGCACTCGGGGGACAGCGAGGGCAA
>Ga0302130_1001823_pt1 | contig 10353 bp, 6 predicted proteins | sample CB9_surface_MG_FD_203117 | JGI IMG/M metagenome (GOLD analysis project Ga0302130, IMG submission 203117) | Marine microbial communities from Western Arctic Ocean, Canada - CB9_surface | ecosystem: Environmental > Aquatic > Marine > Oceanic | place: Canada: Western Arctic Ocean | collected 2017-09-19 | reverse complement strand
CTAAAGCGCTGACCGACGAAGAAATCGAAGGTATCTTATCTGCCGCTCTAGCTGATTCTGGCGCCAAGACCATGCAAGACATGGGCAAAGTAATGGCGCTGATTAAGCCTCAGGTCCTCGGCAAAGCGGACATGGGCGTTGTAAGCCAAAAGATCAAAGCAGCGCTGGATTAAGCCGGCGCTTAATAAAGCCTCTTGGGCATGGAGCTTGGCTCAAACAATACTTTTTGAGCCGGCAGCATCCCACACCTTTATCCATCCCCTAGCTCCCAAAGAAGCGGTTTGTCGAAGTTTTGATATTATCTCTTTTAATGGAAGTGTCCAACGATACTGAAATATTCGCTATAATATAGCTGCCGCAATGGGTTCCTTAAGACGCGTTCGCAGCAGCACCCTTAAAAGAACACAATAAACACCAGCAAGGAACAATCACCAAGCGATGGCAGGCTTAATCCCACAAGCATTTATTGACGATCTGCTCAGCCGCGCTGATATCATTGACGTTATAGATAAACGGGTGCCCTTAAAGAAATCCGGCAAGAATTACTCTGCTTGCTGCCCATTTCATAACGAAAAAACACCCTCTTTTAGTGTTCAACCCGAACGTCAGTTTTACTATTGCTTCGGCTGCGGCGCTGCGGGCAATGCAATCGGCTTTGTAATGAACTTCGATCAACTGGACTTTCCTCTAGCTGTTGAGGCCCTTGCAAAAGAAAATGGCCTGGAAGTTCCCCGAGAAGAATCAGAAGCAAGCCAGCGCAAGCAGTCAGAAAACGCAAAACTGTTTACCGTGTTAGAGAAAGCCAATAAGTTTTTCCGCTATCAGCTTAGGCAACATGAAAACAAACAAGCGGCGATTGACTATCTAGTCTCCCGCGGGCTGAGTGGAGAGATCGCAAGAGACTTTAACATCGGCTATGCCCCTCCAGGCTGGGACAACCTCCTCGGAGCATTAGGCAGCGATAGCGCAGCAAAGCAATCCCTAGAAAAGTCAGGAATGGTTATCGAGAAAGACCGAGATAACAAGAAAACCAACGAAAAATCAAAAGCTCAAAGCGAAGGAGCAAGATATTATGACCGCTTTAGGCACCGTATCATGTTCCCTATTAGGGACACTCGAGGCAGAACTATCGCATTTGGTGGGCGCGTTCTTGGTGATGACAAACCGAAATACCTGAACTCACCGGAGACCCCCGTATTTCATAAAAGCGCCGAGCTTTATGGCCTCTATGAATTTAAAAAATCCAACCAGAAGTATAGCCAACTGCTCATAGTAGAAGGCTATATGGATGTTATAGCCCTCGCCCAGATGGGCATCAGAAATGCCGTTGCAACTTTAGGTACAGCAACTAACAGCAATCATTTAAGCCGACTATTCCGCTTAGTACCCGAAGTTGTGTTTTGCTTTGACGGCGATAAAGCAGGCAGAACTGCTGCATGGCGGGCATTGGAGGCAACCCTTGCGCAAATGGAAGATGGCCGCCAAGCAAAGTTTCTATTCCTCCCAGAGGGAGAGGACCCGGACACCTTGGTCCGCAAAATTGGCCAAGACAAATTCAATGAAGAACTTGTCAACGCGACTCCACTGGAGACTTTTTTCTTCGATAAGCTATCGGTCGGCATTGACGTTGCCACCATTGAGGGGAAAGCTAGACTGAGCAATCTCGCCAAACCTCATCTTAAACAGCTGCCTCACGGTGTTTACGGTCAGCTTATGCAAGACAGACTGGCAGGCCTGCTCGGGATATCTAGCGATGCTTTGAATAAGTTATTAGATAAGCCTGACGATAGAGAGCAATCGAAATGGACTGGCTCGTCTGGGTCATCCGACGCACCTTTCGGTGGCCGTGACGGTGGCCGTGACGGTGAGGGCTACGATGATTACACCAGCGGCCGCAGCGACGGGCACTTTGACGTTCCCTACGATACCCCCTCTTATGTTCCTGGTGCGGGCTCGGCTCAAGGATCCGGTAATTCTCAGGGCCTACAGAAATATCCAATTAAGCCGTCCAACAGTGGGCTTTCTATTTACCGACGCCCCGCAGCCGTCAAAGCCATTGAATTACTGCTCCGCAACCCAGAAATAGCGCTTAGTATCGAAATAGACCTAGCACCGCTGCGAAGTACCGAGGACGAAAGCCGGAAACTCCTGCTCTCACTCATTGAAATTGTTCAAAAAGACCCCACTACTAAAGTCTTCACTCTTTTAGGCTATTGTTATGGAACCACTTTGGGCAATCAGTTAACCCAACTGCTAAAAGAAGAGAAAATAACGCCCACTGAGGGGCTCGAAGGGGAATTTAGGCAAATAATTGACAGCATAATGGTGGATGTGGGTAAAAAGCTCTATCAGCTGAAAATCAATGAGATGTTGAAGTCGAAGTTTGGCAGTCCAGCACTTACCTCCCAAAACAGTGATGAAGAATAGAATTAAACTAAATAGGCAATTCAATTGCCTAAAAAAACGACTAACGATATACAAAATAGCTGGTGATCTTTATAATACCCGGCTCCGTTTTATTCACCCATTTCCTGGCATCTGCGCCAGGCAAGACGAGAATTCATGGCCGATTTAATAGCTCCACAGTCCACTCTTAAGGCATTGATTGCTAAAGGAAAGGAACAAAGTTACCTCACTTATGCTGAGGTAAATGATCACCTTCCACAGTCAATATCAGATCCTGACCAAGTTGAAGACATTATTCAGATGATCAACGACATGGGCATCAAGGTGTTCGAAACCGCACCAGATACTGATTCTCTGCTGCTAAATGAAGAGAGCGACACTGGCGCCGACGAACTAGCCGCAGCCGAAGCTGCTGCAGCCTTAGCTGCGGTGGAAAACGAGGCCGGGCGAACAACCGATCCAGTGCGCATGTATATGCGCGAAATGGGCACCGTGGAGCTATTGACCCGTGAAGGCGAAATAGTTATCGCAAAGCGCATTGAAGAAGGTCTGCGTGAGCTAATGAAAGCCATGGCCTATTTCCCTGGCACGGTAGAGCATGTATTGAACGAATACGCGCTCACTAACACCGAAGAGCGCCGCCTGAACGAACTTATTACAGGTTACCTTGACACTACTGACGTTATTCCAGCGCCAGTTCAAATCGTTGACAGCTCAGCTACCTCAACAAGCGATGATGATGAAGACGAAGCGCCAGTAGGACCAGATCCTGAAGAAGCCAGAATTCGCTTTGGCGAGTTGGCCGATCAATTCAAGAAAACCAGTACAGTGGTTAACAAAAACGGTCGCGATCACCCCAAATCAGTCATCGAGCTGGAAAACTTAGGCGAGGTGTTCAAAAGCTTTAAGCTGACTCCACGTCAATTTGATCCACTGCTTAGCCATATTCGTGCCGTACTAGGACGTCTGCGTCGCCACGAGAAAATGGTCATTAGCCTGTGTGTTCGTGGCGCTAAAATGCCACGCAAAACTTTCATCGAAAGTTTTCCTGGCAATGAAACCAATGAAAAGTGGATCGACAAGCACATAAAAGAAAAGAAAGCCTATTCTGAGCTTTTAGTGAACGTGAAGACTGAAGTTTTACGAGCCCAAAAGAAGATCAGGCTCCTTGAAGAAGAAAGCGGACTTTCCGTTACAGAGATTAAAGACATCAATCGCCAGATGTCTATTGGCGAAGCAAAATCTCGTCGCGCCAAGAAAGAAATGGTTGAAGCCAACCTGCGCTTGGTAATCTCCATTGCTAAAAAATACACTAATCGTGGCTTGCAGTTTTTAGATCTTATTCAAGAAGGCAACATTGGCTTAATGAAAGCGGTAGATAAGTTTGAATACCGCCGCGGCTACAAATTCTCGACCTATGCTACATGGTGGATACGCCAGGCTATAACTCGCTCTATTGCTGACCAAGCCAGAACGATTCGTATCCCGGTGCATATGATTGAAACGATTAATAAGTTGAACCGAATCTCTCGACAAATGGTTCATGAGAAAGGCCGCGAACCGACCCCAGAAGAACTGGGCGAGCGTATGGACATGTCTGAAGACAAAGTTCGCCGCGTGCTTAAGATTGCGAAAGAGCCTATCTCAATGGAAACGCCTATTGGTGATGACGAAGACTCCCATCTTGGTGATTTCATCGAAGACGCAACAGTCGATTCTCCAGTGGACTCATCTATCGACGAAGGTCTTCGCGAAGCCACTAAGGACGTTCTTGGCAGCTTGACTGCAAGAGAAGCTAAAGTCCTTAGAATGCGTTTTGGTATCGACATGAATACTGACCATACCCTAGAAGAAGTTGGCAAACAGTTTGACGTGACCCGTGAGCGTATTCGTCAAATCGAAGCGAAGGCGCTGCGTAAGCTGCGCCATCCGACTCGCTCTGATCACTTACGCAGCTTCCTCGACGAATAGATCAGGAATAAGCGTTACCAAATCTATAGCGCTGTAAACGAGCGACTGACTAATCACATTAGCAGTCGCTTTTTACTGGACGACAATAAATTAGGGAGAAAAAGAGACGTGCCATCAGTATCAATAGAAGATAAAGTCGTTTTTGTCACCGGATCAAATCGCGGCATTGGTAAGAGCTTTGTAACTCAGGCTTTGGCCATGGGCGCAAAAAAAGTCTATGCCACCGCGAGAGACAAATCAAAACTTGAAGCTCTGTTAGAACTCGGCGACGACCGAGTTGTCCCGGTTGAGCTTGATGTAACCAAGCAAGAGCAAGTTGACGCGGCGGCCGCTTTAGCGGGCGATACTGATGTTCTAGTCAACAACTCAGGCATGGGGACTGGCAGCCCCTTTTTGGTGGCAGCTGACCCAAGCAAAGCTCAGCTAGAGATAAACGTAAATTATCTCGGCATCCTACGAATGGCTATTGCCTTTGCACCGATTCTAAAAGCCAACGGCGGCGGCGCGATGGTCAACATCCTATCCATCTCTAGTTTAAGCAACTTTCCCTTTGCAGCGAGCTACTCGGCCTCTAAAGCGGCTGCTCATTCATTGACTCAAGGCTTAAGGGTTGAGCTGGATGGGCAAGGCACATTGGTCACTGGCGTCTACCCTGGTCCAATCGACACTGACATGGCGGCCAACCTACCCTATGACAAAGAATCACCAGATGTTGTTGCCGTTAAAGTATTTGAAGCCATTGCTGCGGGCCATGAGGATGTTTTTCCAGACGCTTTCGCCATTCAAATAAACCAAGGTCTTAAAGCTGACTCCAAGGCCGTGGAGAAGATGCAGCTCGATAATTACAAAGCGGCTCAAAAATAGAACCCAAATAAGCAAAATAACACTTAAGAAAACGGCTGGGATTAGATAGAATCCCAACCTGTGAAAGACACTGCTGGGACCTCCCTAGCCAAGTAGTGTTGTTTTCGCTAAATAGCGAAAACAAAGCCATTTACTTGTAGTCGAGACGCGAGATTGAATGAACGAGGAAACGTGCAATAGGTACGTAACTGAGAGAAAAGATCTAGCAGCGACGAGTACGAATAAAAAGCAAAGTATATGGGCCTATAACTCAGTTGGTTAGAGTAGCGGACTCATAATCCGTTTGTCCGAGGTTCGAGTCCTCGTGGGCCCACCATTTTTCCTTGAAAATCATCGAGTTATGATTTGGAGCGACGGACTATGAGTTTTCGCAGTCCGTTGGTCATAGCGCCCCTTCAAGACCCATGCACAAAGAAAAATTGCCCTCAGCAACAACCCACACGGTATTGACAAGTTAACGAGCTAAGTCGAGAAAAACAGGTGAACTAGCGCTCTATATCGCCACCGCCTTTTCCCAAGACGCAAAGGCACGCTGTCTAAAAAAGCGATAGTTCTCAGCTGACACCAAATGCCTGCCCAAGTTAAATAAGTTATAGACAGCTGCATGTGCGCCCAGAAAACGCTGTGCTTGCTTCACTGACTTAAACTTACGCATGCCCCGCTCTCTCACCCGAGTAGGCTCGTGCGATAGCTCACATCGATTGTTGGCATATTGGGATGTGTCGTGAATTGATTCAGGGATCAGTTCTCTATGAGCAACTCCGTAACTTCTAAGTTTATCGGTCACTATCTTCCTTGGCTCGCCTTTGTGCTTGCGCAATAACCGCTTAAAGAAACGCTTTGCGGCCTTTCCGTCGCGCCGTTTCTGCAAGAATACATCAACAACTTCACCATCCTGATCCACCGCTCTCCATAGGTAGTGCCGCTCACCCTGTATCTTCACGAAGACCTCATCAATGAAGAACGTATCTCCATATCCCTGATGTTCTGTTCGCAATCGCTGGGCGTACTTCGGCCCGAACTTGTTACACCACAACCGAATAGCTTCGTAGCTGACCACGATACCTCGTTCAGCCAATAGATCTTCGATATCGCGATGACTGAGATTAAATCGATGGTAGAGCCAAACGGCGTATTGAATGATTTCAGGTGGGAATCGATGGCGCTTATATATCACTGTGGTAGATTTCATACTCGAATCCTGACAGATTGGAAGTTAATTTGTCAGTACCAAATTTCAGCGACATTGTCCGAGTATCGCTCATTAGTTTCTTCGAAATCACAAGCTGTGCGGGAACTGACTTTACTACTTAACCAGAAATTCCCAGAATGGCGGAATGATAGAAGAAGAATGGCCGCTGTAGCTGAATCTGCATATCGATAAAAATACCTAACCGTTCCTCCACAATAGTATGTATAGGGGTTCAGTGGAAGGTATTGACAAGTAAACTCCCAAGGCCTGAAAAGACCTCCTTCAAATACAGCCTATATCGCCACAGCCTTTTCCCAGGACGAAAAGGCACGCTGTCTGAAAAAGCGATAGTTCTCAGCTGACACCAAATGCCATCCCAGATTGAACAAACTGTAAACGGCTGCATGTGCACCTAGAAAGCGCTGAGCCTGAAGCATCGATTTGATCTTACGCATGCCCCGCTCGGCCAATAGGTCCTCGACGTCGCGATGACCCAGATTGAAACGATGGTAAAGCCACACTGCATATTGAATAATTTCGGGTGGAAATCGATGGCGCTTGTACACTTTTGATTGAGCCATCCGTCGGATTCTGGCAGATTGGGAGTTGATTTGTCGGTACCATACAAGATCACTTCGTTCCTAGCAGTGATCATCGCCGTTGAGCAGAGTGAAGACTAGCGTCAACCTCGCTGAATACTGGAGAAAATGATGGCTGGTGGTTGGTCCAAAGATGGAGCGGTACAAGATCAAATTGATGCCAGCGTAGATGATGCTGTAACGGCTGCTCGGAGCAAGCTACCGGTTGGCAATAGCCTAACGCATTGCGAAGAATGTCAAACCGAAATCCCAGAAGCGCGCCGTAAAGCAATCCTAGGCGTGCGCCTCTGTATTAGTTGCCAAACTGATCTTGATAACCAGCAGGCAGATATTCAAGGCTACAATCGTCGTGGCAGCAAGGATAGTCAATTGCGGTGATATTTAGTTATTGGGGGTAGAGTAAATATCCAGTAGTTTGAATGCCTGCTCTTTGGCCGAAAGCTGCCACCCTGGGTTTCAGGTTTTCAGTTCTGCAGGTTTTCACCCCTCCCCCCCCTCGGTCGGTCGGTCGAGAAAGCTGCCCCCAATCCGTTTCAGGTTCAGTTCGGTGTTCGGTCACTGAAATCCGTTTGAAATCTGCCACTTGCCAAGTTCGGTGAGCCAACCGACCCCAACCAAGTTCGGAAGAGGTTCGGTTTCGGTCGGCCTTGGGAATTTGGCCTAGAAGAAACTCAGGGAATTCCTCAAGTTACAGCATCAGAGGCCTCCGAGTTCCACTGCCTCATAATCCGTTTGTCCGAGGTTCGAGTCCTCGTGGGCCCACCATTTTTTGTAGATTTCATCGAGTTATGATTTGGAGCGACGGAATATGGAGTTTCATAGTCCGTTGGCCCTGACTTTGAAACTCGAAATTTCTCTCAACACTTCCTTCAGCTTCCTCAGAATGACCTTTAACTTATCCGCGCCCTTTCGTTCAGCCAATAGGTCTTCGATATCACGATGACTGAGATTAAATCGATGGTAGAGCCAAACGGCGTATTGGATGATTTCAGGTGGGAAGCGGTGGAGTTTGTACGTTGGTAGTAATTTATGACACAGGTGTCTACTGGGGCGAGTTAATTTGTCAGTATCGCCGTAAGTTAGCAGTCGAAAAAACCCGGGTGCTTATTGGTCGATAAGCACCCGGTTCTTTATTTCAAGTTTAGCTACTAACACAAGGTAGCTCTTAAAGCGCTATTGGACTTGCCAAAGCACTCTTGCATAGATGCGGCGACCGCGTCCATCAAACACCACTGTATCGTAGTCTCGTCCACCCACTTCACGGTACGGGATATCTTCATTGAACATGTCTAGTACGCCCAAAGAGAAATTGGTGCTGCCGATTCGGCCGCCCCAATCCTTTGAGTATCGATACTGGAAGTCCCAGGTATTATAACTATCGATTTTTTCATCGAGCATACTGCGCGTGAAATCAGAGCCTGACTCATAGGCAGTCTGATAGGCAAGGTCGCGATATGAGCCGATATGGCGATTTATTAAGCTTACCCCGTGGCTATCCCGCTGCCAGGACATGGTCAGGGTTCCCTTATTATCGGGAAGAGACCTTACAATGTTCCCGTCTCCTGTTGTTCCCGCCGCGTCGTATACGTAGGTATCTAGCAACCCGCGCTCGAGTCCAGGTACGTTAGCCAGTGTGTACTGACGCACATGTGTGAAGTTAACGCGGGCGCTGAAGCGACCCATGTCATTCGACCAGTTGTAGCCAAGTGCTACATCAGCGCCATCAGCGGTAATTGTTCCCGCATTAATCGCACTTAGTGTGGTCGTGATCAGATTTGCCGTTGTAGATCCGAATGCCCTCTGAATGCCAGGCACAACATAAGTACGTGGATCGACTACGCAGTTGAGGCGCTCATCTGAATCGACACCAAACTCAGCGGCCACTGCGGAAGGGCTGCAAGCCGTGTAAGGCTGAGGCGAGTCTGCGGGGATTGAATCGTTAAAGATATAGTTAGACTCATCTTTTGCTGCTTCACTAAATGCTGCGATCTCGGGCTGTATCGCTCGAATCGGCGGCTCGGGCAGCACACGATCGCTGACTTCAAAACGCCATAGATCTACACCGACGGAAAGCCCTTCTAGTGCGCCATCTGGCGTCCACTGCAAGCCGAAGTTATAGGTATCTGCATACTCATTGCCAACGTAAGGCGCAGGCCCACCTAAGGTATAAGTTCCTTCGGCTTCGGCATTAGCATCGGTTGGAGGCACCAAGCCTGCACGAACCGCTTGGTTAGATATAGGATCTCGGAACGTGTAGCCTGACGATTGTAGCCCATTTTGAATAATCGCAATGTTCGGGGCTCTGAAGGATTGTGAGAAAGAGCCACGAACCAATAGAGAATCAAATGGCCTCCAACTCATCGCGATCTTGGGTGATACCTCGCTACCGATTTGTCCCCCATAGTCTTCGTAACGAAGGGCGATTTGTGTTTCCACGTTCTCAATGAATGGCAGCGAGAGCTCCATGAACACCGCCTTCGTAGTACGCGTGTCGTTATAATTAAATGCGCACATCGCACATTCAAAATTATTGCTCACGCGGTGAAATTCATTCGGCGTCCCATTCTCGTCATAGCCAAGGATCCTATTTTGGAGCCCAGGATAATGCAGTTCGCTAGCGTCTTCTTTTGTGTTGCGTTCGCGATATTGTCCACCTATAGCAAACTGCGCCATTCCCCCCTTCATCTCTATGAGATCACCGGACACCCTGGCATCGAATACGGCTAGCTTGTTCCTTTTGTCGACACGATCAACGGTGACATTCATCCAGTCCATAAGCTCGCGACTATTAGCAAGATTAGGATCAGACAGTTGGCTCAGGTAGGGGTTATAGAACATGCAATCCCCCTGGCCTTGATTGTTACTCGTCAGGGCGTAGGATAAGTTTTCGCGCGTTGTAAACACAAATCCTGGGAAAAATGTTTGAACCAAGCCCGGCGCGTAGTAGTCCCAAATTTGCGGCACAGCCCCACCAAACGGGCCGGGTGCCCCAACGAAGTCGAAGTCAGGCCGGCCGTTTGGGGTGCAGTTGGGCCCACCTAATCCATTCGCCGCGAGTTCTGAACGGTCTCGATTAAAGGTCTTGTACTGCTGCTCTAGTGAGGATCCGCCCCATGAATAGCTAACATCATAATCAAGCACTCGGTCAAAGGCCTCGAATTCACCTTTCATGCCAGCCTGAACATTGACAGTACTCGTTTTGGTAATGTTATTAGCTGCGCCTAAGCGATCGATGCCGTCACGCACGCCCTGGTACATCATCACGTTGGGCCCACCGTTAACAGTGGCTAGCGGCATATTGGGCATATCGGCGAGAGTAGG
>Ga0302130_1001813_pt1 | contig 10381 bp, 5 predicted proteins | sample CB9_surface_MG_FD_203117 | JGI IMG/M metagenome (GOLD analysis project Ga0302130, IMG submission 203117) | Marine microbial communities from Western Arctic Ocean, Canada - CB9_surface | ecosystem: Environmental > Aquatic > Marine > Oceanic | place: Canada: Western Arctic Ocean | collected 2017-09-19 | reverse complement strand
CTACAGGTCTAGGCCTGACTGGAGGCACCGTAAAAGCGGAGATGACATTTTCTTCTTGGCAACTCTCTGGCACTAATGCCTTTTTTGCTATAAATTTCAGAAATCCTGAAGGCACTTCGATTGCTCAACTTCGCTTACAGGGTAACACCGCCGGAACAAGAGTCACTTTAGACGGAGAAATTGGGCAAATTACAGATAGTAGTGGTGGTGATCGCGGCACCTCGATTGGTGGATTTGTATCTGCCGCAGCGGCAGATACAACGCCTGTCACGATCAGTCTAACTTTGGGACTAGATGATGGTAGCTATCTGCTTGAAAGTAGTCTTTGGACTACTCCGTATGGAGGGCAGCAGTCGGGCACGATCGCGGGTCTATCCGATGCGACAGTCGATAATTTCCGTTGGGTTGCGAGCAACTGGACTGTAGAAAACCCCGAAGAAGGCGTAGAAGGCGATTTTGTTGAACTTGATCAGATTGTGGTTTCCATACCACTACTCGATACAGACGGCGATGGGGTAGGCGATGTCGATGATGTCCACCCTGGATTTAATGACGCATCGCTAGCTACGTATCTAAACGATACATGGGTTAACGCTACAAACTTAGACACATGGCTCACAGCCAACAACTACAGTGTAGGTGATGGCTCTACAGGCGGTCTCTCCGAGCAAGACCTCATCGATTTAAGAGTAGGTTCCACTTTGATCGATGCATCTAGTGGATCCGCTACGATTACTATCCAAATGGAGGAGAGCAGCGACTTAACAACATGGTCCGCTATGGGTGCAGATGGCCAAGCTATTCTGACAGTCCCCATGAGTGGAGATGCTTCATTCTTTCGAGTAAGAGCGAACTAGTCGTCCCTTACCTAGCACTTCATGAGTAGTTAGAGCTACTCAGGATCCAATCCGCTACCGTGGGTTGGATCTTTGTGTTTGGGACGCTTGCTGGCACTGCCAGAGGATTCTAGTTAGTATTGCTACTAGCAGGCGGCTAGGGCAGAAGCTAGAGATTTTAAGCCCTTCATGTCCTATTAAGTGGTTTCATTAACCTCATCATGGATCTACGCAAAACATCCTCCTTTATGCGCAAAATGACCTATCCCGACTGACAGTAATCTGTTATATTACAAATGTTTTACACTTGTGCACTCATTCACGTTTCGTATACTTAATTCTTAACCCCATATACACATGAACAAACAAACCATAACCTCAATTTGTTCCCTCGCTGCACTATCGGCAGCGATGATTAGTTCGACTTATGCTGGAATCACCGAAACATCCAAAACCTTGGATGTGAACTTCAACGATGCGGCGGATCATACCACCAGCACAACCTTTAGGCTCCTCGGAGCTTTTACCCACAATCCGACCGGGGGTATTGCCGGCGATGGTGCTTTGGATTTTGCTGGAAATTATCGCGGCATAAACTGGAAACAGGCCCTGACTGGTGGAATTGGTACGACTGTTACCCAATCGGTTGTATTCACTAACAACGGTCTGGCAAACACCTATACTCAGAATGTGCCCTTTATGATGGGGTTTTCGAATAACGTAGATGGACATGTTGCAAACCCCACTACAGGTGATGGGGGGATCCCCACTGCAGACGCTTTTCAGCTGCAGATATTTAATGGCCTAACTTCTAATGACGGTCTTGGTAATATATCTACGACACTAAGACCCTTTATAGACGGTGCTAACGGTGAGCAGAAATACTCGAATTTTGATTATACCGGGACCAACATGTTGCGGTTTGATTTGACTCTTACTCGAACAGGCACAGATACCTTTGATTGGGGTTATGTTGTTACAGATCTGGGAGAAGATGGCACAGGAAGCACCGAGGTGAGTAGCAATACTCAGTCATTCACTTCCGCTGACTTTGGAGCTTCTTTAGATGGGGACGGAATTTATGCTGCATTACGCTCTGGCAATCAAGCTTCCGGCCTGGTGAGTGGTCTCGACCAGTGGAGCGTTAATGTGGACGACGGCGATACAGACGGCGATGGGGTAGGCGATGGCGATGATGTCCACCCTGGATTTAATGACGCATTGCTAGCTACGTATCTAAACGATACATGGGTTAACGCTGCAAACTTAGACACATGGCTCACAGCAAATAACTACAGTGTAGGTGACGGCTCTACAGGCGGTCTCACCGAGCAAGACCTCATCGATTTAAGAGCAGGTTCCACTTTGATAGCAGTATCAGATGGTTCAGCTACTGTAAGTCTTCAAATGGAGGAAAGTCAGGACTTAAGCTCGTGGTCAGATTTGGGAGCTGCAGTGCCATTCACGGTAACTCTTGATCCAAGTGATGACAGTCAGTTCTTCCGCGTGAAGCTAGCGGATTAGTAAAGCCTAGCTTACTTAAACACTTCCTGAGTAGTTAGAGCTACTCAGGATCCAATCCGCTAGCGCGGGTTGGATCTTTGTGTTTAGGACGCGTGCTGGCACTGCCAGAGGATTCTGGTTAGTACTGCTACTCGCAGGCGGCTAGGGCAGAAGCTAGAGATTTTATGCCCTTCATGTCCTATTAAGTGGTTTCATTAACCTCATCATGAATCTACGCAAAACGTCCTCCTTTATTCGTAAAATGACGTATCCTAATTGACTGCAATCTGTTAATTTACAATTGTTTTACTCTTGCTCTCTCATACACGCTTTGTATATTGAAATTTTAACCCCTATAATTATGAAAACTACCTCAATACTAAGACTAACCGCGGCTTCCGTGGCATTCTCTATTTCTGCACATGCTGCAGAAGTTTTTTCTGTATCATCTATCGCTGCTAATTACCCAACGACGAGCGCTGCCAACTTTTTAGACGGCCAATACGATACATTCGTTCCAAGGACTACAGATTCTGGTAACGGCTCTGGCTGGGGAGGTGGCATACAGACTAATTTCGACGGAACAACGGCGATCACCCCGGGCGACCAAAACACTGCTGGTTCTAATACGACTACTTACTTTGGGCCTAAAGTTTATGTAGGATTAAATCGTGATGTCCAACAATTGACGGCTGGAGTTATTCATGCCTACGGTAATGGCTATCGCATTAGATGTAACAACATTGGCGCTGGGCTTATTGATAGTGAAGGAGTTGGTCCTAGTGCCCAAGCGGTATTTATGTTTGACGCTAATGGCGCTACGGATGGTGCAGATAACTTGATATTCAGTGGTGCTGACACTTTGACTGCAAAGCTAGCGCTATCTGCTGACATGGGGCCTAATAACGCTGGTAAAGCAACTGCTGCCTCATACAGAGCTATGGTAAAGGCAAATGGTGAATATTATGCAGGTACTATTTACAACGTAGATCTTGCTGGTGAATTGACGGCCACCAACACTACCGAGCTTGCTATGTCAGAAACGGGCGCTACTGCGACTTGGACATTGATGCCCAATATGGAAGTTGCTGATAATGGGATTGCCACTCCAACGCAAAATTTGACGGTAGACACCTCTGAGTCTGCGACAACTGTGCCTGGTTATGCGCTTACGAACATTACACAAGTAGGTTTTCTTATAGCGGCAACTGCAGCGGAAAATGCTGGGGGTTTCAATTATGGTGTGAGAGAGTTCATTGCTCAGGCATCACCAGCAAGTGCACCTGATCCTATAGTATGGTCTCAAGACTTCACATCGCCTGTAACTATCCTAGATAGTTTGAGCGGTCTAACAGGATACGATCATGCTTATACATGGTCTAAAGCTGGAGAAGGATTAACTGCTACCGTCCCATCTACTGTGACCCAGGACGAAACCAATGATCAAGTAGTTTTAGCAATCACTGAAAATAGTAATGCTGGTCAGGTCTACTTACACATGGTCGGTAATAGAGAATTTGCTGACAGCACTAGGCGTGTCAAACCAGTCTCGCATGATACTACATGGGAAATCGATTTGCTTGCATTCAAAGAGGGTGATGCGGATATAATGCTAACCACTAATGGTTTTGATGGGTATGTGAAAAGTACTATTGGGGCCTCAAGCCAAATTAAGTTTCAGACTTGGATGGCTGATTTTACTCATACAAATTTTGATAATTTCAGTGGTCCCTCCAAGCTTAGAAACAATGCTAACAATCCTGGAATAGTTATAGTTAGTGGTGGCACATTTGATCCAGCGAGCGCTGATCCTGTGACCATTACAATTTCTGGTAACGCAGAGGGCACCGTAAATATGAACACTGCGCTCGATGCAGTCGAAAGTGTGACACTAACAAATTATGGAAGTGGATACACTGCTCAACCAACTGTAACTTTCGCAGGCGGAGGCATGACGGTTGCACCTGAGATCAGCTTCAACTACAGCACTGGTAACTTAGGTGGAACTGTTGTTAAAACTGTAGACCTTGGTCTTGAGATTATACCTCAAGAAAGTGGTAACAAATTCTGGGGTGTGATGAACGATGGTCAGATTTTCACCTACACCCAGTCATACGACAGTGCTAATGACTCATTAAGCTACTATTTCAGCCTCACGAATAAGGCTACTGGTGCTGTTAATGGACCTCATTTCATCACTACTTTGACTGCTGCAGAGCATTCGGCAGGAGGCCTTGGTTTCTTTGACGTTATCTCTGGTAAAAGGTGGCCCGAGACACCCGCCAATCAAAAGGCGATAGAGGTTCATCTAAAGAGATATTCTAATGCAGATTATGCAAGTGCTACTACAATCGGCATAAACAGTATTAGCGTTGCAACAATCGACGGCGACCGTGATGGCGTAATTGATCGAAACGATGCATTCCCAACAGATCCGCTCGAAGATGCAGACTCTGATTCAGACGGTACTGGCGATAACAGCGACCAATACGATGGATACAATGATACAGTTATGACTACATTAGGATCGGCCCAAAGCACTGCGGCCGACACCTTTAGCTACTATGTGAACGGTAATTGGGTTAATGCTACAAACTTAGACACATGGCTCACAGCTAATAATTACTCTACAGGCGGCGGCGGTGGTGCCATCACTCAAGAAGCCTATGACGCTGCTTTAGCTGCAAAGGCTGCTGCAGAGGCAGCTCAAGCTACAGCAGAGTCTTCATTGGCTAATGCTAGAGAAGCAAGAGCTGGTTCGACTGTGATAGATGTAGCTAACAATTCGGCAACCATTACGCTGACAGTTGAACAAACTGATAATGTAGGTGACTGGTCAAGTGCAACGACATCCGATTACGATATCGAATTAGGTGCACCTGCCGGAGCAAGCTTCTACCGCTTCACGATACCAGAGTAGTAAAGCTTAGCTTACTTAAACACTTCATGAGTAGTTAGAGCTACTCAGGATCCAATCCGCTACCGCGGGTTGGATCTTTGTGTTTATGGGCAAGTAAACAGTTTCTTTTGCATGGCTTATGGTGCCATCTTCTTAGTTCAAGATAAGCTAATGAATTGAGCGCGATGGATAATAGCTAGTCGATGCAAGTCTTTACGCAGACACTGGCACCAGTAAGAATTTTTATAGAGCAAAGGTCATGTTGGAAACTGAAGAATAGAAAACACGCCTCATAGCAAATACGGAGACTTTGCGGTATGCTTGCCTGAAAATAGAAGACGATCTTTTCGGCCGGTGAGTTATGTATATAACAACGTGCTGTATCACCCTAACGAAGACATCTTAATGGAGAGTAATGTAGATACTAACTCTGGTATCAAAGATAACTCTAAGGTTTTAAATACTAAAAGTAATTGGGCGACAAAAGAGGACCCAGGATTAATTGATTACTGTGGTAGGGATTACAGCTTAAATGCTGATGCCTAGTACCCGAAGAGATTAGAGGCTTTAAGCCTATCTTGTTTGAACAAATGGGACGCCGTAAATAGACGAGTCTATAGACACAGTTCAAAATGTAGACACCTTTCTGAAACGCCGCTGTGCGTAAGTTCCCGTAAGAGGGCGATCTAATTTGTGCTACCTGCGCCTATTACAAGCGAGAAACAGCGCAAATACACCAGCCATCCAAGCGTATGTGGAAGGCTCTGGAACAGCTACTGATATTTCCTCATATCCAAAGCTTTGAGATCCGAAAGTATGTGTAAATTTGTTGAATTTAAAACTGCCCTCTGTCGTGAATCCAATGACTGCACGATCGTAGTTACCTTCAGCGTTTAAAAAAATAGAGTTTGTGCCTGTTGTTAAATTTACCCACCCAAGCGAATAAGTGGACCCATTTGCATGTGAGCTAATTTGCCTCCACCTTGCGCCAGCGCTCGCTTCAGTAATATCGAGAGTGAAGGTGTGATTAGCTGAATTATAGGGCCAGAATGAGTTAACATCAAATTGCGCGCTTGATCCGGGTATATGATGTATTCTTCTGTAAGTATCCCCATTATCAAAGATTTCATCATTAGTGAAATAGTTATTAGCAATCAGCTCACCATCGGTCGGTAAAGAGATGCTTTCAACGCCCCTGAATGGATTGGAGGAAGAATACTCAGAATGAACAGTTACAGGGTAAATGTTTAAAGCATATGCCTGTGTGGAGACAAAAAGTATGCAGAGTATTAATGAAAATCGCATCGGGGGTAGTTATTTATTTAACACTTGGATATTACCTTGGTCAACAAACTACTTGTGTCAGTCAGGAATTGACTTAAATCCTTGGCCAACAATAAGAAACTAGAAATAACTCTCAGAGGATTGTAACAATTTTACAATGAGTCATCGTAAAAAGCGTAGTCCTTAGGTAAGGATAGGGTCAGTTTTTTTCGCTTCGCATCATCAAAGTATGCCTTAGCTTTTTGCATTTCCTCTCTTTCCCAGATGATATCAGAAAAACTCTCCGGAAGGACGGAGGGTAGTCGTGCTTTAAATTGTTCAAATTCATTCTGAATTTTAAGATAATCATCACTTAAAGCTAAATTCTCATATCCTTTCCCGTCGAAAGAACCATTTGTTTTGTATAGTTTCCCTCGGGCTTGGTCATAGAGTGGGCTAACCGCTTCTAATAAGTGTGTTTTGGTTCTTATCAACCTTGCTGGCCCAGGAAATGAATAGATCGCAGGCTTTGTAACATTGGTGCTCCCACTTAGGAAAGGAGCTATACTTATCCCGTCATACTTTTCATCACTCAGGTCAACCCCAGCCCATTCAGCAAAGGTAGGTAGGATATCCGTAAAATCCATCAGTTCATCGGTCGGTCCAGCTATGTTTATTTGGGGGCCTGATAGAACGAATGGGACGTGAACACCATATTCAACACCCTTTCCTTTGGCTGAAGACGTCGTTCCATTATCCGATGTATAGATAATTATAGTATCCTCACTTAAGCCCTGCGCTTCAACTGTGTCTATGATGCGCCCAACTAATGCATCCATGTAACGAACTTGACTTTTAAATATTTCCGCACCTTCAGGTGACCCTTTTCTTATGTGCGTATTATCTGGAGAGGCTCCAGCGGCTACTTCATAGGGTGTAACGCAGTGGGCACTATGCGCTAGATTCATTGTATACATGAGGAAGAATGGCTGGTCATCTGGGCGCTCCTTTTCAATTTCCTCACATATAAAATTAGCAAGAATATCCGGACCATAATCATTCATGTCGGTCTCCATTATTTCCCCGTCTTTGATGAATCCTGGTTTCCAATAGCGCGAAATGATAGGTTCCCCGCCGATGGCTGATCTTTCCCAGGTGTCATCGGGTATCAATTTTTTCCCAATAAGATTTTCATACATTTTAGGGCTAGAACTATATTCTATGTAGGTGTCTATTCCTATTTCCTTAGATACTTTATGTACGTGACCTCCCGCTATTTCAGTATGATGCCACTTGCCTGCCCAGCCAACGGAATAGCCACCATCTTTCATTATTTTTGTTAAGCATGGTAAGGATTGGAAATAATTGCGATGTTCACTCCTCCTCCCGCGAACAGTTTCAGCATCTGATTTGAGATATTTTAGTTTGTTGTCGTATTGACCTGTGTGTACCGCGTAGTTCCCAGTATATAACATTGCCCGAGAAGGCCCACAAATTGCTTGTGCATAACAAGTATTAAAGCGGATTCCTTTTTCTGCTAGGGAGTCAATGTTTGGAGTGATCGATTCTCTATCGATTACGCCATAACACCCGATTTCCTCAAAGCCAACATCGTCAGAAATGATGAAAACTATGTTTGGCTTTTTTTGAGCATAAATGCTACCTGAGCCAATGCAACAGACTAGTATGCATGCAAGGAGTTTTAAACAGTTAGATGTTAAATTATTGGTGATCATCTTTTTTTCCTATAAAGGGTTAGGTGACAGCGGGTAATACTAAAATATAACAAATTACAGTCACCTACGCTACGGCACTTTGCGTCAAAAGACGGACACTTTAAAAAGATACATTGAGCAGAACGTATCTCAGCAAGAATCTTCCAGTTGTCGTCTATCAGTTATGGATTCTTGGAATCATTAAAGAGAGCTATTCCACCGCGACGGATTGGATTTTCGTGTATATGCTCATCTAAATAGTTCTCTCGGTTAGGGTTAATGTATTTTGACCTTCTACCACTTTTTTTGTCTAACTTATCGTCAACTAAGGGGAGTTTAAATTGAATATCAAAAATATGCTCTTCTTTATTTACAAATAGAGCGACCACGAACCCGACTATGTAGTGGGTAGATCTGCATCCAGAGAGATTCTCTCATATTGGTTGTAGAGAAAGAGGATGCAGACTCCGAAGAGAACAGCACCTAAAATGAGCGAAATATTTATCAGTCCTGTCGTGCTAAAAGAGAGCTTTAGCATAACCGTTGAAATAATGAAACCAGAGTTTCTAATAACTTTTGCAAAGCTTTGGCGGTGGACAAAAGAGAAGAGCAAGAGCAAGACATCTGCTAAAATTAATACGGTAAAAAAGTCGTCGAAAAAGACATTATTTAAATTACCCTCGGGTGCGCTCAACTCATTATCAAATTGAACCATGTCCATAACCCATGTGCCGAAACTAAAGAGAGCTAGGATTAAGAAGACTGGCACAAGCAGAACACTTAGATGCTTCTTGATAGCGATAAATTGGGATAGGGCAGCATCAGGCGCTTTAATTTGTGGGCGCCAAGCCTGTTTCATTAGCAAATAAAATACGAAGAGCAACGCGAAGAGCAGAAGCGTAGTAAAAATATCGTAGGTAAATTGTAGGCTCTCCTTATTTTGAAACCAATTAGCTGTAAGTTCTAAATCAGAAATATCTTTAAATATACGCCGAACGACGATCAGGGTAATTATTTCATACTGCTTAGCTATGTACTGGGTGATCGAAGCCGGTAGAAAATAAATTAGAAGATAAACTTCATAAACTAATATAAAGGAAAAGGGAGTGTAAATGGCTACGATTGGATCGGACAGCAGATCGATACTATTATTCCCAAATATGCCTAGATAATTCAGGCCAATTAAGGCGAGGTGCACAAAGAAGCTAGTTAGCGCGATAAAAAATACCCATCGCTCAGATCGTTTACGTGCCGATTCTGAAAGAGTCTTTTCTTGGGACCAATCAGATAAACGGGAAAAAGCGCATGCCAGTCGTGTTAACATAATCTAATAGGAGAGGTTAAGGCTTTTGTAACTACTCAAGGTGAGGGAATCGCACAATTGATCTGCGATATCTGGCACAAGTTTACTACTATCGCAAACAAAAAGACTTCAATTACGGTTTAGTGAATTTGGGTTTAATTCTAAACAAACTTAGGTGACCACTCCTTATTCTTGTCCTTGTATTTAAGATATAAGGACTCAATAGGTACTCACAGAGACCTATTCCACCGTGACTGACTTCGCCAAATTACGAGGCTTATCCACATCGCATCCGCGTTCTAGTGCGACGTGATAGCTAAAGAGCTGGATTGGAATACTCATCAAAATAGGCTTCACGATCTCGTGGCACTCGGGAACTAATATCGTTTCATCGACCAGCCCGTCGGGTATGTCGCAATCTTCGGTTGCGATGCAGATAACCTTTCCCTTGCGGGCTTTGACCTCCTGCACGTTGGCTAGGCTTTTGCTGAACGTCTCGCCACTGGTCACAAGAAAGACGCTAGGGCAGTCTTCACAAATTAATGCGATAGGACCGTGTTTCATCTCGGCTGCTGGATAGCCCTCGGCGTGAATATAAGAGATTTCCTTAAGTTTGAGGGCTCCTTCCAGCGCGATAGGGAACATCAGCTGTCGACCAAGAAACAGGCAGTCTTCATATTTAGCGAACTTCTTGGCGACGGCCGCAATTTTATCGTTCTGCTTGAGGATTTCTTCAACTTGCTCGGGCAATTTTTTAAGAGCATTCACGATCTGAACACCATCCCCATAACTCAGGTCGCGGAGTCGACCAAGGTAGAGCGCTAGCATGGCGCAGATCATGATCTGCGAAGTAAATGCCTTA
>Ga0302130_1001812_pt1 | contig 10382 bp, 9 predicted proteins | sample CB9_surface_MG_FD_203117 | JGI IMG/M metagenome (GOLD analysis project Ga0302130, IMG submission 203117) | Marine microbial communities from Western Arctic Ocean, Canada - CB9_surface | ecosystem: Environmental > Aquatic > Marine > Oceanic | place: Canada: Western Arctic Ocean | collected 2017-09-19 | reverse complement strand
TTAGGTAAAGTCATTGGACGTTCTTTCGCCGCTGATGAGATGCCAGCAGTGATTCAAAAGCTCATTGATACCTATATCAATGAGCGTACGGATGAAGAGCAATTTATTGATACGGTTCGCCGTGTTAGTGCTGACCCGTTCAAAGCCAATGTTTACGCAGAGAAGGAGTCTGCATGAGCCAGTTAATTATCGGCCATAAAATCGCTCAAGACGAATGGACACGCGTGATACCTCCATTATACGGTGACGAGCCAATCCGTAAGCAAGCTGGTAAAGTTGTGATGTTTAAATTACATGGCGAAGATACTTTCACGCAAAAACAAATCGATGGCACTGAAATTCCAGCATCAGGCAAAATCTTACTGCCCCTCCCTATTTGGTTGGCAAATAAAGAAGCGCTTGCAAGTCGTATGGCTGCTGGTGAAATTGGCATTGTGCTACAAACGCATGAGCCAATTGAAGCGCTAGCTGAAGCATTTGATGATTTAAACAGCTTGCCGGTGATTGCCGTTTACGTGCAAATCTTTGCAGATGGCCGTAACTTTACTTTAGGCAACTTGTTACGCACGCGTTATGGCTTTAAGAATGAATTACGTGCAGTTGGCGATATCATGTGCGACCAGTTGTTCTTCTTAAAACGCTCTGGCTTTAACAGCTATCAAATTAAAGAAGGTCGTAATGCAGAAGAAGCGATTGCGAGTTTAAATGACTTTACTGAGCCTTATCAAAGTGCAACGGATGATGTGCCAGTATGGCGCAGAGTCAGTCGTTAATGGATTTAGGCGTCTATATGCTGAAACCAGCGGCGAATAACCCTGCAACTACGCCAGAGCTAACCGATGCGCTCAAAGCGAGCGTAACGACTAAGCGTGCTGAAGTGCTCGCATTACTCAAAGATGCCGGTGCTGAACTGAGTAATATCACTTTTGCAAATAGTTATGGCGCTGAAGACATGGTGCTAACAGATATCATCATGAAGGGAAGTCTCTCAATTGAGATTTTTTCACTGGATACTGGTCGCCTACCTGCTGAAACATACACGTTAATGGCTGAAGTGGAAAGCAATTACAACACGAAGCCTGTTGTGTTCTTCCCTAAGCATGAAGCAGTTGAAGATTATGTGCGCACAAAAGGCATCAACGCTTTTTTCGAAAGCATTGAGCTTCGTAAGGCTTGCTGCTTTATGCGTAAGGTTGAGCCGCTCAAGCGTGCATTAAGTGGCAAACAAGCTTGGATTACCGGCATGCGTGCTGAGCAAGCAACATCACGTGCTAGCTTACCGATCCGTGAATTTGACGATGGTAACAAGTTAGAAAAATTCAACCCATTAAGCAGATGGTCTGAGCAAGAAGTTTGGGCTTACATTCGTATGTTCGATGTGCCTTACAATAAATTGCATGACGCGTTTTACCCAAGCATTGGCTGCGGCCCTTGCACAAGGTCAGTTGCCATGGGTGAAGGTGTTCGCGCAGGCCGCTGGTGGTGGGAAGACCCTAACAGCAAGGAATGTGGTTTACACGTTAAGAAGTAAACAATAAGACCCGCCTAATGAGTAAGCATGAAAAATTGAATTACGTTGAATTCCCTGTAAAGGGCATTCCAGCGGCAAAACGTTTCTTTGAATCGGTATTTAATTGGTCATTTACCAATTTTGACGAAGCTTATACGACTTTTAAAAACAAAGGCCTTGATGGCGGTTTTTCGCATCAGAGCTAGCATTAACAACACAAAATGGCGCAGCCTTATTAGTGTTTTTACAGTAAGACTCTTGAAGAGACTTACCAAAAGATTGTGAATACTTCTGGCATCATCACGAAAGATGATTTTTGACTTTCCTGGTGGCAAAAGATTTCATTTTATAGAACCAAGTAGTAATGAATTTGCAGTGTGGTCAAACCCACTCAACTAATTAAATTTTAAATATTAAATATTAAAAGATATGACAACTAAAAAAACGCTCTCTCATTTAGATTGGCTAGAAGCTGAAGCGATTCACATCCTTCGTGAAGTAGCTGGCCAATGCAGCAACCCTGTATTGCTATTTTCAGGCGGGAAAGATTCTTTATGTATCGTCCGCTTGGCTGAAAAGGCATTCCGTCCTGGTCGCTTCCCCTTCCCTTTAATGCACATTGACACTGGCCATAACTACAAAGAGGTATTGGAGTTCCGTGATCGCCGCGTGAAAGACATGGGCGAACGTTTAATCGTGCGTTCATTAGAAGACTCTATGAAGCGCGGTACGATTGTACTGAAGCACCCAGATGAGCCGCGTAATAAGCATCAATCAGTAACATTACTTGAAGCCATTGAAGAACATGGTTTTGATTGCTGCATCGGTGGCGCACGTCGTGATGAAGAAAAAGCACGTGCGAAAGAGCGCATCATGAGTTTCCGTGATGAGTTTGGCCAATGGGATCCTAAAAACCAACGCCCTGAGCTTTGGAACTTATATAACGCCCGTTCACACAAAGGTGAAAACATTCGTGCCTTCCCTATCTCAAATTGGACAGAGATGGACGTATGGCAATACATCGAACGTGAAAACTTAGAGCTCCCAAGCATTTATTACTCACACGAGCGTGATGTGATCATCCGTAATGGTGACATTATCCCAGCTAACGTTGAGCTAGCGAATGGCGATGTGATTAACAAGCCTAAAGATGGTGAGGAAATTGTGAGGAAACAAGTGCGATTTAGAACCGTTGGTGACATCACTTGTACTGCGCCTGTTTACTCAGATGCAGATACAACCAGCAAAATTGTGATTGAAACAGCAACAACAACGATTACTGAGCGTGGTGCAACCCGCTTGGATGACCAAACCTCTGAAGCCAGTATGGAACTACGCAAAAAAGAGGGGTATTTCTAATGAGTAACGATATGCAAAACATAGAACTAAAAGAAAATTCTTTATTACGTTTCATGACCTGCGGTAGCGTGGATGATGGTAAGAGCACCTTAATCGGCCGTTTACTGTTTGATAGCAAAACAATCCTAACCGATACACTGACTAACATTTCAAACACGTCTAAAAAGCGCGGTATGGAGACAGTTGATTTGTCGTTACTAACAGACGGCCTACAAGCTGAACGTGAACAAGGTATTACTATTGATGTGGCTTACCGTTACTTCGCGACAGGCACTCGCAAGTACATTATTGCAGATGCGCCAGGCCATGAACAATACACCCGCAACATGGTGACTGCCGCCTCTACCGCCAACCTTGCGATTATTTTGATTGATGCTCGTAAAGGCGTACTCACACAAACACGTCGCCATAGCTACTTAGCGCATTTGGTAGGTATTCCGCACATTATCGTTGCTGTCAATAAAATGGATTTAGTTGATTATAGTCAAGATGACTACGATAAAATCTGTTCAGACTATATGTCTTTCGCTAAAGAAATTGGTTTAGCTGGTGCGCGTGATATTCAATTCCTCCCAATGTCGGCTTTAAATGGCGATATGTTAGTCGACCGTTTAGACAATATGGCTTGGTACAAAGGCGATTCATTACTGGAATTGCTTGAAAAAGCACCAGTAGCGCATGCTGAAGCCGAAGAGGCTTTTCGTTTTCCAGTACAGTTTGTTTGCCGTCCTCATGCTAGTGTCGATGCAAAGCTACACGACTTTAGAGGCTTTATGGGCCGTGTAGAGTCTGGTGAAGTTTCAGTAGGTGATGCGGTAACTGTATTACCAAATGGCTATGAATCTAAGGTAAAAGCGATTCAAATTGGTGATGAGCAATTGCAAACAGCACCAACGGAACAAAGCGTGACATTGCTACTTGAAGATGAAATTGATACTTCACGTGGCGACATGATTGTGAAATCTAGCGACTTACCGCAAACTGTGAAGCAGATTGATGCATTCGTGTGCTGGCTATCAGAAACAACACTTTCGCCAGCACGTACATATATCGTCCGTCATACGGCACGTGAATCAAAAGCGAAGATTGTAGCGATTCAATATAAAGTGGATGTGAACACATTAGAAAAGCAACAAACGAATGATTTGAAAATGAATGACATTGCCCGTGTCAGCTTTAAGCTCGCTCAACCGTTAATGGTCGACAGTTATACAACAAATCGTGCGACAGGCGCATTTATTGTGATAGATGAAAGCACCAACAATACCGTTGGCGCTGGCATGATTGTATAAACACGAGTAACGTAAATTAGATTAACATTACATAAGATTTAAAAAGGAACGAAAATGACGTATGTAGTCACCGAAAATTGTATTCAATGTAAATATACCGACTGTGTTGATGTCTGCCCTGTCGATTGCTTTGTAGAAGGCCCAAACTTCTTAGCGATTAACCCAGATGATTGCATTGATTGCACCCTATGCGTTGCAGAGTGCCCTGCTGAGGCTATTTTTGCCGAAGATGATGTACCAGCCGACCAGCAACACTTTATTGAGCTAAATGAGCGCCTTGCGAAAACATGGCCCATAATTTCAGCTCGCAGAGATCCACTTGAAGATGCTGACACGATGAATGGTGTACCGGGCAAGTTAGACTTGCTGGTTGAATAATATTGTTGAATAGCATAGTCGAATAAAAGTGGCTGAGTAATCAACCTTACAATAAAAAAGAGGCTATTGAGCCTCTTTTTTATTGTAAGTCTGCTTAATATCGAATTAAAAGTTATGTGTGTATTGCAAACTTAAAATATCAACACTTCCTTCAAAATCGCCACGCACCCTCCCATTAACAGTTGGGTCCTGTTCATCAACAGCATTAATTTTAGCATCACTAATAAACAAATGCGTGTACCCAATATCGAACTTAGAAGTCGGGCTAGCAGTATAGCTAGCACCTAATGCCACCCATTTTCTGTCATTGCCTGGAATGCGAGCCGTACGGAATTCATCCTTAATCGCTTCTTCATCATAGGCTAAACCAGCACGCAATTTAATTGCATCACTATAATGATAATTAACCCCTATGGAGTAGCGCATCGTATTTTCCCAGTTCTCCCCGGTAAAAACATCAGGTGCACCACTGTCAAGCTTAATTCTCAACTCTTCAAAACGACTCCATCTTGTCCACGTTACATCAGCCATTACATCCCATTTATCATTTACTCTGCTAAATACGCTTGCAGAGAAACTTTCTGGCAAATCGACACTCGCAGTAACGTCTGAATCTTTAGTACTAAGTGTCGCACCAAACTTAGCTTCACCTTCAAGCTCTTGCTTTACTTTTGATCGATAAGCCACACCAAAACGCGTGTCAGCTGTGGCTTGATAAATCGCACCAAGATTAAACCCATAACCCCAATCATCTCCCTTAATTTCAACATCTGACTCAGCAGCAACTACACGATTAACCTGTCGAGTAAGTGTTGCTTCTGTCCACATTGCAGAGACACCGAGACCAAGTGATAGCTGATCATTCACTTTAAAAGCAATAGAAGGGTTAATATTAATGGTTTTTACTTCCGATTTAACTGCTTGAAAACGACCTATCCAACCGTCATCATATTCAGTTTTAAGCCCAAATGGCGCATTTACACCTACACCAACTTTAATTGCTGGCGTAAGTGCTGTCATAAAATAAAAATTAGGGACGAAAGCCAAATTACCAGCGTTAGGGCCTTCATCCCCTGCTGGTGGAAAGCCAGCAGCTGGGTCAGATCCTTTGTTTTTAAACTCTGAATTAGGTTTAATCAGGTGCAATGCGCCAACAGCTTGTGTGCTCTCTATATACGTCATCCCAGCCGGATTGAAAAAAATGGTACTTGCGTCTTCTGCTATCGCAGCACCTCCTGCATAAGCATTGCCCATACCACTAGCGCTTTGTTCGATTAACGCAAATCCTGCTGCCTGAGCACTAGCACTTGTAGCTAAAGCAAAACCAATAGCGGCATATCTTATTGCATTAGCCATCACATTTCCTTTGAACGAATTGAATATAAAACCATATTACAGACATAAAAAAAGCCCGTCTATTGTACCGAAGTACAGGTGAGATTTAGTTTAACAATACTTAAGATTCTCTAAACAGCAATTAATGTTAAAACATGAATTTTATCTAAAGAATTGCAGTCGGTAGCGGCCTTAGTTGAGCCAGCGAGTAATATGGTGACTTCGATTGGGGAGGATGGCCTGCTATTGGGTAGCGGATAATTGGGGTTGATACAACCTGCTGTTTTTATTGGCTTATTATGTGTATTTATTTTAATCATATTTTAAATGCTACCCAAGGTCTGGCGCGGTCTATGCTCGATATTTTCATTCATCAAAAAGCTAGAAAAGACCAAAGAAAAGACGAGCACCAACCTAATCGAATAAAGCGAATGGCACATCACAATATGCGATAATAAAGCTCAATATTCATCATTAAAAATAAGTCACGCCCTTATGATTATTACCCTAATTATGGTTGCTAGTATTCTGTTCTTTGCCTTGCAACTAGAAGAAAAGTTTAAAGTTCCCTCTCCACTTGGCTTAATCGCATTGTCATTTGTCGCACACTATTTAATTAAGCAGGCACCAGTCATCACAGGAGACCCTGAAAGCTTTGCTAAATTAGTCATCTTTTTACTACCAGTATTGCTTATTTCTGATTCCTTAGAACTTAAATTACGCGACTTAAAAACCCATGGTTTAAGCTTGTTATATCTGTCTATCGTCGCCGTGGCGCTATCCATCATCATGGCGCTATCTATTTCAGACTGGTTATTCGCTGATTACCATTTGAGCAATGCTGCCGTTGTCATGTTATTCGCCATGGTGCTAGCAACAGACCCTGTGTCTGTCGTGAGCATCTTCTCTAAATTCGAATTACCGCATCAACTCAAAATGCTTGCCGAAGGCGAAAGCTTATTTAACGATGCAACTGCATTAATTGTCTTTGTATTCATTGGCTTATTTGCATTAAAAGGTGGCGTTATCACGCCTGCTTATGTCGCTGAAATCAGCTTCGCTGTCATTTTCGGCTCTATCATCGTCGGCGTCGGTATTGGCTTTACTGGCCTCATGCTAATGAAAACAACGGAAAACCGTATTGCTGAAATGATGATTTTAATCCTCGCAGGTTACGGCGCTTTTGAACTAGCTGAACACTTCTATGTATTACTCAATCTATTTGGCGGCCATTCACATATGCATTTATCAGGCATCTTAGCTGTGATCTTTGCCACCATCACGGTCAACCATGTGATGAATAAGCACACTGAACAAGAAAGTGAACAAATCACTGATGATGAAGTTTCATTGGCGGTGGAAGCCATGAAAGTCAAAACATCTGCAGGTATCATCGGCACGATTATCAAGCGCGTTAAAGCGACGTTAGAAGAAAAAAATCGTCACCTGCGCAATAAAGAAGACGTGCAATTATTAGCCATGGTCGCTAACACCATCCTATTTATCGCCATGGCAGAAATGATAGACCTTAATTTACTCTGGCATTACCGTTTTGAAATCCTCATCATGTTCATCGCCACCACGGTGATTCGTGCGGCCATGATGACGGTGTTTGCATGGATTACCAATAAAACGACCAAAATGGTCGATGTCAGCCGCCGTTGGACAACCGTACTTTCTTTTGCAGGTATCAAAGGTGGTTTATCCATTGTCATGCTCACCATGATTCCAGCCGACTTTGAGCACATCGAAACATTCAAAGCCATTGTTATTGGCGTGATTATGCTATCAACCTTTGTCTACGCAACGGTATTGATTTGGTACATCAACAAACATCAAGCAGCCTTTTTAGTAGAGAAAAATGCCGAAGATGCGCTGCATCATTAACGCTTTATAAATAGTAGCTTATGACCATCAAACTTAAATACATACAGCACTACTCGCAAGCGCTACAAGATCAAATTAGCCAGCTACAAGCGCAAGGGAAACTCGGTGATTACATCACATCCCGTTATCCGAAGTCTCACACTATACAAACCAGCAAAGCCTTATACACCTACTGTAACGAGATTAAACAAACTTACCTACGGAACGTTAGCGCCCTAGCTAAAGTTGCCTTCGATAGCCGCTTAACCATGAGCCATCATGCCTTTGGCCTCAATACGGCGATTTCAAGGGTACAAGGTGGTAAGTTAAAAGCCAAGAAAGAGATTCGTATTGCTGATACGTTCAAGGAACTACCTGAGGATTTTTTACGGTTGATTGTGGTGCATGAGTTAGCGCACTTGAAGGAACGGGATCATACCAAGGCGTTTTATAAGCTCTGTGAGCATATGGAACCGGATTATCATCAGCTGGAGTTTGATTGTCGGGTTTATTTAACGTGGAAAGAAATGGGTTAAAATTTCTTTATCGTAGGATGGCCAACAAAACATTGCCCACCCTACTTGGCTAATTTTATGACTAGGTTTATACATTTACCCTTCGCTCATTAAAACAACCTACTCTGCCTCTTAGCCTTAGCCCTAACAGCAACAAAAGCCGCCCCCTTTCGAGCTCGCTTACCCAAGCACTTAGCAAAAGCCTCACCCTTAATCACTTTATCCTTACCCTTAACAACCACAGTAGCTGCTTCACCATCACACAACGCAACACTAGTCAGTAGCTTACCTTTAGGTATGTCCATGATTTTCACACCACGCCCACCATTCGGGTACTCATTGATTTCATTCAATGGGAATACCAACAATTTACTTTCTGATGAGGTAGCCGCTAGGAACTCTCTATCATCCAACCTAATCGGCTCAAGCACTTTCACGCCAGCTTCCACTTTCATAAAGGCTTTACCCGCTTTTGGTCGTGCAATTAAGCCTTTCAATGGTGCAATAAAGCCATAGCTATTAGATGATGTGAATAAGTATTTATCCTCTTCATTCCCTGACATGGCAGCTGCTATGCTTGCGCCATTTTGTAGCTCAATGATAGAACTCACTGGCAAGCCATCCCCTTTACCACGCGGAACGCTGGAGGCATCGAAGGCATAACAGCGACCATTGGAATCGAGGATGATAATGGGTCTAATAGTGCGTGTTTCTATTACCGCTAACTCACTATCGCCAGCTTTCCATATAATGGCTTCACGCTCTACGTTGTGACCTTGTCTTGCTCGTATCCAGCCATTTTTCGAGAGTAAAATCGTTACTGGCTCATCGACTACAAATGATTTTTGGCTAGCTTGAGTGCGTTCTACAGGCTCAATTAACGTACGGCGATCATCGCCATATTTTTCAGCATCTTGTTTAATTTCACGAGCAGTAAGGTTTTTTAGCTTAGTATTGCTGCCTAATATACCATCTAGACCTTCAGCTTCTTGGCGTAGTTTTTCTAACTCTTTCTCAATCTTAATACCTTCTAATCGTGCTAGTTGACGCAATCTGATTTCGAGTATATCTTCGGCTTGAATATCTGATAAATCAAAAGCTTTGATTAAGTCTTCTTTTGGCTCATCGGAATTGCGGATGACTTTAATCACTTCATCAATATTGATAAAAGCGATCATACGGCCTTCTAAAATATGGATGCGTTTATTGATTTTATCTGAATCAAACTGACAACGTCTACGCACCACATTTAAGCGGAACTCAATCCATTCTTGCAAGGCCGTCAGCATGTTCTTTTGCGTTGGGCGGCCATCAGTGCCAATCATGACCATATTCACTGAACATGAGACTTCCAGACTGGTGTGCAATAGTAGGAACGCCATCATTTCATCAGCATTAACGCGACTAGTTTTTGGCTCGATGATTAAGCGAACGTCTTTTTTACCTTCACTTTTTACTGTGTCGATCATGGCTAAAGCTGATTGTTTCAAGAGCAACTGATCTTGATCGATGGTTTTTTTATCTTTTTTGGCTTTTGGATTTGAAATCGCAAGGATTTCATTTTGAATAGTTTCAACCGAAACACTATGTGGTAATTCATTGATAATCACGCGCCATTGACCACGTGCCATTGGTTCTACTACCCACCGTGCACGTAACCTTAACGAACCACGGCCTGTTTCATACATTTCATGAATATCAGACGTTTTCGTAATCAACTGACTACCTCCCGGCCAATCAGGGCCTGGGATATGTTCCATTAACTCAGTTGTCGTCGTCTTTGGGTTAGACATTACATGCAAGACGGCATTCGCCACTTCCCGCATATTATGCGGCACCATTTCTGTTGCCATGCCAACAGCAATACCAGAAGCGCCGTTAAGCAACATCATTGGTAAACGTGCTGGCAATAACACTGGCTCTTGGAAGGCACCATCGTAGTTGTTTTGGAAGTCGACTGTACCGCGATCAATTTCAGATAACAGCAAGTCAGCAATCGGCGATAAACGCATTTCAGTGTATCGCATGGCAGCAGCGCCATCGCCATCGCGTGAGCCGAAGTTACCTTGGCCATCGACGAGTGGATAACGTAAGGTAAAGTCTTGCGCTAAACGCACGGCGGCTTCA
>Ga0302130_1001811_pt1 | contig 10384 bp, 5 predicted proteins | sample CB9_surface_MG_FD_203117 | JGI IMG/M metagenome (GOLD analysis project Ga0302130, IMG submission 203117) | Marine microbial communities from Western Arctic Ocean, Canada - CB9_surface | ecosystem: Environmental > Aquatic > Marine > Oceanic | place: Canada: Western Arctic Ocean | collected 2017-09-19 | reverse complement strand
TATTAATTACGCTTATTCTTATAGTGATAATTCATTCTCTAAAGCAGAGATAAAAAAAACTATTAATAGTGCTTATGAAAATAATGTAAATGAAAAAGGAAGGGCTACTATATCTGCTATATTGCCAAAAGATATTCCTCACAAAATTATAAGTCCCTTTATTCCTGACCAAATTTATGATGTTTTGCCACCAACATTAAAAGAAGCCTGTAATGTATTTAAAGGGAGGGAGCGTGATGTGTTCTTTACTTCAGCACTCTCTGTTATTAGCGGTGGGATTTACAATGTATCAGGGCTATATTATAAGAATAAAATATATCCTAACCTGTTTAGTATCATTACAGCCCCTCCAGCAAGTGGTAAAGGAGTGATGAAGTATAGCAAACAATTAGGGGATTGTTATCACGACTTTTTACTTAATCAAAGTAGAGAGGATTTAAAAGAATACAAAAAAGAAAAAAGAGTATTTGACTTAAAAGTAAAAAAAGCTAAAACTGACCAAGCTATTGAGGCATTAATAGAACCTGAAGAACCAAAGTTTAAAATGTTTTTTATACCTGGAAATACTTCATCAGCTATGATAACAAAACACTTAGAATACAATGACGGTATGGGCTGTATTTGTGAAACTGAAGCGGATGCACTAACAAATGCTTTAAAACAAGAATGGGGTAGCTTCTCAGAAATAATAAGACAAGGATTTGAAGCTGAGTCAATATCTCTAAGTAGAAAAACTAATCTAGAATACTCAGAAATTAAAGAACCAAAATTTAGTCTCGCTCTTACAGGAACACCAAATCAATTAGATTTATTAATAACATCTGTTCAAGATGGACTTTTTAGTAGAGTTTTATTCTACTCTTATAAAGCAGCGCCAAAATGGAAAACTACTTACACATCAAAAATAATTAGGAGCAACAAAGAAATATTTGAGGAATATAGCGCAGCTTTATGTGATAAATTTAAAAACAATACAACTCAGAAGTTTGCTATGACTGAAGAGCAAGGACTTAAACTGGATAATACTTTTGAGGAATTACTTAAACATAATACAGGGCTTTATGTTGAAGATGTGATAAGTACAGTTATAAGATTAGGCCTAATGTGTTACAAAATTGCTATGACTCTATCAGCAGTTAGGTCTGATGATACAGAGATCATTTGTTCTGATGATGACTTTAATACAGCACTATATTTAGTTAAAGAGGTTTATTTAGTCCACGGCATAAATATACTGAACAGAGTATCTAAAACCTCTAAGAAATTAAATTCTACTCAAACAGCTTTATATAATTGGATTAAAATTAAAGGTACTTTTAAACGATCTGAAATTTCAGAACAAGCAAGTCTGTCTGGTATTAAAGACAGAACACTAAGTGATCTTTTAAAACGATTTATAGAGCTTAAACTTATTGAAAAGGTAAATCACGGAGTTTACACAAAGAGATAAAGGGTTACCCCTCCACTAGGTTTTATAACGCTTAACAAAACAAGGAGTTGATGAATACATTAACTCCTTGTTTAATAAGTGTTAAATTCATTTTTAAAGTGTGTAATCACTAAACAAAAAATATTTAAAATAGTTAGATGTGTTGAGGTTATGGGTAATACCCTATTATACGAAATTGACCCCTAAAAAGAAAAGGGATTTATTTAGACAAGGGGGGTTAGGTTTATAAAAATTTTGGGTTGATATTTTTGGGTTTTTACTCACGATAATTGAAGTTACTAAAAGTAAATAGCAGAAGTGTGGCAAAAAATATATGGATATAACAAACTAAGCCTTTCAATTGGGGGAATTTTACGAGAAAATGTCTGTCAAATGTCTGTCAAATATTTACAGATTTTGATTAATCATAGTAAAAAGCTATTTTTACAAAAGCTCTTTTAAAAAATGATTTCAATGTAGAGAAGCTCTGTATACCTTGTCAATAAAAGGATATAAACAAAAAAGCCTCACATTTCTGTGAAGCTTTAAGTGAGCCCGATAGGATTCGAACCTATGACCGCCTCCTTAGAAGGGAGGTGCTCTATCCAACTGAGCTACGAGCCCGTAGTTTTTATGTTTCTACGAAAACAGTGTCGGGGTGGCAGGATTCGAACCTGCGACCTCCTCGTCCCAAACGAGGCGCGATAACCGGGCTACGCTACACCCCGAGTAGCAATTATTGCGGAGAGTGTGGGATTCGAACCCACGCGACAGTTACCCGTCGACAGTTTAGCAAACTGCTCCATTAACCACTCTGGCAACTCTCCGAAAAACTAACAATGTTAGCATAAAAATTGCGAGTGCAAATGTAACATACGTATTACAATATTGCAAGGTTTTTTATGCTTTTTGCAATAAAATTAATCAGGATATTCTACACGTACATGATAGATGTTCATTAATTTTCTCTTAATCACTTTTTTAATTTTTTCAATCTCACTAAATGTAATATCTGAATTGATAAACTGATTGTCTAATTTTTGCTTTTCTACAATCTTATTAATTAAATCGTCTATGGATTGAGCTGAAGGCTGTTGTAAACTTTTTGAAGCTGCCTCAGCTGCATCACATATCATTAAAATAGCTGTTTCTCTTGAGAAGGGAATGGGGCCTTTATACTGAAATTTTTTAATATCTACCTCTTCTTCTGGACTTTGTTCCTGCTCTTTAACATAAAAATAATACACCAAACTTGTTCCATGATGGGTTCTAATAAAATCTATAATTCTATCTGGAATGCTATATTGTTTTGCAAGTTCTATACCTTTAATAACATGATCTGTAATTATTTTAGCACTATCTGAAGGTGATAAATCATTGTGAGGGTTTACACCTGTAGACTGGTTTTCTATAAAATACATTGGATTTAATATTTTTCCAATGTCATGATATAATGCACCTGTTCTTACAAGCATAGAATTTGCTCCAATTTCGTTAGCTGCAGCCTCTGCTAAATTAGCAACCTGCATAGAATGCTGAAACGTACCCGGTGCTTTTTCATTTAACTCCTTTAAAAGCTTCGTATTAGTGCTAGATAGTTCTAATAAGGTAACATCTGACACCAATCCAAATATTTTCTCGTAAGCATAAATAAAGAATAATGACAGAAAAGACAGTAAGCCATTGGCACCAAACATCATTAAATACTCCCAATTAATTTGAGATGCATTTCCTTCTTTAATTATAGAAAATGCCAAATAAGTAATCATATAAATAATGGTTATTTGACCAATAGAAATAAATAGATTTGCTCGTTTGTGCAATTCTGAAACTGTTAAAATAGTAACAATCCCGGCAATAATATGAAGATAAATAAACTCAAAACTATCTGGTACTATAAACCCTAAAAGCAGTACCGTTAATACATGAGTAAATAATCCCAATCTTGCATCAAAAAAGGCCTTCAAAATAATTGGCAAAATACTTAACGGCACAACATATAAATAATCTGAATTGTATTTAATAACAAGTGTTTGAATCAAAATCATGAAACTGACATTGAAAAATATAAATGTTACTTTGGTGTTATTCTCAAAAATTTCTTTTCGATACTTATGTAAGAATAATAACAACATTAAAAGTGCTAAAGACACTAATATTGTATAGCCTAAAACAATCCAATAATAATTAGCATTGGTCCAAAGTTTAGATTCTGATTGACCTTTTAACGAATACAAAATATCCATTTTTTTTCCCTCAACAATATCACCTTTTAAAATAATTAACTCTCCATAAGACACCTTTCCTCTACTTAGAGAAATTGCATTTATAGACTCTTCAATTACTTTTTGTGTAAATTCATTATCATAGGATACATTTGGTTTTATAATTTCAGAAAGAATTGATAAATTAATATTTTGAGAATAATTATACGGCTGCTCTCCTAAACTCTTTTTAATAAGTTCAAAAACGTCTTTAGAAGATAATAAGTTGTTATAAATAATATCTTGTACTTGATTATCTACCTTTAGTGTAATGATACTATTTTTATCAGAAACAATTCCCTGGCTTGTTGCTTCTATAAATCCACTGTTGTAGACAGATTCTATGATAGAATTACCAAACAAAACCATCGATTCAATATCACTTTCTGCCAATGAATCATTTACCTGAAAGAAGGAGGTTCTTAATTGATAAGCATCTTTTACTTCTGTAACTGTTTCTTTATTGAATTGAAAATATAATTTAGCAGCTACTTTAATCGTCTTAATCTCTTCTGTGATTTCTTCTTCAGACTTATCTATTGCAAAATCAAAAGGAGCATATAAGTTATCATATTGCCATGGCTTCCCTTTGGTAAATTCATATTTAAATTGACCTCCTTTTGGAAAAAGATACACGATAGCAACTGCTGTAATTAAAAAAAGAATAACCTTATAAATAGTAGCGTTATGCTTGTATAATTTGTTTACAGTTTTACTCATATATTTATCTTGTGAACACAAACTTAACTTAAAAAAATGGACGTCAAAAATTGAAAGGATAGTTTCCTGAAAAATTTGATTTAAAATAGTTAATTTTGTGGTTCTAATGAAGATTAAAAATTATTGAAAATGAATACTAGAGATGTTGTAATTGTAGCTGTTGCCAGAACCCCTATTGGAAGCTTTATGGGAAGTCTTTCAAGCATCCCAGCTCCAAAATTAGGAGCCATCGCAATTAAAGGCGCCCTAGAAAAAATTAAACTAGACCCAAACTTAGTAGATGAAGTTTTTATGGGAAATGTAGTTTCGGCTGGTTTAGGACAAGCTCCTGCAAGACAAGCGGCAATCTTTGCTGGTATTTCAGATACTGTTCCGTGTACAACAATTAATAAAGTTTGTGCTTCTGGAATGAAATCTGTTATGTTAGCAGCTCAATCAATTGCTTTAGGAGATGCAGATATTGTAGTTGCTGGGGGTATGGAAAACATGAGTTCTATTCCTCACTATCTTTATGGAAGGCAAGGAACTAAATTTGGACCTACAACGCTTGAAGATGGAATGCAAAAAGACGGACTAGTAGATGCTTATGATAAGAATGCCATGGGAGTTAGTGCTGATGCTTGCGCTGCCAAATATGGTTTTTCTAGAGAAGATCAAGATGCTTATGCTATTCAATCTTACCAAAGATCTGCGGAAGCGTGGAGTACAGGTAAATTTTCTGATGAGATTATTCCTGTAGAAATACCTCAACGAAGAGGAGCACCAATTTTAATGACTGAAGATGAAGAGTTTAAAAATGTAAAGATGGAAAAAATACCTGCTTTACGTGCTGCTTTTTCAAAAGAAGGAACTGTTACTGCTGCTAATGCCTCAACTATTAATGATGGTGCTGCAGCGTTAATTTTAATGTCTTCTGAAAAAGCAACAGAATTACAACTTACACCTATTGCTAAAATTAGAAGCTACGCTGATGCCGCTCAGGAACCAAAATGGTTTACAACAGCGCCAGCTAAAGCTATTCCAAAAGCTCTGGATAAAGCGAGAATATCTATTAATGAGGTAGATTATTTCGAATTAAACGAGGCTTTTGCAGTTGTAGGATTGGCTAATATGAAAATACTAGGATTAAAAAATGACCGTGTAAATGTGAATGGTGGTGCTGTATCTTTGGGACATCCTTTAGGTGTTTCAGGGGCAAGGATTATTATTGCTCTTACCTCTATTTTAAAACAAAATAAGGCTAAAATTGGTGTTGCAGGAATCTGTAATGGTGGTGGTGGCGCTAGTGCAATGGTTATTGAATCTCTTTAAAATTAATAAAATATGCTCTACGGCATTTGTAATTTAAGTATTGTTCCTCTTCGTCTAGAAGCTAGTGATGCGTCAGAAATGGTATCACAGGTTCTTTTTGGAGAAGACTTTAAAGTGCTTGAAAAAGAAAAAAAGTGGAGTAAAATACAATTGAGTTTTGATGGTTATGAGGGATATATAGACAACAAGCAATATCTAGAAATTGACGAAGAAACTTTTGATAAACTATCCTATTCTAAACATCATTATTCTTCTGAAATTATAGATTTTGTAACCACTAAAGAAAATCACTTAAGTACTATTTCTATAGGGTCTAGACTTCCTTTTTATAAAGATCAACATTTTACAATTGGTGCACAAGACTTTTATTACGATGGTAGTATTTATTCAGAAAAGTTAGCTAAAAAAGAAATCCTTCAAAAAGCATTTCAATTTTTAAACACTCCATATTTATGGGGTGGAAAAACTCCTTTTGGAATAGATTGTTCTGGGTTTACACAATTGGTTTATAAACTTTGCGGCTACTCTCTTCTTAGAGATGCTAAAGACCAAGCAACACAAGGTGAGGTTTTAAGTTTTATTGAAGAAGCTGAACCCGGTGATTTAGCATTTTTTGACAACGATGAAGGCATCATAACTCATGTTGGAATTATTATGGACAATTACAATATCATCCATGCACATGGTAAGGTTAGAATTGATACCTTAGACCACAGTGGTATTTATAACGTAGACAACAAATTGCACACTCACAAATTGAGAGTTATTAAAAAAATTATATAAAAAAGCCAACGTATATACGTTGGCTTTTTTATGTTCTATCAAATAGATAGTATAGATAAATTATTAATCCCTCATTTCTTTGTACAAGTCAGTAAACTTCGTCGCTTTTTCATCCATCTCTAAGGTTTGATAAATATTCATCAAAAACTGAACTGTATTGATACTTCTACTGTATTTATCTGCTTTTTCTAGATATGGCAATGCTTCTCTATGAACACCTCTTTGCTTTTCTAGTAGCTCATCATACTTATCAAAGTCAGATAAGTTCTGATTCATTTCATCTACGATTGCTTTTTCTTGATTCATGATTACTACTGCTAAATTTAAATAAGCATCTCCATAATCTTCTTTTAACTCAATCGCTTTTTCATAATTCTTTTTAGCCTCTTCAACTTTACCATCATTAAAACTTATTACTCCTAGATTAAAAAATAACTGAGGATTTGTAGGGTCTATATTTAATGCCAGCTCAATCAAATCACTATACTTTTTCATGTCTTTCAATTGAAAGTAGATATCTGCTTGAGTTAAAATTAAATTAATATCTTTTGGATAGATTTCTCTTGCTTCTTCAACTGCCTTTATTGCTTCTTCTGTCTTCCCTTGAGTTTTTAAGATATAAGCAACGTTTTTGATAATATCACCTGTTTTTGATTCGGTTTGCTCATTTACAGGATCTTTATAAAGACCTAACTTAACTTGAAGATCTCTATTTTTTTCATTGCCTAGATCTTCCTTTTCATCTGTTTGTTTACTTATAGCATAATAGATTGTAGAAATTCCTGTATATCCTTTTTCACGTAATTCTTTATAATACTTTAAAGAATTGTCGTAATCTTTTGCCAAAGTAGAACTTACTGCCGCATTGTATATAAAAATGGTGTCTAATGGACTTAACACATAGGTTAAGTAAAAGCTATCAGACGCATTTTTATAATCTTTAGCTGTATACTGATCGCTTGCTTTCTGATACACATCTTGCACCATTTGATTTTGAATAGTAGTAGCTAATTCTGTATACCTTTTTTTCCCTATTTGATCTTCTAAACTGAATAGCTTTTCAAAAGTATTAGCAGCTGTTTGAAAATCTTTTTTTCCATAATAAGCTTGTGCTTTTAAAAAGTAAAACTTTGCTTTAGATTTATCATCCATATTAGCAAGTAAAGATTCAGCGGCTGTAACGGCCGTCATTGCTGCAGAATAATCTTGAATTTTAATAGCTTTATCTGCTGTTTTTAATTCGTTTTTTTGTGCAAAAGTGGAAAAAGTTATTAATCCCAATACTAGTGCAAATACCTTGGTTTTCATCTTAAGTTAAATTTAATTCTATAATAGTTATTCTTGGTTCTCGTTTGTATTATTCTCAGTTTCAGAGGTATCGTCACCTTCTTCAGAAGTCTCTTCTGTAATCTCTTCTTCCTCTTCTTCTTCATGCATTACCTTGGCCACAGCGGCAATACTATCTGAGTCTTTAATATTAATTAGCTTAACTCCTTGTGTAGCTCTTCCCATCACACGTAAGTCTTCTACAGCCATTCTAATGGTTATTCCTGACTTATTAATAATCATTAAATCATTAGAATCATCTACATTTTTAATGGCTACTAAATTACCTGTTTTTTCTGAAATGTTTAATGTTTTAACACCTTTACCACCTCTATTTGTAATTCTATAATCTTCTAATTTAGATCGTTTTCCGTACCCTCTTTCAGACACTACAAGAATGTTGCTCTCCATATCATTTACAGCAACCATACCTATTACCTCATCGTTTTCATGAGCAAGAGTAATTCCTCTCACACCAGAGGCTGTTCTTCCCATTGGTCTTGTTTTAGCTTCCTCAAAACGAATAGATTTACCAGATTTTAAAGCCAACATTACTTGACTATCTCCTGATGTTAATTTAGCTTCTAGCAACTCATCACCTTCACGAATAGTAATTGCGTTAATACCATTTGTTCTAGGTCTAGAATATTGTTCTAAAGAAGTTTTCTTTACCTGTCCTTTCTTAGTTGCCATTATAACATAATGGTTGTTAATATATTCTTCGTCTTTTAAATCTTGAGTAACTAAAAATGCTTTTACCTTATCGTCTTGTTCTATATTAATTAGATTTTGCATAGCTCTTCCTTTAGAGTTTTTACCTCCTTCTGGAATTTCGTACACACGCATCCAAAACACTTTACCTTTCTGGGTAAAGAACAACATATATTGGTGGTTAGTTCCAACAAACAAATGCTCTAAGAAATCTTCATTTCTAGTAGCCACACCTTTTTGCCCTCTACCTCCTCTATTTTGAACTTTGTATTCGTCTAGATTTGTTCTTTTCAAATATCCTGCATTAGAAATGGTAACCACAACCTTAGTATCTGGAATCATATCTTCAATACTCATATCTCCACCAGCATATTCAATTACTGAACGACGATCATCACCATATTTATCTCTTACATGAATTAATTCATCGGTTATGATTTGATAACGTCTAGGCTCATTGTCTAGAATATCTTTCAAATCAATGATGGTTTTCATAATTTCATCAAACTCAGCTCTTAATTTATCTTGCTCAAGACCTGTTAATTGACGCAATCGCATTTCAACAATTGCTTTGGCTTGAATTTCAGATAATTCAAATCTTGTAATTAAACTTTCACGAGCTAGATCTGCATTATTAGAAGCTCTAATAATTTTTATTACCTCATCAATATTATCAGAAGCAATAATTAATCCTTCTAAAATATGAGCTCTTGCTTCTGCTTTCTTTAATTCGTATTTTGTTCTTCTTACAACTACCTCATGCCTATGTTCAACAAAATAATGAATTAACTGCTTCAGGTTTAATTGTTCTGGACGACCATTTACAAGTGCAATATTATTGACACTAAATGATGTTTGAAGACCTGTATACTTGTATAATTTATTTAAAACAATATTAGGAATTGCATCTCTTTTCAAGATGTAAACAACTCGCATTCCATTTCTATCAGACTCGTCTCTAATATTAGAAATCCCATCCAATTTCTTATCATTTACTAATTCAGCAGTTTTTTTAATCATTTCTGCTTTATTAACCTGATAAGGAATTTCAGTGACGATAATACACTCACGTCCTTTCACCTCTTCAATAACCGCTTTTGCACGCATTACAATACGTCCTCTACCGGTATGAAAAGCATCTTTTACACCATCGTAACCATAAATGATTCCTCCTGTTGGAAAATCTGGTGCTTTTATGTGCTGCATTAACTCGTCTATGTCAATATCTCTATTTTCAATATAAGCTAAGGTCCCATTCACAACTTCTGTTAAATTGTGTGGCGCCATGTTTGTTGCCATACCAACGGCAATTCCAGAAGCTCCATTTACTAAAAGATTTGGAATTCTAGTTGGTAACACAGTAGGCTCTTCTAAAGTATCATCAAAATTTAATCGATGATCTACCGTATCTTTCTCAATATCAGACAACATGTCTTCTGATATTTTCTGCATTCTAACCTCCGTATAACGCATTGCTGCGGGGCTATCTCCATCAACAGAACCAAAGTTACCTTGTCCATCAACCATCATATATCGCTGACTCCATTCCTGTGCCATACGAACCATTGAATCATACACAGATGTATCTCCGTGTGGGTGATACTTTCCTAACACCTCTCCAACAATTCTTGCAGACTTTTTATAAGATCCTGTAGCCTTAATACCTAACTCGTGCATCCCATACAAAACTCTCCTATGAACTGGTTTTAAACCATCCCTTACATCGGGTAATGCTCTAGAAACAATTACAGACATTGAATAATCAATGTATGCAGATTTCATCTGCTCTTCTATGTTAATAGGAATCAACTTTTCTCCCTCTGCCATACCTTAAGTTTAT
>Ga0302130_1001810_pt1 | contig 10384 bp, 10 predicted proteins | sample CB9_surface_MG_FD_203117 | JGI IMG/M metagenome (GOLD analysis project Ga0302130, IMG submission 203117) | Marine microbial communities from Western Arctic Ocean, Canada - CB9_surface | ecosystem: Environmental > Aquatic > Marine > Oceanic | place: Canada: Western Arctic Ocean | collected... | reverse complement strand
TCTTCTTGACCTTAAATTTTGGAAAAGGATTAAAATCGGCGTAAGAGTATTTGACCGACATCGCTTCGAAGCGCGCATCGGACTGGAGCAAGGCAATAGTCGCGTCGATCGCCTCGGGCGAACCAGCACAGGTCGAATTCACACCCTCGGGGGCAAAGATCAAGGTGCCGCGTAGCCCCACCCTAAGTCCGTGGTCGACCATTCGTTCGGCCCATGCATCGCAGTCGGGCAGGTCGGTAAAGTGATAAAAAGCGGCTATTTTCCACGAGTCTGACATATGCCAGCCATAGTATCTGATTGAGCAACAAATCAAGGGCAAAGCGTGGCTTTTAATTCTTGTCATCTCGCATTGACCTGTCAAAGCCCTGCGCCTCACTCAAAGGAAGGCTTGAATAGCAGGCTAATTCCACCAAGAGCTCAAGTATCGGCACGAAGCCCGGTCAATGGGCAAAGACACAGATACTATGGACACGAAATTTACAGACCTCGGCCTTCGCGCCGAACTCATCGAAGGTATTCATCGCCTCGGATTTGAATCACCCTCTCCGATTCAGGCAGAGACCATCCCTACTGCCCTGTCTGGCGTCGATATCGTCGGCCTATCACAAACTGGCTCAGGTAAAACAGCCGCCTTCGGCCTCCCCGCGCTCAACATGATCGATGTCGATCTCCAGCAAACGCAAGTGCTCGTTCTTTGCCCGACTCGTGAACTCGCGGTGCAAGTCTGCGAGGAGATCAATCGTCTCGCCTCTGCGCTCAAGGGCTTCACATCGGTGCCTGTTTATGGCGGCGCACCGATTGACCGCCAGATGCGCGCCCTGCGAAAAGGTGCCCATGTCGTCGTCGGCACACCAGGCCGCGTGATGGATCACCTTCGCCGCAAGACTCTCCGTACCGACGCCATCGGCCTTTGTATCCTCGACGAGGCCGACCGCATGCTCGACATGGGCTTCCGCGAGGACATGGAGGTTATCCTCGGCGATATGCCCGCAAGTCGTCAGACACTCTTCTTCTCCGCCACGATGAACCGCGGCGTCGAAGGCCTTATCCGCACCTTCAGTAAGAACCCGCAAGAAATCTCAATCGAACGCAAAGCACTGACCGTCGATACAATTGAGCAGACCTACTACGAAGTTCGTAACCGCTCTAAGATTGAAGTTCTCTGCCGTTTGCTCGACCTAGAGATCAACCCGCGTGGCATCGTTTTCTGCAATACCAAGCAGATGGTAGAAGATGCCACTGAAGCACTCACCGCACGCGGTTACGTGGCCGACCGTATTCACGGAGACATTACACAGGCCAATCGTGAGCGTGTCATCAAACGTTTCAAAGATGGCTCCGTCGAACTACTCGTCGCGACCGACGTGGCCGCTCGCGGATTAGACATCGACGACGTCGATATCGTCTTCAACTACGACCTTCCCCACGACCCCGAAGACTACGTCCACCGCGTCGGCCGCACCGGCCGTGCTGGACGCTCGGGCAAATCCGTGACCTTCGTTTACGGGCGCGACATCTACCGCCTCGAAGCAATCGAACGCTACACACGCCAAGTCGTGAAGCGCATGCCAATCCCCAGCCTTGAGGATGTCGAAGGCCGCAAAGCAGATAAAGTTTTCAATCAAGTACGCTCTTCACTCGAAACAGGAGCCTTCAAGCGTCATGATGACCTCGTCGATCGTTTACTAGACGCAGGCCACACACCGACCGACATCGCCAGCGCCCTCTTTGATCTCCTCGGTAACGACGAAGGACGCGAAGGTGAAAAAATAGCCGAAGACAACGAGGCCTTCGACCCCAACCCGCAGCGAAAAGGCGGCCAAGCCGGCGGTAAAAAAGGCGGCGGCTATAAGGGTGGCTACAAAGGGGGTCACAAAAAGAAACACGGCGGCGGTAGCTACCAAAAGCGCGGCAACGACAGTGGCGGCGAAGGTAAGTGGAACGAAGGTGGCAAGCATAAGCGTCCCTTTAAAACCAAGAGCAAAATCGCTGGAGCTAAGTTTAAAAAACCTGCTGGCGGCGAGCACTCTGGAGGCGGCGATAAAAAGCCTGCGCGCCGTTTTAAGCGCCCCGACTAAAATTCTGACAAAAAAGTTTTGTCTCCTAGCCGAGGTCGTGAGATATTAGCCGGATACACAATATAGTTCAGAGATTCACAAACGAATCGATTTACGATGGCCGACGAACCCGCGAATAAGAGCACGAAGGAACCTGAAGAATGGTTTTGTCTACGCACGCAAACTAAGCGTGAGCATATCGCGGCAGCGATGCTAGATCGTTTGAACGAAGTCGAAGTCTTCTGCCCTCGCATCAGCCAAATCAAGAAGACCCGCACTGGCAAAAAGCGATTCGTCGAAGCGATGTTCCCTGGCTATATTTTTGCTAAATTTCAATTCCACGCGCAATCGAGGAAAGTTGTTCATAGCCAAGGTATCACCCGAATGGTTGAACTGGGGGAACGGCGTATTATACCCAAGCATGTGATCGAAGATCTCAAGGCTAGCCTCCCTGAAGATGTCATCGAGGCCCCCGATTTAAGCATTTTACCGGGTGCGGAGATTGAAGTCATCACCGGTTCGCTCAAAGGGCTTAATGGAAAAGTTCTAGCTCAAATGTCTGCTCAAAATCGTATTCAAATCTTGCTCGATTTCCTTGGGCGAGAAATAAAAGTATCAATTGCGCCCGACAATGTGTTGCTCGCTCGCGACATCGATTAACGAAAATACAGAGCTCCTCTGAAAGTGCCCAATTCGACACACGAAGACATTTCAAAAAACTGATCAGGCTGGACGCTAGATTGGACGAGCGAGGAAGTTGACGCGACGGGTGAAAGTTTGTCCATGCTCTCTTACGATATCGTCGGTATCTCCGTATTGCTCGAAGGATCCGACCTGATCAAAACGCTGCAAGAGCTGTAAGCCCTCGCTTGAAATAACTGTCAGAATAACTTCAGCAAAAAGTAGAGTGTTATCGATACTAGTCCCGACACTCCCCCCGAAGAAAAAGCTGTTATTTTTAATATCTAAATTTGAATTTGCATTGACCACTTGTGCGGCATCACCTGCCGCATTTTCTTCATACAAGAGAACCTTAAAATCGATTATATTACCCGCGAGATAGTTTTCATCGCTAACGATTTCGACCTTCTCCCATCCTGCACCTGTCAAGGAAGCTTGCACGGCATTTGTGCTAGAACCCATGAATTTATCAAAGGTATCTTTCGGAGTCTCTAGCTTTCGATAGAGCGCATAGATATTGTCGGCAGAGCCCTGGAAGGCAGGTCCGTATTCCAAATGATATGCAATCGCGCAGATATCGCCAGGCTGACTCTGGTCTCTATCAAGTGCTGGAGAAAACAACTTAAGCGCTACAGTTTGATTATTATAAGGTCCGCCGGAATTTGCAGGGGCATCCACACGTAGCCACTGTTTACTATTATTTTTAAGAACAGCAGTCTCAAGATCCTGCGTCAAGAGATCTAGAGAAATACGCGCTTCGGCATTGGCAGAGAGCTTCCCTGACGAGTCATTCCAGACATTTAGAACTGAGGTAGTAATCTGTATAACTAAGCCGACAAGAATGACCATAATGACCGACGCCACCATGATTTCAATAAGAGTGAATGCACTGCGTGTTTTGAGGGTATTTCGTTTCATGGCTAATAAACTAGCGAACTACCGCAGTGTTGTAAGTGAACAGTGGCTCGACCCCGTTAAATTCCGCCAAGGACTTGCTTACGGTAAATGTAGGTCCTGGGTCCTCGGCAAAAATCCGAACCTCCATAGCGAAAAAGCCCTCAAGGTAATCGGTTAGCGCCGCGTTAAGAAAATAAGTGCCGGTGCTTTGATCACGATCCGCTCCACGGTATTGCGTAGGATTAAGGGCTGGCGTGGGAATCACTGAAGACGGTGTTAGAATTACCCGAAAGATAGAACCTGCAGCATCGGCAAAGCGCTCGTCCGAAATTGTAGCTCCCGTTTCAATGGGCTCTCCCACTTGGAATCCTACTGCAAGTCTCACATTTACCGTGTCTCCTATAAATTCCCTAAAGACAAACATAGTTGCGTGGTTTCCTTCAGCGACCGCATCATAGATCAGATCGAATTTTGAATTACCTGTTGTACCCGCGATCTCTGGCGAGCTCTGAAGGAACGCGTTGATTGTATTGACCACGGATGCCACCTCGTCGGTCTTCTCAACCTCATCAACTGATTGGAGTGTTGGACCAAGCAGGCCAACGAGCGCCAACACTGTGATGAGAAAAATGCCAATCGCCAAAACGACTTCGATTAAACTGAAACCAGTGGGATCAGAACGATTTTTTGAAACTGAAAAATTATTCATCGCTTTCCGTTTGTATTAAAGTGCTTCGGGGTCTGTCACTGGAGTGGTAGTACCAACACGCCTAAAAATAAGTCCTGCCTTCAAGCTCTCCTGATCTTCCTCAAATACGAGGTCAAGGTCACCGCCATCAATCGGTCGTAAAGTAGCAGCACGTATGACTAGCCAATCGTTTTCAAAGCCTGAGGCCATCGTGCCATTGCTATTAAACTCGTAAAAGAAGAAATTTTCACCCGATCCTTCAACTTTGGCAACGCTCCGGGGAAATTCAATACTCATCACGTTTCCCGGTGACCATCCGCTCCCCTGACCACCTGCGGAGCTCGCGACAGGATCGAAGTAAATTCCCTCAGGTAGATACGTTCCTTGTGTCCCAGCGATCCAGTCGTTCTCAACACCTGAAGTCGACGTGTCCTCATACACGATCCCGATAAAACGTCGGTATTTATCGATATTCCCGTCCTTGTCATTGTGAATGATAAGTCGAGTCTTTGCGTTCTTGAGTATTGCTTGCCCGCGCGCACCGTTAGCGATTCCAGAGGTGATCCTAAGCGAACTACTTAAAGATGCGCCGTCACCGCCGCTACCACCGATGAAGATGATTGAAGATGCGATCAGGATGATACTGATCACGACTAGTAGTTCAACTAAGGTGAACCCAGATTTACGGCCAATTCGATTCATGCTAGTTTTACGGGTCAGTCCCAAAGTGTATAAGAGGGTGCACCGATCGACTTGTCTGCATCGACATATGCCGTAACAGGAGTACGGATTGGATTATCAGGAGCATTTTCAGTTGGGCTCGGTTTGACGAAGCCATCACCATCAGTATCAATTTCAATCGAAATGTTTATATTATTGAAACGGTCTGAAATCTGATCCACCGAAACAATATCGTCATAGCTGATGAAAAACTCTGACTCCGAGAAATTGTGGTAGGCAACTTTACGGCGGTTGCCATTCAATTTTCCAACAAACGAACTAACAACCGAGCCGTCTGGATTACGCCCAGATAGCGTTTGAATAAATCTGGTAGAAGAACCCTTACTATTTAATTCATAGTTATCGCTATCACCAGTTCCAGAAACGAGAGGATAGTAACCGTAGTCTCCTTTAAACATTTGTATTGCAGTGACATAGTTGGAAAGCTGCGCTTTTGAAGCAGCAACGTTTGCTTGCTTCCTCACGGCACCAACAGTTGGAACTAAAATTCCAGCAAGGATGCCGATGATCGCAACTACCATGAGTAGCTCAATTAGAGTAAAGGCGTGAGTTCGTTTGTTTTTCATTAAATTTATTCTCCTGCAAAAATGTTATCTATATTCTCTTCAGCATCACGATAGGTGTCTTTTATCTCACCCGTACGTGGTGATTGTTGAATCTGCGTGCTGTCCTCGACAGAATCCGCCCCGATTGAGTAAAGATGGTAACCAAAAACCTCCCATAGGCCTGGCGCAACACCCGACTTATACAAATATCTATAAGCGTTTCCCCAAGGATCTAACAAAGCAACTGACTGACCGCTCACCTCTTGCACACTAAAACGGGTAACGTCGATGAATTTTGGATTTTTTTGAACATCGGGTTGATCAAGATCATCGCCGACTTTGAACATTTCATGCGCTCCCGTAGTTGAGTTAGACTTAGGCCTTAAGACTAGGCGTCCAGTGAGCGCATAAAGCAACATCTTGTTATTATACGTATAATTGCTACCGTCGTCCTGGTGCCAAGGGTAATCGCCGTATCGCGATTTAAATTGCTCGATCGCCAGCGAGATGGTAGCCAACTCTGCCTTAGCCTTAGCACGTGCCTGCGCGTTTTGCACGCCTCGTGTAATACCAAAAGTAATGCCAGTGAGGATTAAGATCACGGCAATGACCATAAGGAGCTCAATCAAGGTAAATCCTTGTTGGCGCTTACTCAGCGAATGACGATGGGGAAGATTGTGTAACATGGGGGTCTTAACTGAATTAACCAGTATTATGAAAATTAAAAATAACGCCTTTAAATTAATTACTGTCAACTCTGCTCTAGGGCAGTTTAGTTAATATGTTGGACTTCGTGCCGTAGATGCACTGAATCGCGGGCATTATGAAAATCGGTATCTACCCGGGGTCGTTCGACCCGATTACCAATGGCCACCTCGATGTGATCAACCGCGCGCGCAATATTTTCGACAAGGTCATTGTGGCGGTGGCGCGTAACGCGACTAAGGATCCCCTCTTCACAAGCGAAGAGAGGGTCCATTTGATCGAAGAAAACCTGGCTGATCGCCCAAACATATCGGTCATCGCCTTTGATGGTCTAATTGTCGATCTGGCGAAGGAAACTAAAGCGGTCGCGCTCATCCGCGGATTGAGAGCGGTATCAGACTTCGAGCACGAGTTCCAAATGGCGCAAATGAACCGCCACCTAGACGATTCAATCGAAACAATCTTCCTTATGCCCAATGAACAATTTTTCTTCACAAGCTCGAATCTATTGAAGCAGGTCTTCAAGTTCACCGATCGAGAGCGCAGGCTGATCCCCAATAATGTGCACAAGGCACTTTCGGAAAAGTTCGGACACGATCTGAAAAGCTGAAATACTAAAAGTGAAGAATCGATTAGAAATTAGCTCTTAGTCATAAACCTAATCTCCTATCTATTTACCACAGGGCTAGAGTAAGTTTAAGAGCAGTATCAAGATCAAGTAGAGCATGAGCGACACTACCGATACGATTACCAACATCAAAGGCCATAACCGCCTAGGCATTATCTTCCTGACTTTGTTTCTAGATTTGGTTGGATTTTCGATCATCTTTCCGCTGTTTCCAGCAATGCTCGAGTATTACCTGCCTAGCGGCGATGGAGGGTCCACTCTACTTGGACAATTGATCGCCCCACTCGCCAGTTGGGCGGAGAGTAGTGGTGCAACAAATCCTCGCTTTATGACAGCGGTACTTTTTGGCGGGATCCTCGGATCGCTCTACTCGATCCTGCAATTTATCTGCGCACCGCTTTGGGGTGCCTATTCCGATCGAGTCGGGCGGCGTAAGGTTCTGTTAATCACAATCAGCGGGCTTGCCTTGAGTTACATCGCTTGGTTCTTTGCGGCATCCTTTTGGATGCTCGTTTTGGCGCGAGTGCTAGGTGGCGTAATGGGAGGCAACCTCTCGGTAGCGACGGCCGCAGTGGCCGATAGTACGACGCGCGAAAAGCGCTCCAGTGGTCTAGCCATCATCGGGATCGCTTTTGGGCTGGGATTCATCGTGGGACCAGCCATCGGTGGTCTTCTGGCTAAGATCGATCTGTCTGTGATTGCGCCCTCGCTGAAGGCCTTCGGCGTGAACCCCTTTTCCATGCCCGCACTAGTCAGCCTGATTTTGACCACGATCAATTTGATTTGGGTCTATCGGCGCTTCGAGGAAACTCTACCTGCAGAGAAGCGTGGAAAGCCGAACCCCGAACGCAAGGGGCTCGCGGTCTTCCGCCTATTTCAATGTCCCGATCCCGCGACGCGTCGCACGAATCTCGTCTATTTGGTCTACATGTTAGCCTTTAGTGGGATGGAATTTACGCTAACATTTCTCGCGTCGGAGCGCTTCAACTTCACGCCAGCACAGAATGGAGGCATGTTCGTATTTATCGGGCTCATTCTAGTTCTCGTACAGGGAGGCATCGTGCGCCGACTCGCATCTCCTATCGGCGAGAAGCGACTAGCCATAGCTGGAATCGCCTTTGGCGTCGCTGCCTTTCTGGCATTGGCTGTAGCCATGCAACTGGGTCTATTCTTCGGTGCGCTCGCCCTGATGGCCTTTTCCATCGGCCTCGTCTCGCCTACACTCAGTGCACTCGTATCACTCTATTCTAGCGAGTCGGACCAAGGTGCCAATCTTGGTATATTCCGCTCGGCAGGCTCGCTCGCTCGGGCGATTGGCCCACTGACGGCGGCCTTCGTTTACTTCATCTATGGCTCACAAAGTGCCTACTTTTTTGGTGCGCTCGTGGTAATCATCCCACTGGTCATGGCGCTAAAACTACCAAAACCCGTTAAGGGCTAAATATGACCGACCGTGGCGCGTCCCTACCTAGGACGCCTCTGGAGGAGAGGCTAAGCTTAAAATAACTGGGCGCCCGACAAGCGAGCACTCAATTAAAGCCTACTCGCTATCGCCACTGTGATCGCTTTCTTGACGCTCTTTAGCGACGTTAACCACGAGCTGGCGGCCAGAGACCTCTTGGCCATCGAGCTGGCGAATGGCTTCTTGGCCTGCGCCTTCTTCAGCCATTGTGACAAAACCAAAACCACGAGGACGACCGCCACCAGGACGGGTCACAATGATCGCGTCTTCAACCTCACCGCATTGTCCAAAAATCTCGCGGAGATCATCAGCAGTGGCATCGAAAGAGAGGTTACCTACATAAAGTCGAACGGACATAGTGAAAATTAGGAATTAATAATTAGGAATTCGGAATGAATCCTGAAGATACGTAAACAAGCGGACGAAGACTCAGCCTGACAACCTTTTATTTGTATTCTGATTTGCCAAGACCCCGCTTCGAGGCTTGCGTCACTCATTAACTTTTAACGCACGTGAGTATAAAAAAAGACAAACACCAACAAAACGTCATCCTTCGGGTCTCTGCCTATCTGTTTCGCTACAAAGGCTTGTTTTGGCTGACGATCGGTCTTGCTGCTAGCATGGCGGCGATGGAGATCGCAGTGCCAATTGCGATCCAACGCATCTTCGATGGACTTGAAGCAACGAGAGCGGCCGACGGTCTTATTTACGGAGTTGGGCTGATCGCACTCTTCTATCTCGGCAGTGAGGTTTTTAATAGCCTACGCATCCGAGTGAATAATACGCTAGAGCAGCGCGTCCTTCTGGAGATGCGGCGCGACCTCCACAGTAAACTATTGCGCTTGCCCGTCTCATTTTACGACCAGCGGAAGAGTGGCGAGATTTCCTCACGTGTGATTGAGGATGTGACAGCTGTCGAGCGCGCCCTACTTGACGGCACGGAACAAGGCACGGGTGCTATCCTACGCATCTTAATGATCAGCACCTATCTTTTTTATCTGCAACCTTTCCTAGCATCCTTTGTATTTCTGCCGGTTCCAATCTTGCTAATCATGGGTATCTATTACTCGAAGGGATCACGCGTAGTCTGGAAAGAGGTGCGTGAGAGCTCGGGAGATCTGAACAGTTTATTGGTCGAAGATATCCAAGGCAATCGCCTCATTCAGACTTTCGGACTTCAGGACCGCGAGTCCGCTAGATTCGAGGTCAAAGCAGAGACCTTGAAAGAGAAAACTCTGCGAGCGATGTATCGCTGGGCGAATTATCACCCGATTACAAACCTGGTGACAAAGCTCGGCTTTCTCAGTATCGTAGCGATCGGCGGCTACTTTGTGCTGCAAGAATCGCCAGACTTTACCATGGGCAAGCTAATCGCTTTCTTTCTATTGGCCAACATGCTCTACCAGCCTATCTCCCAGTTGCACGGGCTGAACCACCTGATCGCCGCGGGTCGCGCCTCGGGCGTGCGAGTTTTTGAAGTATTAGATGCGCAGGTTGATGTGGATGAGCCGACAGCACCCCAGCCGCTGCCCAATCAGCCAATTGAACTGGGCTTCGAAAATGTGGGCTTCGGATATCCAGAACGACCTGCGATCTTAGAACAATTCAATCTCACGCTGGAGGCCAATCGAGTCACTGCGATCGTTGGGCACACTGGCGCGGGTAAGTCTACCGTAGCCAATCTCGCCATGCGCACCTACGATGTGAGCGGCGGAACGGTCAAACTCTCAGGCGTCGACATCCGCCAAATCGCACTCAGTGAACTACACGATAAAGTCGGGCACGTCGCCCAAGATCCCTTCCTCTTTGAAGGAACGGTGCGCGATAATCTTCTTCTGGCCAAGGAGGATGCCACGGAGGAGGAGATCATGGATGCACTGGAACAAGCGTGCTCAAGGGAATTTGTCGATGCCCTACCGATGCGACTGGACACTAACATAGGCGAAAAAGGAATCCGCCTTAGTCAAGGCGAGAAGCAGC
>Ga0302130_1001795_pt1 | contig 10449 bp, 13 predicted proteins | sample CB9_surface_MG_FD_203117 | JGI IMG/M metagenome (GOLD analysis project Ga0302130, IMG submission 203117) | Marine microbial communities from Western Arctic Ocean, Canada - CB9_surface | ecosystem: Environmental > Aquatic > Marine > Oceanic | place: Canada: Western Arctic Ocean | collected... | reverse complement strand
GCGAGGGCCCCGCCAACCCCAACCAACGCCCGCGGCCCACTCGGGGGGTCCATGGGAGCGGCGCGCACGCGTGGGTCATGGTCCAACGGCCCTCCAACGGCACGAACGGCGCAAAACGGACGGAAATGGCGGTTTGGCTAGTTTTTCAGTCAACTCGATTTTTGGGCGCCGATAGGACCGGACGATCGACCCATTGGTCGGTGGTCAGCCGTGGGTGATCGGTGCACGCGGTCTCGGTCGTACGCGTGGCTGGGGTTCGATCGGTGGCGCTTGGGTGTGCGTGAGGGGTGCGTTTGCCCCCCTGAGCTTGGGCGCGGGTAAGGGTGCTGCCGCGGCTCTTTCTTCGATGTGCACTAAAACTAACCACGGTACCAGGCACTAGCGCGCCCCTGCCGCCGCCGCTGGCACCCGCGCTTGCTTGGGGTGGTCTAGGGGCACCATAGGCAAGATCCGAACCGCGAGTGGGGGTGCTGCCGCCCGATTTCGCGCACATGGCCACCGGTATCCGGTTGTGCAGGGTGTCGTCGTGGGGCTCTGCGTGCCTGGTTGGGGCTGTGCTCAGTCTGGGTCGCCATAAACGCGGCCATAGAGCGCACCCGCGTGGTCCACGCCGGTCCTAGGCATGGGTGGGATGTACCAACTCTCGGTGGGGTCGGAGGGGGCCGGGTGGTCGCGTGTGGGCGCGTGGTTGGAGTGGTGGCGGGGTTATAGGAGGAGGGGTTGTGGATCTGAGCGATCGTGGGTGCTGTACACGACAGACCGTCGCACAAATTGACCCGCCCGTTCCATCCTGCTCACACGCCCCCTTGAGCCTTGCCGACTCATGACGCCACGAGGTGACGAATCATCATTGCAGCTTTCGAATGGCCCACCGGGTCCACAAACCCTCCGTCTTCAGGACATTCACTGAACTGACACTTCATCTCATATCGCACCACCTTGCGAGTTGCGTCTCTCTTCTCTTGGTCGCACGTCAAGATCACCTCCGTGAACTGGTTCCAGCCGGGCTCTGAATCGCACCTCGAACAACCACAACCCTCTCCGAAATAGAACGAATCATATGATAAGTGCTCAAAGACGCTGTCGCCGACGTCGTCGAAACTGTAATCCTCGAGACCACCTTTGTAAACAACGTTGCTTCGCAGCTCTTTGTTGTACACCGCGCTGATGAAGATCTTCACCTGAATGTCCATATCCTCAGGGATGACGGACTCAGTGAGATCGCGGTCGCTGACTGTCGGCAGACCGATGGTGTGAAGCACGTCTGGTGGTACGCTCATCTCGAATCCGCCATCCTCAGTGAACATCGGCCCGAGAGCGGCCGCCCACCTCCCAACCTTGGGGTTGCGGGGATTTCCGACTACATCACAAATCGCAGTAGCAAGCTCGAAGCTGACGATCACTTCGTTGAAGTCGATGGCGGGAGGCGGCGTGGGTTGGGTGCCATCCCACCCCGCCTTGGCACGATACTCCCATGACCCGCACTCCTGTGTCTCCACCAAGGTCTCCACCTCGACCGTGCGGCGGTACAGGGCGGTGATGTCGCCAGTGCAGCCGCAGGTGGACGTTCCTCTCTTGGCGACGAGCATCATCACCTGCGCCATCTGCGGCGAGCGCAGGTGCAGCAGCTTGGTCACCAGCTCGTCCTTGCACATGAAGAACGCGTTGCGCATCTCCTTGCTCACGAGCGTGGCGTTTGCGATAGTGTCGGTGCTCGAGTAGAGCATCACTTGTCGGAGGGTCGCCGCCGGCAGGCCGATCTGGGAGGCCGGTGAGGGCGCTGCGGGGTGGAGTTGGATAGGATGAGTTGGGTTGGGTTTAAGATGGGATACGGGGAAGGGGTTGAGCGATGGGCTTGAGTTCGGACGGCTCAGTTCGGGCTTGAGTTCGTCCGGACCACCGCCTCACCTGGCACCGCACCGCCACGTTCGCGGTCGGCGTCGGCGTCGAGGTCGAGGTCGAGCGCGCTGGCCTCGAGCATGGCGGCGACGTGTTCGCAGTGTCGGCACTTTAAACCCCGGTACATGTACATGTAGCCCCGAAGGGTGTTTCGTAACGATATGTGGACGTCCGTGGCAGCAGCGGCGGCTGGAAGGGCGGCCGGCGTGTTCGCTTTGCCAGTGGCGATGGCCTCGGCTTGCTCAAGGCGCTGGCCGAGTTTGCCCTGCCTGCCTTATGGCTCAACAGCAATGTCAAAAGCAAACATCGATTCTCGAACTCGTGTTCGTCCCTCTCCTCTCGTACAAAATGGAATGGCGCGTCGTACAAAACGCATGTGTTCCGAGAGAGATCAAGCGGTGACTACACCGGCTCTCTTGCCTTGAGAATTACACTGATATAGCTTACTGTAGAACACACGATATATATTAAACTAGTCAGCAATAAATGCACCATGATTTAGTCTCTAGGATATATAGAGCCAGCGTCTATCGCTTGTTGCGCACGTGGTTTATGTACATGTATGACGCGGTGGCACTAACACCTGTCTGGAAACGCATGTTATTGAACTTGCGCACACGTGGTTTATGTACATGTATGACGCGGTGGCACTAACACCTGTCTGGAAACGCATGTTATTGAACTTGCGCACATCTACAGCGCTGATGACGCTGTCGCGTCGCGTCGGTCACGCACCGACGCTTTACCCTTACAATTGTATCGCGCATGCGCGCCACGTGGTGTGGTTTAGGTAGAATGGCCGCCGCCAAAAAAAAGACGCTGCAGATAGAGCTTTTTAGCATACAGTAGTTTGGGCGCAGACGAACCCGCTTTAATTTGGCGCTGCACCGAGGACCCACGTTCACGACCCTTTTAGCACCCCCCGACCCCCCCTAAATGACCTAGCGTGGACCCTGCGAGCCACAACGAGCCAACGCGCCTCGCCTAGTCCGAACCGGCCGACTGTGGGGGCAAGGTTCAACGAGCCGGCCTCTCGAGCTCAAAAAACACCTCCGAACTCGAAAAACACTGAGATGAACGAAATAGCCACTTTTGGAGGGTTTTCGCCCCCCACCCATCGAAGGAGGCGCGTGGACATGGAAATACCGTGCAGCTGCCTTCTCGGGTACCCCATGAAGCACCCGAAGGCGGCTCGCAGTGTCCACGGCCCGTGTTTCGACCCGCGCGGGGCCCATTTGCCGCCTAAAAAGGCCATTTACACGTTGCGAATCGATGGGAGGGTGCGGGCCGTTGTGCGTCCCACGGTGGCTAATTTTGGCGTATACTATAACTCGAAATGGTCCCACACCACTCGCCATGACATTCACTCGCTTGTGGTGATACCTCCACCGCCCTCTGCCACACCAACGGCCTCTCAGACACGGCGCTTGTTGGCGCGCCAGTACTCGCCACCAGCGAGCTGCAGGTCGGCCTCCTCCCGACGGGCGCGTGCCGCCGCCTGGTCGCGGCGGAGCAGCTCGCGCTCCGCCCGGGCCAATGCCAGCCGGGTCACGGCTAGCTCGCTCTCGAGCTGCAGCACGCGCATGGCGACATCGGCTGCGCCGTCGTCGTCGGTCTCCTCACCATTATCATGACCACCGATCTGGTCGTCCATGTCTTCGCCGAAGCCGTCGTTCTCCTGAGCGCCGTCGTCGCTGCCACGGTCCGAGTCTTCCTCCGTCGTAGGGTAGTGAGCCGCCTCCTGCGCAGCGGAGTTGGTGGCGGCGGCCACCGTTGCCACCGCCTGTACGATCGGCTGTACCGTCGCCGTAGGCATGCTTACCTGGCGGGTCAGACGAGCCCCGCGCATCGGATTGCGCGGCGTTCCCGAACGGCGAGCGGCCCATGACCCGCTCTGCACCACGTGGTATCCATTCGCCCGCTCGCTGTCGCGGATAGCCTGGCGGTAATCCATGGCAGTGTGCCGGTAGGGTTAGAGTTCAAGTGAGGGCGGTCTGCGACCGCGCAAAATTGTACAATCCGTTGGAACGGTGAGACCGAGGGATACGTCCGGTGGCCATGCATACCTAGAAGAGTCAGTTCGGCATCCAATTTCCCGGGGTCGCCGCGCTCTCGTTGGCACTCTCCCGGCTCGCACGCAGGTCGACGACCGACCACTCTTTACCAAACCACACGCACCAGCTGTCGGCAGCGGTCGAGGGCTCCGGCTGACCCTCGGCCTCCCAAATGGTGCCGTGAAGCTTGCGGTAGCGCTCTGCGACCTCTCCCTCAACCCAGCCCGCCTCGGCGCCACAGTGTACCTTGATACGGGCGCCATTGAACATGCCTTCGACCAGGCTCTTCATATCCGCCGGCTTGTAATCTTCGGCGTCCCCGTCGTCGAATACCACGGTAAAAAAAGGCTCGTCGTACGATACGGTACCCTCATGCCACACCCCGCCAAAGCACTTCCGTACCCGCTGGTCGACCATGTGCGCCATGTCCGGCGGGGGCGGTGCACCGCCCAATGACGAGGAGGACGATGCGCCACCACCTCGACGCTTGCTAGACCCACGCCCTTTAGCAGCGCCTTTAGCAGCGCCTCGCCCGCCACCGCGGCTTCGCCCACGCCCACGACCGCCGCTCGCATTGCCCCGCCCTCCACTTCCGCCTCGGCCGCGCCCACCACCTCGACCACCGCCCGACCCTGCCCGTTCCTTACCATTGCCACTCTGGCTCGAGCCGCCACGGCTCGCAGCTGGCATCTCTTCACCTTGGTCGCGCGCCGCTTGACACTCGAGCGCATACTGCGTCGTAAAGTCGAACGATGCGCTCGTCAGACGCTCATGGGTGGCCTTGTCATACACGTCTGCGGTAACGGAACACGAGCGTTATTGCGGTATGCAGTGGCGTGGGGGCGTGTGTCGGTCGACTAACGCAACGTCGGGCTGCGGTCTCGTTCTTACCCGATGCTTGCGTGTCAATATTGTGCTGGGAGTGATGGGAATGTGGGCGGGGTTAGGCAAACGCGTCGCGTGCACGCCACCCACTCACACGCATGACGCCCACCTTCATCGCCACCGCGCAGCTTTTCAGCACCTCTGGAGTGGCACTGTTGGTTTGCACTTGGTTCCGAAGCCACGTTATGAAAATACTCCTGAAAATGGGGTGAAACTCAGGAAACGAGCTCGGCGGCCATCGGCGCACGCGAGGGCGGAGCGCCCCACCTACCTCAGGAGCTTTGGCGCCGGCGCTAGGTTGCCGGGCGAATGCCTCTTGAACACACCCTTGACCAGCTGGAGTGAAGAGACCGTGTACGATGAGTAGGCGCACAGCGATGGCGACACAATTTTTGAGGGAATAGCGGGCGGCCCCTCGTACCTTGGTCCAGGCAGAGACGCCGTGGGCACGTCCGTCCTTGGTCGCGAATAGGTACCCATCTGGCTCACTCTCGAACTCGAATTCAGCCCCTTGCTCCTGAGCGGCGATGTATATCTTGATGTACTTGCAAAAGAGCGGAGGGAGCTTCGTGCAGGCGGGTCCATAGAACCGTGACGTCTAAGAGGGGCGAGGTCACCGTCAGCACGGATGATGGGCGGACGATGAGCGCGGTACGTGCGTTGGTGTATGAAACGCTACCTTGTGCCTCGCGTTGCGATCCGTTAGGTCGATGTAGTACGAGCCGACCTCGGCGTCCCCCTCGGGGTCGTCCGCCTCCCACTTGAGCGTGTACCCGTGCTTCAGCAGTCGTATGACCCCCACACGATCTGAGTGCGGGTATGGCGTCAGGTAGGGGCATGGGCGCCGTGAGGCGTTCGGCGGCGACGTGGTCGAACCTGGTGGTAGCAGCGTGAGCGCGCAGAGCACGAGCACGTCAACAAGAGCCTTCCTACGCTGCGCCGTGCCGGTGGTGGCCTCGTAGGCCTCGATCGCGTTCATGCGCGTCTCCTGGACTTCAGGCCACTCCTGGAGTCGAAATGGGGTTGAATCTGAGTCAGATTGGCATGTCGCAAGTCAAAGGCAACAAAATTACTTTATGTCTAGATGATCCAATACGAGCATGGGTGTTCACCCCACTTACCATCCAATTTACATCTCTCTTTCGGTACATCTTATCCGTCGATGCATGTCCGTGTGCTTGCCTCCTCAGATTGGCGAGCATATCGAAGCACGTAAACCCACTCTCGAGCGTGAGCTCGTACTCATCCGACGTGGCCACGAAATTGAGCAGACTGTACAACGAGTTGGTGTAATTTGCGATGGAAGCCCATCCGACGTCGCGCGACCGAAGCCAGGTTATGTATTCCTCGCACCACCTACCGAGATTGGGCGAGCCAATGACAGCGGCGATCGTGAGAGCGGGTGGTTCCTCACCGTCCTCGGATCGATCTCGATGGTCGCGCATCCAGCCCAAAAATCTGCGTGGTCGAGGTGGATGTGGCTGTGAGGGCGCGGAGTGCGGGCGGCGCTTACATCGACACCGTGTACGTGCATAGCAGACTCCGTGTGCCGCGCACCACCCTCACCTCTTGAGCGTAGAAATGTCCGACTCGACCGTCGTGGTGAGAACGGCCCGCCCTCTGCGGTGCCGACAAACCTCGGACGTGCGCCGGGATATCAGCGCCTCGATCTCGCCTTTCAGCGTCGCGCTCAATTTCTTGATGGCATACGTCTTCGCCATGGCCATCTCCTCCTTAGACTCTTCATACTCCACGAATGCCTCCTGCAGCTCTTGTTCGAGAGCAATCTCGGCCAGCTCTGCGAGGCGAATGAACAGTGGGCGTGTCGCGACATGAATCGAGGGCACATGGCGCTCAAAGAGGGGTCGAGGAGAGTGTAATGGGGGGCTGCGCGGTCGCGGCGGTCATTCGCGGCACCCACCGTCGCAGTCTTCTGTATTTTCGAGCACCTCGAGCGTGTTGTAGTCGACTTCGTTCGAGGCGTCCAGCTGAGCCTTGCGCTCCGCGGCAAGCCATTTGGCCGGGACCTGGGGTGATAGCCGTTGTCAAGAGGCGGCGGTAGCACACGGTGGCAGGACACGGTGTCCCCTCACCTTACGACCTAGCGCGACCAGCAACTCCTTGTGCTTCTCCCGTTGCGCCAGCTGGATGGCGATGCTGGCGGGGCAGATCTTGAAGCGCCGCGCCCGGCCGCAGGTGATGTCCCGCTCGCGCTGGCTTGTGTTGTACAAGTCCAACAGCTCGGTGTACTCGCCCTTGCCCAACAACTCTGGCACGACGGTCTTAGCCTCGAGGGCGACGACCGATGCGGTCAGGTTGAGCGTGTCGATAATTTTGGCAAGACGGCCGCTCGACTGGCTCACGGTGCCGTCCAGATGGTACTCCAGCTCGCGTAAAAATACTGTAACGAGATGCAGTTTTAGTTTTGTTACACGCTTTGTATAGGTGGGGAGGTGGATGGGGGCGCTCGCAGCAGCGGTAATGGCAGTCGGCAAGGGCGCCCGCCCTTCTTACCGTATTTGTGTGCCTTTGTCGAACGACCACCACTCGGCGCCAGTTTGAGGTAGAACACGCGGAGGCTGCTCGTACCACACTCGACCGCGTCATAGCGAAGCGGTACGTCGCCGTGTTCTTCAGCGGGCTCTCCCTCCCCTGCCTCCGAGGCTCCTCCGTCGGTCGTTGCGTCGTCTGGAACGAGAGCAGCCGGTGTGACAGCCGCCGCCGCCTTCGGTCCCAATATACCGCCGTACCGACGCCGCAGCTCGCGGGCTAGCTGGTCGGCTTGGGACACGTACGTCCCCGTCACACACTGGAGCGCGTCGAAGACGGCACACGCCTCGACACGAGCCGCCGCCACCTCGCCGGCCGTTCGGTTCAGCAGCCTGCCGAATACCTTGTCGCACCGCGCTACGATCGCCTCCCACTCGTCGAGGTCGACGGTCGTCCCGCCAGGCGCCGTCCGCTCGAGCCGACGCTCGTCCACCGTCTCCGAAGTGGACTGAGACGCTGCGCCGACCGCCGCCACCGCTGTTGCCGCCGCCGAAGCCATGCCGAACCGAACCGCCGTCGGGATTTCAAATATCGAGAGCGAGTGTAAGTGTCACCATGCACATGCATGCACGTCGAAAATCCGTCGAGCCGTCCACCCATGACCGGCCCCACTGAGCCCCGGCCGACCTCTGCCGCATCGCGCAGGCCCGGCGCGCAAAGTAGACGAGGGCGGACGACGAGCAACCTGGCGTGCGAGCGGCGGTGTGCGTGCGTTAGTTTGAGCGGAGGGGCGAGCGTGCGAGATGGACGGGGGAGCGAGAGTGGCGCTGGTAAGGCCCCGTGCACTCGACGGCGGTGGCGGCTCGCCCACTTACCCATGCCCCGATGCACCGGACTAGCGGCTGCGCTTCGGCCCGTCGTGCAGCGGGCACGGGCACGGGGCGTGGGCGGCGGTGGCTGAGGGGCGGCAGGTGCAGGGCAGGCCGGACCGACGCGAAGGCGCCGCTCTCGCCGTCCTGCGCATGCGGCGGAAGCCGCGATCTGTCGACCTCGTGGTGAGGACAGACTCCGCCTGGTACCACGAGCCACGGGCAAGAGGGTGAGGGGTGTTAGAGGGGGGGGGGTGGCACGGGTGGGGAGTCGACGGGTCAGCGGCGGCACGAGCGCACGGTCGGCCGTACTGTAGCAGCGCCCGGTCCTGCTGGTAGCAACGACCACGGCTCGGCCTCGCTGGCGAAGCTCGCTCTCAGTCCGCCATGCAGCCGGATGGTCACTCTCGGCTGACTCATATTATGATAAGTTGATGCCAAAAGTGACCACTCGGCTCATCGTTGGTGGCGGTCATTTCTGGCTGACTCATATTATGATAAGTTGATGCCAAAAGTGACCACTCGGCTCATCGTTGGTGGCGGTCATTTCTGGCTGACTCATATTATGATAAGTTGATGCCAAAAGTGACCACTCGGCCCATCACGATGGCGGGCGGTCGCGCGGGCGGTCGCGCGGTCGCGCAGGCGGGCGGTCGCGCGGGCGGGTGGTCGCGCGAGGCGGGGCGGTACTAAGCATGCGTGTCCATATCCGTTGCATGCTGCGGCAATCCGCGGCCATGACGATCTGATGGCAACGTGCCGACACTGCCAGCGGGGCGCGGTGGCGTGCGTGCACGAAGGCTCCATTAGGCGAGGCGCCGTGTCGCGAACGAGTCTCACTCTAAGTATGCAAGCACCCACTCTCTACACCCCCCCCCCCCCTTCCCCACACGCGGCGCCGCTCGGCCCGTCAACCCGCACCCAGCCGTGGCCGCCGTGGCCGCCATGGCCGCCGTGGCCGCCGTGGCCGCTGTGGCCGCCGTGGCCGCCGCGTGACCGCCGTGGTCGCCATGGTCGCCGTGACCGCCGTGACCGCCGTGGCCGCCGTGGCCGCCGTGCTCATCACATGGCAAAACAGGTGACGTGGCTGAACGCGTGAGTTTCTGCGTGCCAAGCCTCGTCTCGGATGGAGTCTTCAACCGCGTACACGGCGTGGCGCAGGCGCCGAGTCTCGACGCGGCTGAGTACAGGTACGAACTGGCCGATCCTACGCCTCACCATGGGCGCATTGCGCAGCGCACGTACAAGCGAAGGTCCACCATCTTGCTGTATACCACCGTGGCAGCCTGCCAGAAACGTCTCGACACCACGCTGCGTGGCGATCCACTGGCGCATGCGACGCAGCAACTCGTCTCGTACGGGGCGGCATGTCAGCCCTCCTCGGTACAGAACGGCTCCGCGCAATAGCAGCATGCGAACGACAGCGCCAACTCGCTCTGCATGGTACGGGTGGGGTGGCCTTGCGCACAGGTGTTCGAGCGCCGTTCCGATGTACTCGGGCTCGCAGTCGAGATCAACGCCATGCCACCCGCTCAGGAGCTCGAGGGTGCGTAGCTGGTCGTCGAGTGGCGGCGTGGTGGCGACGGCGGCCTCGAAGAGGGGAAACGTCGTGGCGTCGGGTCGTCCTGGGTCAGCGCCGAGCGCGTACAACAGCTCGACCATTGCGTGATGGCAGCGGCCGGCCGCGATCGCCATGGCCGTACGACCGCCGCCATCACGTGCCTCCAGGTCGACGTCGTCCGCGTGGAGTCTCGTCACGGCGGCCAGATCGCCCCGCTCGACGGCCTGGTGCAAGGTCTCGGCGGCGGCCATGGCAGCGTCGTACGGCGAGGGTCGGATCGGGGCCCAGTGCGAGGGTCGGATCGGGGCCCAGTACAGGCCGCGAATCGTGGTGTGGCAGGCGATGGTGGCCGCAGAGCCCTCGGTGCACGTTCTTTGCACGCGCTCGAGCCATAGTCCGAGGGGCCGATATCGAGCGGCAATTCTAGACGCCTTGCGTTGGTCCTGCGACAGCAGTTTTTTCTAGCGTAAAGTTGGGGGGGGCGGGGGGGCGCGCACGGGACGCCCGGGTCGCACACCGGACTTGAGATGTCCGGCTCGCAACGGCTCCATCGCCACATCGACGCCCCGATCCGTTGCGCGACGCCCCGATCCGTTGCGCGACGCCCCGATCCGTTGTGCGACGGTATCCGTTGCACCCGACATAAAATCCGTTGGGTGACGAATTTCGAGAAGTGACGGCTATCGCAATC
>Ga0302130_1001786_pt1 | contig 10478 bp, 10 predicted proteins | sample CB9_surface_MG_FD_203117 | JGI IMG/M metagenome (GOLD analysis project Ga0302130, IMG submission 203117) | Marine microbial communities from Western Arctic Ocean, Canada - CB9_surface | ecosystem: Environmental > Aquatic > Marine > Oceanic | place: Canada: Western Arctic Ocean | collected... | reverse complement strand
CGGAATATAATTTCATAGATTCGGGCACACTTCAATCGCCGGAACAATATGAGATTGAGATTGAGATTGATAATGAAAAGGTCAAAGAAATGATTAAAACCATACTAAGCGAACTGGAAACCCCCGATGCGGATAATTCTGCCCTTATCAAAACGATTAGCGTAACTATCGATGTTGGTATTAAAAAGCTGATTCGGTATATTCTTTCTGGGCTCCAGGAAACAAACTATCCCATTTCTTATCCAGAAATGGATAACACGTCTCAGGATTATATGCGAATCCTATGGACAGATAAATATAAACCAGATATGAGAATATATCCTAGAAATTTCATCGGACCGTCTCAATACACCCTCCATATGCAGAATGTTATTCCTATTGATGAAAATGTAAAGGTCCCAAATATTAGAGATAATTATACAGTTACTGAAAAAGCCGATGGTTCTAGAAAATTGCTATTTATAAATAATATTGGGAGAATTTATTTGATTACGACAAACATGAACATCCAGTTTACAGGAACAATAACTAGGAAAAAGGAGGTATTTAATACGATTATTGACGGAGAGCATATCCTTTACAATAAGAAACACGAATTTATCAACAAATATGCCGCGTTTGACGTATATTATATTAATAAACAAGATGTTCGTGGACTAGCATTCACTAGTGCGGATATGACCGTAACAAAAGATTATAGACTAGCTCGTCTTTTGGAAGTAGTCCACGATTTGAAACCGGAATCTGTTGTTAAAAAAAAGAAGGCACCTCTCAACATTATGGTAAAAACGTTTTATCTAGGGAGTGCCGGAAAAAGCATCTTTCACGCGTGCAATACAATCCTGACAAAGGAAGAAGACGGATTGTTTGAATACGAGACAGACGGGTTGATCTTCACCCCAGCTGGATTCGGTGTTGGGACAGACGCGGTTGGAAAGACAACCTCCCTCCCAACGAAGACCACTTGGGAACACTCTTTCAAATGGAAGCCGGTTGAGTTTAATACGATTGACTTTCTTGTCACACTAAAGAAAAACACAGATGGCCAAGATTTTGTTGGAAATATTTACCACAGCGGCACCGACGTTAATACAAACTCGCAGATTAGCCAATACAAAACCGCTATTCTTCGCGTTGGGTTCGATGAAAGCAAGCACGGATATATTAATCCGTGCCAGAATCTAATTGATGGAAACTTCCCGTCTGCCCGAGATAAAGACAGCAATGACTCCTACAAGCCAATGCAATTCTTCCCGACAAATCCAACCGATATGAATGCCGGTATTTGTAATATAATGTTGGGAAGCGGACCAACAAACAATAAAATAATGACAACTATTGAAGGCGAGATTATTGAGGACAATATGATTGTTGAATTTAGATATGTTCGAGACCGGGAAGAGTTTTGGCGATGGGTTCCGCTGCGTGTTCGTTATGATAAAACCGCGGATTTCAGAAGTCACGGGCGAAACTTCGGAAATGCATATCACGTGGCGAATAGTAATTGGAATACTATACATAAGCCCATTACGGTTGCTATGATCCGGACAGGCGAGACCATTCCCGACGAGGTTACCGACGAGGAAGTATATTATAATGTAAAAACGGGAGATAGCCAAACCCAGGGATTGCGAGAATTCCACAATATGTATGTAAAAAAACATCTAATTACAAGTGTATCTGTTAGAGGGAATACCCTAATCGACCTTGCTGTAGGGAAGGGGGGAGATTTGCCAAAATGGCGAAGTGCCAATCTGAAATTTGTATTCGGGATTGACCTTTCGCCCGATAATATCCAAAATAGACTTGATGGTGCTTGTGCAAGGTATATTAATAATCGTAAAAAAATACAAAATGTTCACGGAGCGTTGTTTGTAACGGGAAACTCCTCGTTTAATATTCGCAACACAACTGGTATCTTTACCGCAAAGGGAAAACAAATTACAAACGCTATGTTCGGGAAGGGTGCGAAAGATAAAAAGGAGCTTGGTGCGGTCGTTTATGAAAATTACGGAATAGCTAAGGATGGCTTCGATATATGCTCTATCCAGTTCGCTATCCATTATATGTTTGAAACCAAGGACACGTTCCATAATTTACTGCGAAATGTGAGCGAAACAACAAAAGTTGGCGGGTATTTTATTGGAACAAGTTACGATGGTCTCGAAATATTTAATATGCTTGCGGATAAAGAACTCGGGGAGGAAGAATCGTTGCACTCTAAAAATAAAAAAATATGGTCTGTTACGAAAGAGTATACGTCGGAGAGCTTTGTTGCAGACGAAAGTTCTCTAGGGTTCGCGATTAATGTATACCAAGAAAGCATTAATAAATACGCCCGGGAGTATCTCGTGAATTATGAATATTTGACAAGAATGATGGAAAACTACGGATTCGTTCCCATTACTGATCTGGAAGCAAAACAATTAAACTTCCCATCCGCGATCGGATCATTCCAGAGTTTATACAGTAAGCTGGAACTAGAATCGGAGAAATTCCCGAGAATGAAAAAAACATTTCATAAAACCCTGCATATGAGCCCTGGTGAGAAGAAAATATCGTTTCTGAATAAATACTTCGTATACAAAAAGGTGAGAAATGTGGACGCCGAAACTATTGCAAGAAGCTTCCTCGGGGAAGTAGCTGCTGTTAAAGAGTCGCAAGGCGAGGATATGATCGATGAAGAGGTTGCGCCTGCTTCGCCTGCGCCTGCTTCGCCTGCGCCTGCTTCACCTGCGCCTGCTTCACCTGCGCCTGCTTCACCTGCGCCTGCTTCACCTGCGCCTGCTTCACCTGCGCCTGCTTCACCCGCTAAAAAAAATATAAAAAAGGGGACAAGGAAAAAAGTTCTTAAGATTAAGAAATAGATATTTATATAATACACCCATAAAGCGTTATACACGAATTATATAATTGTAGATGTATATAAATGCCATTAGTAATTGGTGCACTGGTATATAGCATGTTTTCCGCCCTGACTATATTGGGTTATTATGATTGTAAAAGAGGGAAATAATCCGCGGGAATATCATTCTGTATTATCACATATAATACTACAAACTACCTAAAAATATAAAGAATTTGTATATAACTATGAGTTACATACAACTTCCCATTATTACTCGCATTGATAATATAGATAAACTGATATCCTTAAGATCGATTAAGGACGATATGCTTCGACCTGTTCTGAACAAGACACTGTTTTTATATTTAAACATTATAAAAGCCGAAATAGACAACTGTCCGTCTGAGTGGGACAAATATAAGAAATACACAAATCCATATGAATATATTCATACTCCGGTCTCGGGAACAAGTACATCTATATGTAAACTAACTCCTTTATCGCGCTCATATTACAAAATGGTTGAAATATGCAATTTATTATCAATATTAAAAGAGCTTCCTTCTACGCTAAAGTCTTTTCATTTGGCGGAAGGACCGGGTGGTTTCATCGAGGCGTTGGCCGATATGAGAAAATCCGATGAGAATAAGTATCACGAAACAGATGAATATTACGGTATGTCTCTAGTAGATGATTTTGACCGTACCATACCTGGTTGGGAAAAAACCGAGTTTCTACTTAGTCAGTGTAAAAATATTAGGATTGAAAAAGGACGTGATAATAAGGGAGACCTGACAAATCCGGATAATCTACAGTACTGTTTCGATAAGTATAAAAACTCTATGGATTTAATAACTGGTGACGGAGGATTTGATTTTTCTATAGATTTTAATCAGCAAGAACGTGTAAGCGCCAAGTTAATTTTTTGCCAAGTTGCATTTGCGGTTTCTATGCAAAAAACAGGAGGAACGTTTATTATAAAATTATTTGATACATTTACCAACATATCCGTAAGCATAATTCATCTCTTAACGCTATTATACAAAAGTGTATCTTTTGTTAAACCTTATACAAGTCGCCACGCAAATTCCGAGAAATATCTTGTATGTAAGAATTTCCGACTACATCCGGTGGGGGTGAGACCATTAGTGCGTAAATTTTTAACTATTTATCGAGATGAAAATTTTGACAATATGACAAGTATTCTTGATATTCCCCTCCCTTATCTATTAAACATCAAGATTGAAGAATGCAACGCAACGTGTGGACAACAGCAGATTGAATGTATTTCAAACACATTAAATCTAATCGACAACAATAAAAGCGATAAGTTAGAGATATTAAAAAAGTCTAACATCCATAAATGTAAACTATGGTGTCAAAAGCACAGGCTTCCTTATAATAAAACCGTGGTTGCGAATAATATTTTCTTACAAAAACAATATAGTTTAAAGCTATCTCAGAAATAATAAGTAGATTACCTATGGAAGTTTTAAACTCAATATATTCAGCCGTATGTTCCGAGAAAAAAAAAGAACGGTTCGAAACCATTTTAGAACCTCTTCAAGCAATAACACAGATCGCATTATTGTCGTTTTGTCCAAAGGGGACAAAACTATCTATATCAAATAATTTATTATTTGTCCAACAACCTACGTGGAAGCAGGGATTATTTCGTTCGTATAATCACGATGCTAGAGATGATTTATATTTTTTGTTTAATGTTATTCGAAGATTTAATAAGTTTTATACTAAAAGCGAAATTGGGGAAACCGATACGGGAAGGCAATTATTTTCTCGATTGATTGAATTAAGTAAAGACGGTATTGATAAATTAATACAAACCTATTCGGATAGTGATAAGAACGCACTTCTGCATACGTTGCGTATGTATCGCACAATGTTAGATAAACCAGATGTATTTGAAACTGAGTCAGATACATCTGATGAAAAAAACTCCATTGATGATATATTTATAAATATTACCAAAATATATAAGCCCCATCACATCGATTTGATTAATAATACAATACTTCTTACATCGGAAAGTCCCGAACATTACGACACATATCTTACTGGACTAAACATAATGCTAGACCCTATACAATCACAAATAAATAAATGGATTAGTGATAATATAGTATTTTAATTACAACATTTCCCAATACTGGAGTTGGTTGTCGGGTCTTCTTTGTATTTTATAACTAGTGTTGTTAACCCCGCGGGCAACGCCTTGCATGGAGAAATTGCAATTCTATTGCGCAACGCATCATTCGTCCACCACGCCCGACAACTATTAATCGACCTGTTGTATTTTCCATATGATGAAAATGTATTATTGCACGAAGAAGCCGTTTTTTTATGATGTTTATATTCCAAATAGTTACTATAGGACGTGTATGTCATATATATAATAATTATATTATATTATTATATATTATTTTAATTATCTGCGACTACTACTCGGGCGACGGGGACGACTGCGACGGGGACGACTGCGACGGGGACGACTACGACGGGGACGACTACGACGGTCACGACTGCGACGGTCACGACTGCGACGGTGCCTATGTCTTGGTTTTTTTTCTCTTCTAGATTTTCTTCTAGATTTTCTTCTAGATTTTCTTTGCCTAATACCTCCGGCACCAGGTTCTTCATTCGACTCTCGCTGAATATTACGAGGAGGAGGAGGAGGGGGGGGGTATATCCGCATCCGACCTGGGTAAGGTGGCGGTGGGTCTGGTTCTGGTGTGGACTCGGGCATTATAATATAATAATTATATTATATATTTATGCGTTAAAAAGAACCGTCCAGGTCAAATGTTGTGTCATCTTTCGTTTTATTCGCCAACGCATATTCTCCTACGCGTTTCTCGAAGAAATTGGTTTTTCCCTCAATACTAATTTGCTCCATAAAATCGAATGGACACGACACGTTGTAGATCTTATCATATCCCAATTGCACAATCAGTCTATCCGCAACAAACTCAATATACTGAGACATAAGCTTGGCATTCATAGAAATTAATTTACAGGGCAGCGCTTCGCAAATAAATTCGCGCTCAATCTCGACAGCCTCTTTTATTAAGTCCAATACTGTTTCTTTTGTTAGTTTGTTCTTTAATTTATTATATAGCAAAATTGCAAATTCCGTATGAAGAGCCTCGTCACGCGAGATAAGCTCATTTGAAAATGTCAAACCCGGCATTTTACCCCTCTTCTTTAGCCAATAAATAGAGCAGAATGCTCCGGAAAAAAAGATTCCTTCTACACACGCAAAAGCAATCAGCCTTGTTGCAAAAGAGCTATTTTCATCATTAATCCACTTAATCGCCCAATCAGCCTTTTTTTTGATACACGGAAAATTATTAACCGCGTCAAACAATTTTGTTTTTTCGAGACTATCCTTTACATACGTATCAATCAATAAGCTATATACTTCGCTGTGAATATTCTCCATTGCGATCTGAAAACCATAAAATGCCCGCGCTTCCGATAACTGAACTTCTGTCATAAAGCGAACTCCTAAATTTTCCAGAACAATCCCATCAGATGCTGCAAAAAACGCTAAAATCATTTTGATAAAATACTTCTCATCGGGTGTAAGAGTTTGCCAACTAGTCAAATCTTTTGAAAAATCAATCTCTTCTGCGCGCCAGAAGCAGTCCACCTGTTTTTTATACATAGACCATATAGCGTGGTCCTCAATTGGAAACATTACATATCTGTTTTCATTTTCAGTAAGAAGTGGTTCCTCTACAAGTGTGGACATCCTATACAGAATTTAGAGATTATATTTATATATTTTTACGCTAATGTTTATCCTATGTAATATCTTTATGCGATATCGGTTCTTAGGGGGATTTATATTAAATACTAAATATATAATATAATGGATATTGCTAAACGCGATATTCGCCATTTAAAAAAACTAAAACTATGTGAAGAAAAATATACAAAATTGTTTAAAAAATATAATTCTTTAAAAAAGAAACAAAAGGAAAATATACACTATAGCGGAGTTGTAAACCAATACAAGGAATATATATCTGGTATAAGAACTAAGCAGGCGGAGCAATATGAAGCTCTGCAGAATCTGACGCATTATATTGATGAAATACATAGAACAACTAAGCTATCGGAACAATTATTAGATGAAAGTAAAAAGGATCAGAGTGATATTTTAACTAGGATGAAAAACATAAAAGATAAATAAGTTAACATAGCGGCGTTCTAAGATTTTTGAATTCGATGCGATCACCTTCTATGTGGAATCCTTCCGTGTGTCCCTCTTCTATGTGGAATCCTTCCGTGTGTCCCTCTTCTATGTGGAATCCTTCCGTGTGTCCCTCTTCTATGTGGAGAATTTATTATATGACCTTTTTTTTTATGTTTCTTATGTTTTGTTCCTCGATTAGAAGAAAGCCGTCTTCTTATTGTTCTCTTCATTTTTTTAAATTTACGTTTTACTGCACCGCCGTCATCGTCACCGCTGTCGCTGCTGTCGCTGCTGTCGCTGCTGGCGCTGCTGGCGCTGCTTTTGCTGCTTTTGCTGCTTTTGCTGCTTTTGCTGCTTTTGCTGCTTTTGCTGCTGGCCGCGGCGGACTTCTTCTTGGTCTTCTTCTTGACCGCTGGTGGCGCAGCAGTTGCTACCGCAGTTGCCATCGCAGCGGTTGCCATTTTCTGGGAACCTTGTTCAACTTTTTCTCCGGGAGGCATCGCAACTTCTCCGCCAGTCGCATCGTCAAACTTCCCCTGAAAATCCCTCCCGGCATATTGGCGCCACGAGTTATCAGACATTCCCCCCAACTCAAAAATAACTCCGATTCTTACATCATCATCGACAACGCTCCGACCTCCGTGCCTTCTTCTATATACGGTTCCCCCGGCGATTTGCAATGCCGTTCTCATAACTGGCGTGCGCATCCGCGATGCCCGATCTACCTGAACGTTTTTGTCTACACCTTTTACAATCAGTTTCTTTATTAGGTCTATATTACCTGATATAGTGGCATATATTAATACGGGATAGCCCCCGTTCAAATCCATATCTAGCTGTTCTGCTGTTTTACTAGCCAATATAACATCAACCGATGCAGCGTCGGCCGGTGTTAAATGTCCCTTTTGTGATAATTTATATAACGATGGCATATACTATATACATATATAAAATATTTATAAATGAATTATGTGGGCTAGTAATATTTTCTATATATAAATTGTTTATTTAATATGTTAATTATATATATATATATATGAATCCTCCAAGACCCTCGCAAAAGTTAAATTTAAAATTAAGCGAATTGGCAACCAGTTCGCAAAGTGTGGAAAGTCTAGCAAGAGAGGTGCAAAAGAATCAAGTGAAATTATATAATCTTGCAAATAGCACGTTATCATATATCTCTCAGCTAAAATCTGAATTTAAAAAAAAAACTTTGTCAAGCAATGAATTAGCAAATAAATTAAGCGACACTATGAAAAATATCACGAAAACTCTTAAAACAAAACCGGCAAAGGCTGACATAGATAATACTTTAGAACAACTGGAAAAGGTTTTGCAGGGAGAAACTGTAATTGATAGAGATTCGAAAACGACCGAAGATGAGCCTAAAATTGTAACGCCTAAAATTGTAACGCCTAAAATTGTAAAGCCTAAAATTGTAAAGCCTAGTGACGTGCCTGATGCAAGTGAATCTGATGCAAGTGAACCAGGAGAAAGCGAAGGTGATGTGAGTGAACCAGATGTGAGTGAACCAGATGTGAGTGAACCAGTTGTGAGTGAACCAGTTGTGAGTGAACCTGACGCAAGTGAATCCGACGCGGATGAACCTTCTGAGGGTAAAAATATAATTAGTCAGACTGAAGGAGATAAAAAGCCTCCTTCGACTGAGAAGGAAATAGATGGCGTAGAAAATAAACCTGGCCTATTCGCTCGAGCGTTTACTGCGGTTAATTCGACGATTGATAGTCTATTAGATAAACCTAAACAGGTGGGGGGATTTAGATATAGTTCGGGATATAATAATATATCGACAGAAAGAGGGCGCAGAGGGAAAAGCGCGCTTACGGGGAAAAGCGCGCTTACGGGGAAAAGCGCGCTTACGGGGAAATCCAAAAGGTCCACTAAATTTTTAAAAGCGAGAAGACCATCTAAACGCACCGTTAAGAAAACTCCTCCTTTAAACAAAAATACAAGCAGGAAGAAGCGGCCCGCTAAGAATCGTCGGCGCACTACTTCGAAAAACTAAATTCTATTTACAATATTTAGGCCATCCTCCGGTTAAAGCTCTATAGTTTAACGCGCGCGGGGTCTTGCATAGTTTTATACGATTTTGTCTATCCCTAAATATATTTTTCCACCTTCTCTGTAATATTCGAAGCCAAAGTGTTTTTATTATTGCGATTATCTCTCCCCCACTCATTTCTATACTCTCAATAATATCTAATTTTATAAAATCCTTCTGCGATACCATATGGCGGAAGTTGAGGACGATAGGGTGATTATATATAGCCCCGGTTCCGATCATTGAAATTGCATTCATCCACCCATATTTTATATCTAGAATAGTCAACAAATAACTATTGTCATAAAATTCGTCCGAATCTATTTTATCCGCGACAATATAATTTCCTATTATATTTGGAGAACTATCTTCAGTTATACCGTGTATATTAGGTGTAAAAAGCTGGCATATTCCGAGAGTCAAACACATACATCTAATTTCTCAAATATATTTATATATTTTAGAAATTACTTTATATTCATATGTATATATAATGAAGTTTAACGTGAAATCTCTTCTAAAGGACAAGACTGTATTATACGTTGTATTATTCTTTGCAATAACCAATTTTTTTGGGTATATTTTACTTAAAAATTATGACGCGGTTATGTTTATGGTTCTCGTCGGACTTATTACCAGTTATTTTAGCAAAAATATGATCGTTATATTACTTTCATCTATAATACTTACCACTTTTCTTACAACAACTTCGACCATTAAAGAAGGGCTTGTTGGGGTTAAGGATGGCGACAAGGAAAAGGACAACGAAAACGAACCCGAACCCGAACCCGTGGAAAAGGACAAGGAAACTGTGGAAAAGGACAAGGGAAAGAGGAAAGAGGACAAGAAAAAACTGAAAGAAGACGAGGATAAACTGAAAAAAGACAAGGAAAAACTGAAAAAAGACAAGGAAAAACTGCAGGGATTCTTAAACACCAAAAAAGAAAATTTCAATCCAGTAGAGGCGATGGCACAGCTGGAGCCACTTATGAAAAGTGCTGAAGGGATGATGGGGATGTTAGATAAAACAAACGCTATTGGAAGAATGGAGGGTCTTCTTACCCGGATGAATGATATGCAAAAATAAAATCCCCTTTTATATAAATGGGTCGTTGTCCTCCAGGAGTATTGTGTGTAGAAAATATTACATTATTCACCGTTCTAATTATAGCATTCGGTGTTATATTATTTATACAAATGCATTACAAAAATAACAACATATATGACGATAGACCTAGTGTCCAACCAGCCACTAGAAATGTGGTGATGCGTCCAAATACGGTTTTTACTGATGCGCCAAATGATGTTATGATGAACTTATATGAACCCCCCCTTCGTGATAATAG
>Ga0302130_1001785_pt1 | contig 10486 bp, 9 predicted proteins | sample CB9_surface_MG_FD_203117 | JGI IMG/M metagenome (GOLD analysis project Ga0302130, IMG submission 203117) | Marine microbial communities from Western Arctic Ocean, Canada - CB9_surface | ecosystem: Environmental > Aquatic > Marine > Oceanic | place: Canada: Western Arctic Ocean | collected 2017-09-19 | reverse complement strand
ACCCGCCTCAGGTCGATAAGCTGAGGCAGGTGGCCGACGAGCTCGGCCTGCAAAAGGGCGAGCTGAGGTCGACTTTCAAGGACTTCATCGACGAGCTAGAGCCGCTCGCGAAGGTGCTGATCACACACCACCCCGCAAAGGGCGAGTTCCCATACGAGACTCTCAACGGTCGTATCATACTCGGGTGCTTCAAACGGCACTGCGGCTCGGCGCACAAGGTGGGGAGAGTTCGGGTTCGGGTTCGGGTTTGTTGGAGTTAGGACAAGGGCGAGGGGGTGGGTGGGACCGCACTTCACGCTTACTGAGCAAGGCCAACGCCGATCGCGCTGCGCTGCGCCAATCCACGTCTGACTCCTCGAAACCCACGCTGCAGATCCTCGAGAGCATGTTCACTCAAGAAGATTACAGGGACCACAGGGGGGAAGACCGACAGCGCCACATCGACTCGAAGATGGAGAAGGTCTGCTATAACCTACTCTTTATGGCTCGTCTCCGTTCGCACAAACTCGGCACGTCGCTCGCCATCCTCACCTCGATCTGCCGCGAGGGACTACAGGTGGGTGCGGTGTGCGAGGTTGGGATGGTTAATACCAAAATTTAGGTCACAAACCTAGCCTAATCTTACCACACACCATATGCCGCAAACAGAAAGGGAACTCGAGCCACTCACAGCAGCGCGAGATCGGTAACGGCGCCGACCGCAGCAAGTCCAACGCGAGGCTCGACGAGAACGCAAAACAGTACCTGCGGCAGCTGGAGAAGGACCGGAAGAAGGAGAGGAAGCTGCAGGAGAAGGACCCCAACCGATCTCGGCAGTATAACACTGCGTTCGGCGATAACCAGCAAGTCACGGCCTCTCAAACCAGCAGCGGCAATGCAACGGTCGAGCGCGCCTGGAAAGAGAAAGGTGCTAACTCCGCCGTGGTACGTTGAGGTTAGGGTCCAACAATCAAATGAAATAATTTAATATATATATTTTAACTTTTTTAATATAAACTTACGAATTAAACAGTGTTACAAAACGTTAGTCAGGTCGCCGTTGGGTCCGTTGACTTTCGCCTAACTGTGGCTCGGCTCTCCCACCTCTAGGGCTTTACCACGGGCGAGTACGAACCGCCGTGTCAACACGAAAGCAAGGACGAGTGCGCACCACGCTTTGTGTGCATCGGACCCGCCATTCCGTTGAACCAGCTGTACCTCTGTGCCTACCCGAGCCTGGAGCCGGGTACCGTGTGCTCCTATACGTCGCGGCCACTGCCAGACGTCGTGAGCGAGGCGATGGGATCTGCCAGCAACGGTGGTCTGCTCGACACGCCTCACGAGACGACGGGGATGGCGCACTACAAGGTTGAGATCGAGGTGCCGGAAGATTGGAAGGAGGGTCATGTAAGTCGTCCGCAACGGGACCTTTCAGATCAACGGAGACGAGGGCAGCTACCTGACTTTGATACCCCCCCCCTGCCCCATTCAACCCGCCAAACAACCCAACATCAACACTGACATTGCCCACGTTACACAAACTGTAGGACACCCGGCACAACAACAAGATCGTACTCGAGTTCGTCGAGTACGACACGCCGTACGACATTCTCAAGTTGGTCGGTGTGGATGCGTACCTGCTCTCTGACAAAGCGCGGACGCCATTCACGCACGAGATCGAGACCGATCGGCTCGACACGCTGCGGCTGCTCAACGAGAGGCGCCAGATCTCGATTGTGGTCGACGAAACGTACAGCGCCCTCGCAGGGCTCGAGGATCACCGCGGCGTAGCACCGCCCCAGTACAGGCACGACCAGGTGGAGGAGTGCGCGAAACACTCAAAGCAGCTCTTCCAAAAGCTACCGCCACCCGGCACAAAGCCGACGGTGGCTAACTGCGAGATGAAGCCCACGAATGCGCTGCCTCGTCCGAGCGAAAACTCGGACCCCAAGACCAAGGAAGGAATGAACGAGGCTGTGATCTCGCAGTGGTTACACACAGGACGTGTACCGCCGTCAGGTCGGCGCGCCGAGACGGGGGGAGGGCACGGCCACGCGGCGGTGGCGGCCGGGGCGGAGGATGCCATGAATACCACCGATAGTGGTGGCGACGAGCCGCCGAGCGAGAGCACTACAGCTGGAAGGCCCCACAGCCACTTCATGGTTTGCGACGAGGCTGTGTTCGCTGGTATCAACGGAATGCGGAATCGGGCGGTAGAGCACGTGGTCGGTGGCCTTCCGCCATGCGATCAAGGCAAGGAAGAGGAGGTGGTTACGGCCGCGATCGACATGCTCAAGTGGTCGCTGAACACGGTCGTCATCCCAGCACGTGAGTAACGGTACCCCGAATCCACCCCCCTCCTTCTAGTTCACCTTTCCCTTTTCCTTTTCCGTGACCCACCCCCCTCGCTATCTCGCTATCTTCCCTACGTAGATATGCACGGAGGGTGGCACCACGCGGAGACGGTGTTGGAGAAGCAATGGAGCCTACTGTACGAGAGCCTTCGAAACCTGCTCGGGACTACTGGCGTGGGCGTGGACCAGGTTGGAAAGAACGAGCAAAAGAAGGAGGACATGCGGATGATCATCACTCGCAGCTTGTACTTTGGTACGCTTGACGCAAGGGAAACACGCACGTCCAGTCGCCCGCCGCTCCCTACACCTCCAAGCTTGGCTCCGCAATCAACACCATGCTCACCCCGCTTCTCACGCCACTAGACCTCGTTCGTTCGTTCCATGAGTCTGAGCAATACGATGCCAAGAACGGCTACTTCACCCTTCTCGACGGTGGCTACGACTGGCCAAGGTACCAAGCGGACCTGGCAAACTTCAAGAAGAAACGCGCCGCGAAATCGTTCACCGCGGAGATGGTCCAGTCAGCCCTTTTCGAGCTCGGCGACCTCCTCATCTTCGAGGACGCTTTGCATTTCCGGTTGGCCGAGCGCATAACGCTGGTCCTCAAGGCGAATGCCCCTCGGTGGACCGATATTCCCAAGGGAAAGTGGAGGTAGGACATATCCTTAAGTACTGTACAAAATTAGCGTAAAAGTTTAGTGTAATGCCTCTCCATATGCTCTCCCGACATAATGGTGAGGTTTGGAAATTAGCCTATTTCTCACACCACACCAACACCCCACTCACTTGCTCACTCACTCTCTCCGCCATGAAGGTATTTCCGTTACGGGGCCGCATGGCTCATGAACGAACGCTTCTTCCAAAGCGAGCGCGAAGTCGCCCTGGAACGTGACACCCAGACCGTCTCCTTCAGCACCAATGTCGGCAAGGGAGGCGGTGGCGACGACTACTACGAGCAGATCATGGGGCTAATGGCGAAGCTCATGCCGAAGCATGCACGTGAGTAGACGCAAGCCATTTTATCGCTCATTTTGGGACCCAATTAACTAATACGACGACGCCGGGGCCCGTTTCTGCGGTCGAGTATATTCAACGGTCGGGACTTCTCAACGGTCTTCAATCCGTTGAACCGGCGATAACTAAACGGATATACGTTCCTGACCGTTGAGTACAACCGCAAAACGGCTCCGGCGTCGTCGGATTAGTCAAGGGGGTCGTTGGTTTAAGTTAGTACGGCATGTTGTAGATGCACTGTTACCTTCCACCACCATCCACCATCCACCATCCACCATCCACCATCCACCATCCACCATCCAACATCCACCATCCACAATTCATCACCCACGCCACCCACTGTCCTCCAAAACAAATTACGGTACGGCTCATTTGGACTATGAATGAATGGTCAAAATTGACCATTCCAACGGACCAGTTGATGTTTCAACGGATAATATCAACGGACCATTTATCAACTAACGCCCCTCCTCGATCACTACCCTCCGCAGCACCAGCCGAGCTCGAGCAGCTCGTTGAGAAGGTCAGCATGAGGGTCCACCTGCTCAGGCCCTACCACCGCTGGCGTAAGATGCTTTTCGCACCGAAGGACGAGGCGATTGGCACTTCAAAGAGGTCCGCCATATCGCCCGACGTGCTCGCGATCGCCGAAAAACTGCAGGACGCGCAGGTGTGGCGGGCTGATCGTCTGTACGAGCAGCCGTCGCGCTATGGAATCTTTAACGCAACCATGGCCGCTTCCAAGTATCGGTTCATCAATCCGAAGAGTGTCCCACTAGGCACAGGAGCGCTGGACGTTCTGCTGCGCACGGACGCATTTCTTTACGGACCTGCCGCCATGCACAACCTGCCGATCATCGGAACGAACGCGCTGATGCCCATCGGATTGGGCAAGGGATGGGTGCTGCTGGGAGTGGAGGTAAGATTAGCGATACGGTTTACCTCCCACCCACAATCCAACAGGATCCCGTTCAGCACCACACCCCACCATGCACCACGGCCCACCATTCACCACGGCCCACCATGCACCGCCACCAATCAGGTTGAGCAAGACGACGCCGTTGAGAGCGACAACGCCGGTGCCACCGCCACAGATGCAGCCGGGAGTGGCGTCGCTGCGGGACCGTCACAGCCGATTTTTTTCACGGGCGTGTACCCGGAAGCGGCTGCCGGCGGCACCAGCGATGGCAGCGGTGGTGGTGGTGGTGGTGGTGGTGGTGGCGGTGGTGGTGGTGGCGGCGGTGTTGGTGGTGGTGGTGGTGGTGGAGGAGCCGGCGCGTCCTCCTCCACAACATCATCCTCGCCTTCCTTGGCGGAGGGCTCGAGGAAGCGCGGCAGGTTCGCACCAAGCAAGCCCACACCCTTAGACGTGCACCGGCCTCGCGTGACGATCGTCGGTGGGCAGGACAAAACGTCTATTCAAGAGGTGCCCATTATCGGCGGTGCGCTCGCGTGCAAGGTCGTGCCCTTGTCGCAGATGGGCGTATCTGCTGCCATACTGCCGATCGACGCAGCCGTAATCGTGGATTGCCCGACAGCGCCCGCCCTGAACAACTGCATTGTCGTTGGGGTCGGGAAGAGCCGTTGGATTCGGTCTGACGGCTCGTGGAAGTACAGTGGGCTTGGCATTCTAGCCTACAAGCCGATGGTGGCGGCGATGAAGAAAGAGGTTACCAAGGTGCTAATCAAGGACACCGCCGCCAAGTTCGTCAAGCTACGGCTGCTGAAGCTTGAGCTGTCGCCCCTCACGACGGTGGCGCAGCAGTGCCTCCCGACGGACTCCAAAACGAGGCCGATCGTGGCACTGACGCTCGTTCTGAGCCGTCTGGGAGCGCCGGTGCCGAAGGTGGAGTTCGTTGCCGCCGAGGAGAAGGAGCGGGCGACGGATGAACGGGATCAAGTGGGCGGGGCGGCGAGTAGCCAGAGCAGCAGCCAAAGTAGCAGCCAAGGTAGCACCCAGGGTAGCACCCAGGGGGCTAGCCAGGGGGGCAGCAAGGGGGGCAGCCAGGGGAGCAGCCAGGGGAGTAGCCAGGGGAACAGTCAGGCGAGACGTGCCGCGCTCCACGAGATATCGGATACCATCGCGTTCAACGCAACCAAGAAGCCGCGTGATGCATCGGCCGAGACCGCGGCCGGTAGGACCACCGCCGCTTCGAAAGCTACGCTCGACGCCGCTGCCGCTATGATGGACCCGTTAACGCAGGTGGAGGTACGGCGTCTCAGTCGGTACGCAGGGCGGACCTACAAGGATGCGTCCAAGGCCGTGGCGGGCTACCACAACTCTCTTGTAGAGTAAGTTTTACGCTTAATTATTTCAATTATACAAGTTACTATGTACTCGCTGCTACGCTTGATACGTTTAGCTGCGCCTCAACCGTCGGCCCTGCCTCGACTCCATACATCGGAGAGCCCATGCCGCAATAGCCCTCATCTCCCACGCACCACCACAAACCTACCTCCCAACTATAGTTACCACGAGAAGCTGGACCCTAACCTTCGGCGTGCCCTCAAGATAATCTCGGGCGAGGTGTCGGTTGAGGTGCGCGCTCGGCCTACGGAGCCAAGCGGTGGGCTGGGGGCAGGGCCCCCCCCGGAGGATGGTGGCGAGGGCGTGCTGGGACCACACTGGGACGATGAGCGGACGGACCCCCTCACGAGCGTAGAGAGTGTACAGAGATTCGACGAGCGGCTGGCGTGGCTGGCCGGAGAGATCGGGACGGCCAACGGTCTCAAGGCTGACGCCCAACGTCGGAAGAAGCGCTTTAACAAGAAGCTGCATGCCTTACAGAGCGAGATGATCCGGGTGACGAAGATGGCGAGCACTTTGTCCATACAGAATGATGAGTCACTCGGGCGCAGCATGGCGGCAAGCGAAGAGCAGCTAGAGGATAGCCTAGACCAGGCCGATGCCACCATCGCCAGGGCCATGTCCCGGCTCGACGCACTACGAGTGCGGCAGATGAAGATCTGTCGGAAGCGGGCCGAGTTCATCTCGTCGCAGGCTGAGGAGGAAGCGGAGGCCACCGAGCCGCCGGCGGAGGGCGAGCAGGACGCCGAGGGGGGTACAGATGAGGGAGGAGAGGGAGCGGAGGGAGCGGAGGGTGGGGAGACGAACGGACAGGATGGAGTGGGAGGAGAGGAGGAGGGGGGAGGAGAGGAAGCCGAGCATAGAGAAGCTGCGACAGGCACCGATGGTTCGAGGCCGACGAAGCGACGCAATGCTAATGGCAGGTACGGGATATCTTTAATGTCCTAACCACCCGCTCCTAACCACCGCTCCGCCCCTCCCCCCGGTAGCAGGGCCCTAAGATAGAGATGATGGCGGCCGTTACCTCACCCGTCAGTTCTTAGTTTGCTAAGAACGTTCGTACCAACGTTGGTAATTAATACCAACGTTGGTACCTCGTACCAACGTTGGTACTACCAACTTTGGTACTTGGAATGCGATGAGGGCGGGGGCGACGCACAAACGGTGCCATTATTCCATTTCTTCCCGAGGGCGAGTGCTACGCCCACGCGTACGCGTGCATGTTTTTTGTACTGTTCGTTGGTACCAACGTCATTTTTTTTCACCGACGTCATTTGTTATTAAAAAATAATAACATTGAGAGACCTACCAACGCGTCGTCACTGGCACGGGCCACCGAACGCGCGCGCCCCGGCATGTGCGCGAAGTGGTGGGGGAAAAGCAGGGACTCGTGACAGGGACAGTCACTGGATTCTACAGCAGCATAGCATCCGGCGCGTCACGGCCACCACCCGAGTGCAGATCCCAAATCCCGCCCTGGTCGCGATCCGCCCCCCCCGCCCCCGAAGTCCCATCCTGACGGGGCTTGTCATTAGAGTCCTCGAAAGCCCCCCAGGGTTTTTTCTCCCACTCCATTAGCGCCTCCCACGACTCCCACTCTTCGGTTCGAGCCTTGATCTCAAGCCTCGAGAACTCGAGGTCGTCCTCAAGGCCGTCCTCGAGGTCGTCTTCGAAGTCGCCCTCGAGGTCCACCGCCGAGCGCTGCGTCCAGACCACGACTGGGAGCGGGCTGCGACTCGTGAGTACCTCCGCTGAGCGTGCCCCGTTGGTCCTGATGACTAGCTGCTTGGAGGTGCGTCTCTGGCCATCCTCGTCGGTGTATTCACCACCGTTCCGTTGGAACCAGTCAACGTGATTGAGGAGGACGTGGACAAAGAGAGAGTTGGCTTGACACGCCGTGAGGTCGCGTCTCCATGCCACGCTCCGCAACGCTGCTGGCAGGGACTTGCCCTCTTCTGAGCCTATATCCTCCAGCAGTGCCTTCGCCGCCACGGCCAAGTTCAACGTCTGCACCTCGCTTGCCGCTGGCATGTCCGGCGATTTGTCAGAGCACAGGTCACATACGCCAAGCGGAAGGTTGGATTCGCCCTCGTCAGCCTCGACCTCCATCCTCGCTCCCTCGTCACCGCCACCGCCGACAGCCGAACTTTCACCCCCACCACCAAGACCAAGACCAGACCCAACGCCCTCGACCTCGACCGTACCCGTGTCCACGACCGCGCCCGTGCCCACGTCCACGTCCATGCCCACGCCCGCGCCCACGCCCACGCCCACGCCCACGCCCTCGCCCACGCCCACGCCCACGCCCACGCCCACGCCCACGCCCACGCCCACGCCCGCACCCGCACCCGCACCCGCACCCGCACCCGCACCCGCACCCGCACCCGCACCACCCACGCCACCTCCGACCCCACCAACACCACCTCCGACCCCACCAACGCCACCACCGACTTCGTCGCCCTCGCTACCCACCTCATCGTCACTACCCACTTCATCGCCGCAGTGCGGGCACACGATCGCCTTGTACGTGTCGTCGCCCAAGAGCTGCTGCATGCGCTGGCGCCGGCAGCCGGCGTGCATGGCGACAAGGCCAAGGACGTCCATGAGAAGCCCGACCATGATCGAGTCGTCGAAGTCGACGAAATAGCTCAGCTTGTCGAGTAGCAGCGGGTGGAACGCGATCCAGCACGTGGCCGGCTGGCCCATCCGCCCCGCCCGACCAAACTCCTGCGCCATCTCCTCCATGCGAGGCCGCAGCGTCAGGTGCCCGACGAAGGTAACGGACGGCTCGTTCCGACCGGTGCCCGCGAGCGAGGTCGAAACCAGCACCGCACCCGGCGTCGTCGTCCACCACACCCACACGGCGCCGAGTTCTTCTGCACTCATGCCGCCATGGTAGGCCGCGGCCTTTACGCCCATGCTGAGAACCTTCTCGGTGACGACCTTGGCGCAGGCGTGCGTCGCGACGAAGAGCATCGAGCGCAGCTGCCGCAGCAGCATCGGCACGAGCGCCGCGCCCGTCTCGCGCAGGAGCTCCGTGTAGCCGCCGCTGAAGTAGAGCATGTTCAGCACCGCATAGCTGAGGTTGCCACGATCGGTCGGCAGCAAGACGACATGCGCGTCGTGGTCGAAGCTGAGCGCGATCTTGGTCGCCTCGGCCTGCTCCCGAGAGAGGGTGCCCGTGATGCCGATCATGGGAGGCCGAGAGCTGGCGTCGCCGGCGGCCGCAAGGAGCGAACCGCGTCGAATGTCTTCGAGCGCCTCGTTGAAACGGATGTACGACTCGCGCCACGACCTGTTCCGGGTCGCCCCGTCCACCTCGTCGTGCACGATGAACCGGAGCGACTCGTCGCTCCGCTCTGCCGCCAGGGCCTCTCGTAGAGCCTGCGCTCTGCGCTGGCGCCGGGCTGGGGCACTACCGGGTGGGTTGACGCCGTCCATGGTTGTGACGAGGATGAGCAGTCCCTTTTTGCACGCCGCCAGCTGGGAGGACCATGCGTTGGGTCCTTCTTCCACCACGACCACCTCCCCCACCGTGGCAACCTTACCACCTTCGCCACCGCCCTCGTCCGCCGCCGCCGCCGCCTCCTCTTCCTCAATCTCCTCCTCGCCTTCCCCCTGGCCCCACTCCCGCCGCACGCACGTGGTCAGCACGGTGACTCTATCCCCAAAGAGCTCTTCGAGTGTCGCCACCGTCTCAAACGCGAGCTCCCTCAGCGGCGTGAACCACAAGAGCAGCCCGGTCTTGAACGTTAGCAGAGGGCCCGCTGCCGCGATCGTCTTGCCGCTTCCAGTGGCGGCGCGAACGATGCAATCATACCCGCCTTGGATCGCCTTCATCACCGGCATTTGGGCGCCGCGGCATTCGAACTCGGGTCCCATGACCTCTGCCCATGCGCGTGTCGCTTCTGCATCTTGTTCCGCCTCCGCTGTATCTGCATTCATTTGTGCCCAGAATTCTGCGTTATCTTCTTCTGCAGAAGTTGCAACGAGGGTTTGGTCAGTGGTCAGTGTTTTGAGGCGCGGTTGGGAGGGAAGCGGTCGTAAGAAACGGAGAGCCACTCCCGCGCTTCGTCGTAACGCACCTTCCACTCCGCCGTCGGCGCCGCCGCCGCCACTGCCGCCACCGCTCTTCGCCGCCGAGGCATCATCGACCGCGGGTTTCTCCCGTCCGCGCCTACGATGCGCTCGCAACTCGTCCTGAATGAGGCCCGCAACCACATCGAGCTCCGCTTGCGTCTCCGCCAACACCGCTCGCAGCCCTCGCTCTGTGACACGCAGCTCCTCGAGCGACCAGCTCTTCGCCATGGCGCTGTCGGGGTTTGGGGGACGAGGGAGGGGATGGTTGTTCAGTGGCGCGCTATCGAGTGGGCGCGGAAAGCGCAGGGCCCTTGCCCATGCAAACGCGGACCCGCGTCGACGAGTCGGCGTCGCCGAGCCCCGGGAGGCAGCCAGCAAGGCCGCGGAAGTCGCAGCGGTTGCGGCGGCCGGCGGTCGCGGCGGCCGGCGGTCGCGGCGGCCGGCGGTCGACGAGGTCAGGTGAGGCGGCCCAACGCAGCGGCTCGGCAGCGTTGTACGTACTCCTAGAGCCTCGATCCGCCGAGTCTGCCCAGCGGCCGCCGCGCCGCGTCGATCTGGGCCCGCTCCCGAGGCGCGATTAGAGCCCCTCCTGGCCTCTCCAGTAGTAGCGGTGGCACCACCCCAAGTGGCCTCACGCGCGCCTACGACCACCGAATGGAGTGAACCCAAGCGCGGCTGGGCTTACTGTAGCACGGCGAATACGAATATGCCCTCTGCCGAGCCCGCGGGTGCCGCGGTTGTGGAGATCTCG
>Ga0302130_1001777_pt1 | contig 10513 bp, 10 predicted proteins | sample CB9_surface_MG_FD_203117 | JGI IMG/M metagenome (GOLD analysis project Ga0302130, IMG submission 203117) | Marine microbial communities from Western Arctic Ocean, Canada - CB9_surface | ecosystem: Environmental > Aquatic > Marine > Oceanic | place: Canada: Western Arctic Ocean | collected... | reverse complement strand
GAACTAATAAGCTGCGTCGACATTTTCCGTGGTCATATTATTGATGTGACGCCAATGACTTACACCGTGCAGTTGGCCGGTGACAGCGAAAAGCTCGATGCCTTTATTGAGGCAGTGGGGGAAATGGGTATTATGGAAGTGGTCCGCAGTGGTGTTTCCGGTATTTCCCGTGGTGATAAGTTTTTGCGGGTTTAAGGTTCATTGGGCTTGATTGCGTAAGACCATTGCTAAAACGGCTCGCTAAGTAGTGAGCCGTTTTAGTTTTCAGGGAGTAAAACTGTTTAACGTTAGAGCTATTCAGAACGTAAAACTATAACGAAGTAGGCAAGGGGACAAAATGTCAGCAGCTGAGAGTCAAACTAGAGTCGTGAGCCTGGACGGTGGAATTAACTTCCGCGATATTGGCGGCTATACCAATACTCAGGGTCGCACGGTTAAATGGCGCAAAATTATGCGCTGCGGTCATCTGGCCCGTCTCAGTGATGGCGATCTAGATACCCTTGAAGCTATTGGTATTAGCAAGATCCATGACTTCCGTCGCACAGAAGAGCAGGAACAGTCTCCGAGCTGTGCCGTGCGGGCTGAGTTCGTCGATGACTACCAGATGCATATTGGTGATATCTCGCGCTTTTGGGAATTTCTGTTTGGCGGTGAATTAACCGCGGACTCTTCCCATCAGCTGGTGGTTAATTCCTATCGCTCTTGCATAGAAGTAGTGATCCCCGCGTTTAGTCGGTTTATGCGCCATATTGTCGACAGTGCCGATAGCGCTTCGGTGTTTCACTGTTCCGCGGGCAAAGATCGCACGGGTATGGCCGCGGCGTTGATTCTTTCGGCGCTGGATGTGCCGCGCCAGACTATTATTGACGACTATATGCTGACGACTGAGCACTATGACTCGGATGCCTTAATTGAAATTGTTGAAGGCCATCTGCGTACAGCCAAGGTTGAGACTTGGGATCGCGCCTGGTTGATTCCCTATTGCTCGGTGCATCAGGACAATATCGTCGCTTTTCTCGAGGCAATCGATGAGCAGTATGGGGATGTGAAAACCTATTTGACTTCGGCTCTGGGACTCTCTGTCGCAGATTTAGAAAAAATGCAGAGCTGCTATTTGGAAGGTTAAAAGCCTATAATACGGTCCAAAGAGTTCCAAAAGCCATTGCGAGTAATATTTGTATGATCAAAAAGTCCGATACCCCAGAGAATGTCGTTAATCTCAAGACGCCTGCTGCGGATCCTGTTCCGACGCGTCGCAAAGGTATCTATCTGCTGCCTAACCTACTTACCACCGGCGCCTTATTCGCTGGATTTTATGCAGTGTTATCGGGCTTTAGTGGCAACTATGAATGGGCCGCCATGGCGATTTTTACGGCGATGGTTTTCGATGGCCTCGATGGTCGCGTGGCACGCATGACTAACACACAGAGTGACTTTGGTGTGCAGTACGACAGCCTCTCAGATATGGTCTCCTTCGGCGTTGCTCCAGCAGTGGTCGCCTATGGTTGGGGTGTCAGTGATCTGGGTAAGGTGGGTTTAGCCGCAGCATTTGTCTACGCCTCCTGCGCTGCGCTGCGTCTTGCACGATTTAATGTGCAGGCCGAACTGTCCGATAATAAAACCTTCACTGGACTTCCCAGTCCAGTGGCAGCGGCGCTGGTAGCCGGTTTTGTCTGGTCCGCCTACGAGCTGGATTCATCATTTTGGTTGACTGTTACCGGTGCTCTGCTGACTGCCGTTGCCGGTCTGCTGATGGTGTCCAATCTCAGGTATCCGAGTTTTAAAGAGATCGATCTGCGTGGCAAGGTGCCGTTTATGGTGATCCTGTCGGTGGTTATGGGCTTTGTGGTGATCACCATTGATCCGCCGCGTATCCTCTTTGCGCTGGCCGCTGTGTTTAGCTTTTATGCTCCGGCACGCTGGCTGTTAAGCAAGCTGGGCTATGCCGGCAGCACGCCGGCAGATGACGCTTAATTAGACGTTGGCAGCAGGGTAAAAATCTGTTTGAATAAGCCTATGAATATCCACTCTAAAAAAAGCACATTCAGTCTCGGTCTCAACACCGCTGTCTCTGCTCGTGGACTATTTCTTCTCCTGCCCTGAGGGGCATCTATCGAAATACCTCATCAAAATTCTGTGCATTGGCCAAACTTTTGTCATGGCAAAAACAAACTCGGCATAAATGCAGTGAAATTCTGACCCCACAGCGGTCCGATCCGTTTTACAATGAGTCACTGAAATTAGTTAAAACCAGATTAACTAGCAATGCGTGGCTCCCTTTAGAAAGAGAAGACAGTATGAACAACTCAGAGCAACCCAAAGAAAAATTAATTATTTTTGATACCACCTTGCGTGACGGTGAACAGAGCCCCGGCGCATCGATGACCAAAGATGAAAAAGTCCGTATCGCCAAAGCGTTGGAAAAAATGCGCGTCGATGTTATCGAAGCGGGTTTTGCGATTTCCAGTCAGGGCGACTTCGAAGCCATTCAGGCCATCGCCGGCAGCGTCACGGAAAGCCGCATATGCAGCCTTTCCCGTGCGGTTAGTGGCGATATCGAACGCGCCGCCGAAGCGCTTAAGGGTGCCAATGCAGGCCGAATTCACACCTTTATTGCGACCTCACCTATCCATATGAAACACAAGCTGCAGATGGAGCCAGATCAGGTTCTTGAACAGGCCGTTGGTGCGGTAAAAATCGCCCGCAGCCTGATCGATGATGTGGAGTTCTCCCTGGAAGATGCCAGTCGCACTGAGTTTGAATTTATGTGCCGCATCACTGAGGCGGTGATCAATGCCGGGGCGCGAACCATTAATTTGCCCGATACCGTCGGTTACTCCGACCCCAGTGAATACGCGTCGATGATCAAGCGCTTGATGAACACTGTGCCCAATGCTGACAAAGCGATATTCTCGGTGCACTGCCACAATGATTTGGGCTTGGCTGTGGCCAATAGTTTGGCTGCGATCCAAAGCGGAGCGCGTCAGGTTGAATGTACTATTAATGGTCTTGGCGAACGTGCCGGCAACGCTGCGCTTGAAGAGTTGGTGATGGCGATTCGCACACGCCAAGACGTATTTCCGGTTGAAACCAATATAGATGCAACACATATAGTGTCGACGTCGCGCTTGGTCTCCAGTATCACTGGTTTTCCAGTGCAGCCGAACAAGGCGATTGTGGGTGCCAACGCCTTCGCCCATGAATCCGGCATTCACCAAGACGGTATCTTGAAGTTCCGTGAGACCTACGAAATTATGCGCGCCGAAGATGTTGGCTGGAGCACCAACAAATTGTCTCTGGGCAAATTGTCGGGCCGCGCGGCGCTCTCGTCACGGCTTGAAGAGTTGGGTATTAAGTTTGATAGCAAAGAAGAATTTAACGATCTGTTTGTGCGCTTTAAAGCACTGGCGGATAAGAAACGCGAAATTTTTGACGAAGATTTACAGGCGCTGGTCTCCGACGCCCAGATGGGCACCGAGGCCGATGCATTAACGCTGGTCGATTTAGAAGTGTTGTCCAAGTCGGGTCAGGCACCCCAGTCAAAAATTATTATTGCCTATCAGGATAAACAACACAGTGCCGAAGCCTCGGGTGATGGTGCAGTCGATGCGATCTTTAATGCGATTGAAAAACTGGTTAGCAGTGGCACCAAATTGCAGCTCTATTCGGTCAATGCAGTGACTGAGGGCACCGACTCTCAGGGTGGCGTTACTGTGCGACTGGAAAAAGAGGGTCGCATTATCAACGGCCAGGGTGCCGATACCGATATTTTGGTCGCCAGTGCTAAGGCCTATTTGAATGCCTTGACGCTGATGCGCAATCCGGGCCGTTTGCACCCACAGTTGGGCGGCATCTGATGCAACAAAGCCAGCAGGCCTACTATTTGCAGACTCTCGGCATAGTGCAATATGTGCCGAAAGACGCTGTGCTGGTAGTTGATGAAGTGCCTGCTGGAGCCTTTAATGATCCCTCTCTAGAAGCAGCCGAAGCGGTTATCGATCGCAAGACCATCGATGTGGCTGCGCGTATGAATCTTAATTTCGATGAGCCAGTAGCGACTAAGAAGGCCTCGAGAGCAATCTCTCCGACAAAGCCAGCAGTCAGTTCAACTGCTGTTCCAGAGGCGCCGGCGGCACTGATCGAGGTTAAGTTTTCCCTTTGGCAGCCCAATTCAGAGGTACTGATTTGCAGCGCCGTTGAAGGCCCATTGGCCGACGTCAATGAAATGCAGCTGCTGACCAATATCTTAAATGCTGTGGGCTGTGGTATTCACCGCCTGCCGCAGATGGAGCTGGTGGAGTGGCCGCCTTACCCCAACGCTGAAGGTGACGAGAGCGAAGTCCGTGAGTTTCTCGCGACTCTGCTCCAGGCGCGTCTGACTGCGCGACCGGTTAAGCATATATTGTTGCTTGGTGAAGCCGCAGCGGATTGGCTGCTGAGTCCGCAGCAGCGCAGCGAGCAACCGAACTTTGGTCATTTAACCCTGACTGAAGAGACCACGGCACTGCTAGTGCCTTCACTGCACAGCATGATCGCCACGCCGCAACTTAAAGCCACTGCTTGGCAGCTGTTGAAGTCGGTGTCTTTTGCACCAGCCGTTTCTTAGTTTTCGGTTTTAAACTCCTGTGACAGTCCATCTAGCAGACACCGACAAGATACTGATTCGCCCAATGGCTGCTGAGGATATTGTCGAGTTGCTGGCTATCGAGGTGGAGGTGACTCCAGACCCGTGGAATTTTAAACAGTTTCAGCAGAGTCTCGAAGACCATCAATGTCTAGTGCTCTGTGCTCAGGGAGCTGGTCACAGTCAGCCTCTTGGCTATATGATTCTGGCCGCGGTGGTAGATCAGGCTGAAATACTCAATATCGCTATCAACCCCCAGTATCAAGGGCGTAGGCTGGGTTCTCAATTACTTAGCCATGGCTTGCAATCACTGCCTGATTCTATTGAATCGGTTTTATTGGAAGTGCGAGTGAGTAATTTTTCGGCGATTCGTCTCTATCTCAACTATGGCTTTATTGAGGTGGGGCGCAGGCGTGACTACTATAGAACTGAGTTTGGTCGTGAAGATGCGATATTGATGACACTGCAGCGCACCGCTTTTGACGCAATATTAAAGCAGGGCTCTTAAATCAAGCGTCTTTAATCAAAACTCTTAAATCAAAAACACTGAGGACAGACTATGGAATTTGAACTGTTGTATTGGCACTGGCTAATTCTGGGCATGCTGTTAGTGGCTGGAGAAATCTTTATTCCCAGCTTCACCATTTTCTGGTTTGGTCTTGGCGCCATAGTGGTGGGCCTGGTGATGACGGTGGTAGAGCTTAGCTTCACCGCACAGATCTTGATCTGGACGCTTTCCTCGGTGGCTTTTACGGTGTTCTGGTTTAAATACTTTAAACCGAGAATGACCGACAGAACCAGTGCCGGAATCAGCCGCGATGCGGCCATAGGTGAAGCCGGGCAGGTGATTAAAGCACCCACCGAGCACAGCCGCGGCCAAGTGCGTTTTACCACGCCAGTGCTGGGTGATGACGAGTGGGATTTTATCTGCGATGAGCCGGTGACTATTGGCGGTAGGGTTTATATTAAAGAGATCTCCGGCAACACCTTGATCGTAGTAAAGCTACGTTAAACCAATTTATTTTAGCTCGCGGCCTCAGTGGTTGCGGCGGAACTCTAAAAGGGAGTATGTATGATGGAAGGGCCAATTGTAGTTGTAGGCATGTTATTGCTGGTACTGATTACGCTGTTAAAAGGCGTGCGTCTGGTTCCTCAGGGTTCCAAGTGGGTCGTGCAGCGACTGGGTAAATACCATATGTCACTAAACCCGGGGCTGAATATTATTGTCCCTTACATAGACAACGTGGCTTTTAAAGTGACGACCAAAGACATTGTCTTGGATATTCCCTCCCAGGAAGTCATCACGCTGGATAACGTGGTGATCGTGGCAAATGCAGTGGCCTATATCAATATTGTTGCGCCGGAAAAAGCGGTGTATGGGGTCGAAGATTACGAGCTGGCTATCCGCACCTTGGTGCAGACCTCGCTGCGTTCGATTGTCGGTGAAATGACCCTTGATGATGCGCTCTCCTCAAGGGATCAGATTAAGGCCAAGCTCAAGGGGTCGATTTCCGATGATATCGCCGACTGGGGTATTACGCTGAAAACTGTAGAAATTCAGGATATTAATCCCTCGGGGACCATGCAGGCGGCGATGGAAGAACAGGCCGCCGCAGAGCGTCAGCGCCGCGCCACAGTAACCCGTGCCGAGGGCGATAAAAGCGCCGCTATTCTGACCGCTGATGGCCGTCTTGAAGCGTCGCGCCGCGATGCTGAAGCTCAGGTGGTACTGGCTGAAGCCACTAAGACCGCGCTGACCAAAGTCAGTGACGCGATTCAGGATAAAGAGTTGCCGGCTATGTATCTGCTCGGCGAGAAGTACGTTGAAGCTCTGCGTCAGATGGGTCAGTCGGCGAATGCTAAAATTGTGGTGCTGCCGGCCGATATTCCTGCAGCGGTGCGCGGTATTATGAGCAATTCAAAATAATTAATAAGATAGAGTGATGCGGGTCAACCGAGTCATTAGTTTGACGTTGTTAAAGGGAATGTTTTCAGTGAAGGAATCACTAATGAAAAAACACATTATGTCATTGCTAGGATTGGTTCTTGTGGTTGCGGTCAGCAGTGGATGCGCCAATGGCTATCGCGGTTACGGTGCACCCAAAGAGATTATTATTGATCATAAGGGTGTCGATATGGACGCTTACTACGATGATCTTGGTGACTGTGAAAGCTATGCTCGGCATGTTGATGTCAGTGCTGAAACCGCCGAAGGTGCGGTGACCGGGGCGGTGCTAGGAGGTGTTCTGGGTGCCGTAGTTGGCAATCACAAGACCGCTGAACGCAGTGCTGGCGCCGGTGCTGTTGTCGGTGGAGTGAAAGGCAATCAGCGCGCGCGGCATGAGCAGGAGCGGATCGTTCGCCGCTGCTTATCAGGGCGTGGCTACAAAGTATTGAATTAAGTGTTTTACTAAGAATAGGCCCCCGATCTGTACTTTTTAGATCGGGGGCTTGTTTCGTTTAGCCTAGGCCGCTCAGTTCTTGACCGGCCTTTTTTGTAATTTTCGTTGCAGTGTTCTGCGGTGCATACCCAAGGTCTTTGCCGTGGCGGAAATATTGCCATCAAGCTGATTCAGCACTTTTTGAATATGTTCCCACTCCAGTCGATTGACCGATGGCGTAGAATCCTGCAACGGCACTTCTCCAGGCTGTCCGGCACGCGTTTCAAAGGCCGTAATAATCTCTTCTACCCCGGCCGGCTTGCACAGGTAGTTGATCGCGCCAAGCTTAATCGCTTCGACGGCAGTCGAAATACTCGAGTAGCCAGTGAGTATAACGACCTCTACGGCGGGTTGGTCCTGCAGCAGTTGCTGCAAGATGGCGAGGCCGGATTCCTGTTCAAGTTTTAAATCTAAAACCACTCGATCAATATTGCCACTCTGCAGTTGAGCTATGGCTTGCTCGCCATTGCTGGCGATGACCGCCTGCTCGCCACGGCGCTCTAATACCCGCGCGAGCACCGCGCTAAAGGCTGGATCATCGTCCACTAGTAGGTAGTTCAAGATATTGCCGCCGTGGCTAAAAGGGGCAGGCTAATCTGGGTGAGGGTTCCGCCTTCTGGGACATTCTGCAAACTCACTGAGCCACCGAAGCGCGTCAAGGTGGCCTGGGATAGAAACAGACCTAAACCAAGACCATCGGCTTTGTCTGTGACAAAGGGCTGGCCCAGCCTGTCGAGTTTGTCGGCATCGAGGCCTGCGCCAAAGTCGCGAATACTGATGGTCGCTGTCTCGTTATTCCAGCTGATAGCTATGTCCACCTGTTCACTGGCATCTGCGGCATTGTTCAATAGGTTGAGAATTGATTGAGCAATGGTCGGGTGAAAGACTGCTTTAACCGCCGGGCTATCGGCGAATTGAATACGGGTTTTCAGCAGCGGCCGCATCAGTTGCCAGCGTCCCAAAACACTGTCCAGATAGGGTCGCACGGGCTGAGGTTCAAGCCGATTTGACTGAGATTCCTCAGCGGTGGTGAGCAGCTGTTTCAGTGTCGTCTTACACTGTTCGATCTGCTGATTGAGCAGTATCACATCTGGATTGTTATCTGTATCCAAAAGCATTTCATCGACAATCAACTTCATGGTATTTAGCGGTGTGCCCAGTTCGTGAGCTGTGCCTGCAGCTAGAGTGCCCACGGCGAGCAGCTGTTCGTCCCGCAACTGTGCATCCCGAGCCATGGCAATCTCTTGTTGCTGCTGCTTGAGGGTCGCGGCCATGCGGCTAATAAAGTAAATAATAATCGCCGCACTGATGGCGAAGTTAGCCCACATGCCAAGGATATGCAGGCTGTTGTCCGGTGCCTGATGGTGATGGCCTGGTGCAATAGCAACAATCGCCACATAGTATTTGAGCAACAGGCTGTAGCAGAGCAATGCTGTGGCTGCCAGGGCAATACTGTAGACCCTCGACAGGGTGATTGCCGCGATACTAATGGGGATGAGCATGTAGGAGACGAAGGGATTGGAGGCGCCGCCACTGAAAAATAACAGCATCGAAAAGAACGCGATATCGGCGAGCAGATGAATAAAGAATTCTTTATCACCTATGGGCACAGTGCGACGGCTGCGTACCCAAATGGCTGCGGTGAGTGAGGCATAGACACTGATTACAAAGGCAATCTCAGCCACCGGCAGGCCAATCGGTTGCACCCAGGTGAAATAGATCAGCGCCAGGGCCTGGCCAAACAGAGCAACGCTGCGAATCAAACTGAGAACATAAAGGTTCTCTCTGGTTGCGGCGTTACTGTTATTCGGCTGGGCTTTTTTCATGGGCCAAATGGTACTAGAAATTTATCGCCATTGAGAGATAAACCGCTCGGCCAAGACCAGGTATTGCTTCACCAATGGCAATATCGCTGTCGCCGCTGCGATTGCGACCACATAAGTGGGCAGTGTAAAAGCGATCAAAAAGATTTCTTACCCCGGAGCGCAGCTGGATGTTCTCGGTGACTGCCCAGTTGGCGCCAATATTGACTATGCCAAAGCCGCTGGACTGAGCTTCATTGTTATAGTTGGCCACGTGCTTTTGGCGACTGTAGACAACCGACTCAACCATTAACTGCAGCGCCCCTTGATCCGGTTGATAGCGCAGGCTCAAGCGTGCATTGGCCGGTGCGATGCGGTACAGGTCGTCGGCTATATCCGTGCGCTTGCCACGTACATAGCTGACCACACCATCCGCTAACCAATTATGATTGATACGATAATTCCAGTTGGCATCGGCGCCATAGATCTCGGCGTCGGTATTTTCATAGCTCAGAGCAGCGGCACCGCTCATCATGTTACTGACCATATTGGCGGTCATATCTGTACTCGCTACACCCTGTATATAGTCGTTGATCTGGCGATAAAAAACCTGTGGGTGAATGCTAAAGCGCTCGGTTTTTTTGCTCAGACCAATACTGATTTCATGGGCGGTTTCATGCTTGAGCGACAGATTGCCAACATAGCTGCGGCCATCGGCGAGACCGGCGGTGATTGGCAGCGGTAACCAGAGAAAGGTTTCCTGATAAGAGGGGGCGCGATTCTTAATCCCCAAATCAATGGTCAGAGCCGTTTCAGTATCTAGGCTGCGGTTAAACTTGAGCACTAGATCCGTAGTGTTGTAATCGAGGCGGCGGTCTGCCTGATTAAACTGCATAGCCAGCATATTGGCTGCATTGCTCATCATTCCCATCATGCCTGATGAGGTAACCTCGCCACTGTCGAGACTAGTGCGATTCTGTCGCAAACCAGCCTGATAACCCCAGTCGCCAATATCACCATTGAGTTCAGCGAAGAGGCCAAGAATATCGCGCTGGGTGCCATTGAAATTGAGCAGTTGAAACATGCCATTAGTCGGGTTGGTGATGGTCGAGTCATGGCTGCTGAGATTGCCATCGGTACCGATCTTTAATTCGCCAAAGGCCAGCGGCAGCTGCGCATCCAGACTCCAGGAAAGATTGTCGGCGATGGCGAGATTACTGCGATAACCCATGGTCATGGCCGGGGCTGTGCGCAGGCTAAAGTTGTCCATGGAGTGAGTTACATCGGCCCATGCCAGTGACATGTTGATTGCTGCGCCATTCACTTGACTGCTAAGAGTCATACCGGCTAGATCGGTTTCCACCGAGACAATATCCATGGCCAGAGCGGGGGTTCCGCTATTGCTGATATCCAACTGTCCAGCAAAGACGGTTAGTTCAGTGGTGTCTGACTTCCAGCCATAGGCGAGATCAAAACGATCCCGCTGATGCTGACTGCCGGCGACAGTTTTATTGTCACCTGCTTCAATATTGTCGCCTTCGTTATGGGAGCCAAGAAAGGAAAGCTTATGCTGGTTGTTGGCAATCACTAGTTGCATATTCGAGCTCGACTGACTGGCGTTATCGGTGAGCTGAGTACTGGCAAAG
>Ga0302130_1001772_pt1 | contig 10526 bp, 8 predicted proteins | sample CB9_surface_MG_FD_203117 | JGI IMG/M metagenome (GOLD analysis project Ga0302130, IMG submission 203117) | Marine microbial communities from Western Arctic Ocean, Canada - CB9_surface | ecosystem: Environmental > Aquatic > Marine > Oceanic | place: Canada: Western Arctic Ocean | collected 2017-09-19 | reverse complement strand
AAACTAATAGGAACCTTCACTTCATTTAATTGTTGTATTGTTAAACTTCCCACATCGTCTTAAGTTTTGCTTTGCTGCCTAAAACGTCAGTGAATTTATAACTATTTCTAATAATTTTACTTAAAACCACTTAATCATCCGTGTATTTATTAGTCATAATAGCCACAAAAGTGGTGTTTCCTTCGGTGATATGGGTGTCAACTTCTTCACAGTTAATCACCATTTTTTGTGCGCAAAATTGTTTTTTCTACAGTGTTTAAGTCTGCTCTATTATCAAAAATACCACATAAAAACCAAGTTTCCTAGATAGCCCCTGCTAAAAATCGCTAATCAAGTTTTAGGTTGTTTTGAATTTAATAATTAGTAATAAAAGAAATTGGAATGTTAGCTAAAAACGAATAAAATCAAGTAAGGTGATAACCAACTTTTGGATGTTTTGATAAGCTGGTTGTTTAGTGAAAAATGTATTAGGTTTAAAGAGTAGGATACGAAAATGTGCTGAATGTTTAATAAGGGTTATTTATAGATTCGTTATTGAATTTTTATTAATTCTAAACAATTTATATCTTTACTTTAATTAATTTTGATGAATTAAAAGAATAAATTTAAAAGATGCACATAGAACAAGTAAGAGATTTTTGTATCGCTAAAAAAGGGGTCACAGAACATTTTCCTTTTGACGATGTATCACTTGTTTTTAAACTGATGGGTAAAATATTTGCCCTAGTGAGGTTAGATTATTGGGAAAAAGGCGATCAGAAGATCAATTTAAAATGTGATCCTGAAAGAGCGGAGGAATTAAGAGGGGTATATGAGGGAATCAATGCTGGTTGGCACATGAACAAAAAACATTGGAATACCGTAGTCATCAATTCTGCGGATGTTTCAGATGATTTGGCCAGCGAACTGATCAATCATTCTTATGATATGGTTGTAAAAGGATTGACAAAAAAAGTGAAAAAGGAATTAGAAGAATTATAAATTTCTATAAAAAAGGGGGGTCACTTTTTTTACCTCTTTAAACTTTCTATTAAAATTGGAGATATTATTAAATCCAACTTTATAAGCAATTTCATTTATAGATACATCCGTATCAGATTTTAATAGTTTACATGCATTTTCTAGACGCAATTCGGTTAAAAAACTGACATACGTTTTGTTTGTTCGCTTTTTAAAATATTTACAAAAAGCATTTTTTGTCATATTTGCAACATCAGAAATCTGGTTTAAAGAAATTTTTTGATGTGCATTTTCTATCGTAAAATCGAACACATTTCGCATTCTTTTTCCTTCAGTATCAGAATATTTTTTAGTGTCAACGAAAGTAGAAAGAGGATTTGATGTCGCATCTAAAACCATTTTTAAAATTTCTAAAAATAAAATAAAACGTGCTAGTTTAGAGGCGTTCTTTAATTTCAAAAAGTTTTTAATAATTTCAGTTTTATTCGATGTAAGACTTAAACCTTGTAAAGATTTTGAAAATAAATAATTGATTTCTGCAAGTTCATTCAATTTAAAAAAAGACTCCCCAAAAGAAGTTTCAGTGAAAAATAAAGTCAACATTTTAGACTTTTCTGTTACCTTTTTATCACTCTTAAAAGCATGAGGTAAATTACTGCCTAAAATAAAAACATCATTTTCAGCAAAACTAGAAATGGTATCGCCAACCAATAAAGTGCCAGTTCCTTTTTCAATAAAACTTATCTGAATCTCGTCATGTTGGTGCAATTTGTCATAAAAAACAAATTCAATATCTTCTTGATAGATCAAGGCATTGTTTTCGGGTTTCGGAATTTTAAAAGGATAAACTTTCATTTTTACTGAATTTATTTGTGCTGAACTTGTTTCGTTCTTTACTAATTTAATACAAAAGTATTCAAAAATATATACTTATTACTTATTTAGGATAGTATAGTATCATAAGTGAATAATTTAATCTCATTACAAAAAGGGAAGATGCTATAATTTTAACCTACCAAAAAAGCATAAATAAGATGAAATTCAATTGGCAAGGCGTAATGCCAGCAGTTACAACACAATTTAATTCTAATGATGAATTAGATTTAGACATGTTTAAAGTTAATATTAAAGCCCAACTAGCGGCAGGCGTTCAAGGCATTGTTTTAGGAGGTACTTTAGGCGAAGCAAGCACATTAACTGAAGAAGAAGGCAGAACGTTAACAAGGGAAACAGTTGCTACTGTAGCAGGAAGGATACCTGTTTTAATGAACATTGCAGAACAGACTACGAAAGCAGCAATCGCATTAGCAAAATCGGCAAAAGAAGATGGTGCGAGCGGTTTAATGATGCTGCCTCCAATGCGCTACAAAGCAAGTGATGCAGAAATTGTACACTATTTTAAGTCAGTTGCAAATAGTACGTCATTGCCAATTATGATTTACAATAATCCAGTAGATTATAAATTAGTGGTAACTTTAGACATGTTTCAAGAACTTTTAGACGCTTGTCCAAATATTCAAGCAGTAAAAGAATCGACAAGAGATACCACTAATATAACAAGAATTAAAAATAGATTCGGAAACAGGTTAGCAATAATGACAGGTGTAGATACTTTGGCTTTAGAAAGTTTAGTTCTAGGAGCAGATGGTTGGGTAGCAGGTTTGGTAGATGCTTTTCCAGTAGAAACGGTGGCTATCTATAAGCTGATTAAAGCGGGTAGAGTGCAAGAAGCAATTACAATTTATAGGTGGTTTATGCCACTTTTAGAATTAGATATTCATCCGAAGTTAGTACAATATATTAAAATGGCAGCTGTATATACGGGTATTGGAAATGAATATGTTAGAGCTCCAAGACTTGTTTTAGAGGGTGCTGAAAGGGTACGAATAGAAAAAGTAATTACAGATGCTTTGGCAATAAGACCAACATTATCAGACTATAAAAATTTATAAAATATTTTGGGTGTTCCCTAAAGGTCGGGCTTTACACACTCGCTTTTTTCACGAAAAGTAAAAAAGAGCTCAAACAAATGCTTCAATCCCTAACACAAACAACGCTAGTACAAACTAAATTATGATAGGAAAAAATTACATAGGCAATTCACAATCAGCCAAAGGAAACAACACATTTAAAACGTACAATCCAGAATTAGACAAAGAAAATGACACTGTTTTTACAGAAGCATCGGCTAATGAAATTGAGGAAGCAGTAAATTTAGCGTCCGAAGCTTTTAAAGAATTCAGAACTATTTCTAGAGCAAAAAAAGCTGAATTTCTAAACGCAATTGCAGACGAAATTTTAGCTTTAGATGATGCGTTGGTAAAAAAGTATTGTTCAGAAACTGGTTTGCCAGAAGGAAGAGCAAAAGGCGAAAGAGGTAGAACAATTGGTCAATTAAGAAGTTTTGCAAATTTAGTAGCAGAAGGTTCTTGGGTAGAAGCAACGATAGACGAAGCTCAACCAGACAGAGAACCAATGCCAAAATCAGCTATTAGAAAAATGTTAATTCCCTTAGGACCAGTGGTTGTCTTTGGCGCAAGTAATTTTCCATTAGCCTATTCTACTGCAGGGGGTGATACAGCCGCCGCTTTAGCAGCAGGTTGCCCAGTAATTGTAAAATCACATCCGATGCATGCGGGAACGGGCGCATTGGTAGCATCAGCAATTGCAAAGGCAGCACAGAAAACAGGAATGCCAAACGGTGTTTTTTCTAATTTAAATTCAAGCGGAATAGAAGTTGGGCAACAATTAGTTTCGCATCCAAAAGTAAAGGCAGTTGGTTTTACAGGAAGTATTCGTGGAGGTAGAGCTTTATTAGATTTAGCAGCAAAAAGAGCAGAACCAATTCCGGTTTTTGCAGAAATGGGCAGTATTAATCCTGTTATTATTTTACCAAAAGCATTAGAAAATAGACAAGCAGAAATTGCAAAAATCTATGCAGGTTCAATCACTTTAGGATCAGGTCAGTTTTGTACAAATCCGGGTTTATTATTAGGGATTAAAAGTGATGCTTTTAACATTTTTGTTCATAATTTATCTCAAGAAATTATGGAGATACATCCTTCTTGTATGTTGCATCCTAATATCAAAAAAGGATATACAACTAACAAAGAAAAAGTAGTTTCTCAAGAAAATGTTGCTGTAACAGCAAACTATGCATCCGAAGTAAAAAATAATTATGCAGAACAAACGATTGTTAGCGTAACAGGAAAATTATTTTTAGAAAATCCAACCCTACATTTAGAAGTGTTTGGACCATTTTCTATGATTGTTCAATGTGAAAATGAAGCAGAATTAGAAACGGTAATTGCACATTTAGAGGGTCAATTAACAGGAACCGTAATTTCTGATGAGAATGAAGTTGCAGATTATTCAAAAGTAATTGACGCCATACAAAACAGAGTGGGTCGGATTATTTTTAACGGGGTTCCAACAGGTGTTGAGGTTTGCGAATCCATGGTTCATGGAGGTCCTTATCCTGCATCCACAGATAGTAGGTTTACTGCAGTAGGAATTAATTCGATAAAACGTTGGGTACGCCCTTTTAGTTATCAAGATTGGCCAAATGAGTTGTTGCCAAATGAATTAAAAGATGAAAATCCTTTAGAAATTTTTAGAACGATTGCTGGATTAAGAACTCGTAAAAAAATATAAAAATGAAATTCCTTAACCTTTGTTTTTTAATAGTTTTCTTCATTTTAGCTTCTTGTAATTCTGGAGAAGAAAAATGTGGGAATTCGTCTCAAGATTTAGAAACCCTCATAAAATCCTATGAAGAAAGGGAGTCTTACGATCGAGTAGAATATCCTTTAGGCCTATTTACAAGAGAACATTATAAAGAGGAAGCGAAATATGCAGAAGATCAATTGCAGTATTTTGGTTGTATTAAAATGGAAGCGCTTTCTGAAACAGAACAAATTTCTGCCAAATTATTGAAATTCGTTTTAGAAGACCAAATGGATTATTACAAATTCGAGCGTTTTTTAAATCCGTTATTATCAGATTCAGGTTTTCATAGCAGTTTAAATTATGAAATCCGACCTATTTATAATGATTTTGATGCCGAAGAATACTTAAAAAAGTTAAACGCGTTGCCTCAATTCGTAGATCAGCATTTTGTGAATTTAAGAGAAGGTTTGGCAAAGGGAGTTTCGCAGCCAAAAGTTATTTTTAAAGGATATGAATCTACGTATAACGATCATATTGTGGCTAATTTTGAAGAGAGTCCGTTTTATCAACCTTTTAAAAAGTTACCAAGTATTTTTTCTGAAAGGTATAAAGATTCCATTTTAATCGCTGCAAAACAAGTTATTGAAGAAAAAGTGGTTCCTCAGTTTAAAAGAATTAAAACCTTTTTCGAAACAGAATATCTACCAAAAACAAGAACAAGTCTTGGTGTTTCTGAAATCCCGAATGGTGTAGCATATTATCAAAATAGAATTAATTTTTACACCACAAGTTCGCAAGATACTGCAGATGATATTCATCAAATTGGGTTAAAAGAGGTTGCAAGAATCAAAGCAGAAATGCAAAAAATTATTACCAACTTAAATTTTAAAGGAAGTTTTTCTAATTTTTTAAAATTCTTACGAACTGATAAACAGTTTTATGCAACATCACCAAAAGAACTGTTGATGATTGCTAGAGATATGGCAAAAAGAGCAGATGCACAATTACCAAAATTTTTTAAAACACTACCAAGAAAACCCTATGGAGTTGCACCTGTTCCAGATGCAATTGCACCAAAATATACTGGTGGTCGTTATGTTGGAACCTCAAAAAACAGCACAGAACCTGGTTATTATTGGGTAAACACGTACGATTTACCAAGTAGAACGTTATATACGCTGCCTTCATTAACAGTGCATGAAGCGGTTCCAGGACATCATTTACAAGGTAGTCTAAACAATGAATTAGGAGATTCAATTCCGCAGTTTCGTAGGGATTTGTATTTGTCCGCTTATGGAGAAGGTTGGGGTTTGTATTCAGAGTTTTTAGCTGATGAAATGGGAATGTACACAACATCGTATGAGCAATTCGGGAAATTCACTTACGAAATGTGGCGTGCGTGCAGATTGGTCGTCGATACAGGAATTCATGCAAAAAATTGGACAAGACAGCAAGTGGTCAATTATATGTCTCAAAACACAGCGCTTTCTTTACACGAGATAAACACGGAAACAGACAGATATATTTCTTGGCCGGGACAAGCTTTGTCGTATAAAATAGGAGAACTAAAAATTAGAGAATTACGTAAAAAGGCAGAAAAACAACTTGGTAGTGAATTTAATATTAGAGATTTTCATGAAGTTGTTTTAGAACAAGGTACAGTTACGTTGGCAATTTTAGAAGAACGAGTACATAACTATATACAAAAAGTGAATAATGAGTAAACATACTTTTGTTTGTATTGATGCCCATACGTGCGGAAATCCTGTAAGAGTCATAAAAAGTGGTGTTCCTACTTTGGTAGGAAAAACCATTAATGAAAAACGTCTTCATTTTTTAAAAGAATACGATTGGATCCGCAAAGGATTAATGTTCGAACCTCGTGGTCATGATATGATGAGTGGAAGTATTTTGTTTCCGCCGCACAACACAGAAAACGATTTTGCTATTTTATTTATAGAAACTTCAGGTTGTTTGCCAATGTGCGGTCACGGTACTATTGGCACAATTACAATTGCGATTGAAGAGGGGTTAATTAAGCCAAAAATTCCTGGAAGAATAAAAATGGAAGCGCCGGCTGGTTTGGTAGATATAGCATATCAACAAATTAATAATAAAGTTAATTGGGTAAAATTAACCAATGTAAAAAGTTATCTAGCGGCTGAAAATTTAACCATTGATTGTCCTGAATTGGGGGAGATTACCTTTGATGTTGCCTATGGAGGAAATTATTATGCCATTGTAGATCCGCAGAAAAATTTCAGTGGAATTCAAGATTTTACAGCTTCAAAAATTATACAGTATTCGCAGGTAGTTAGAGAACGTATCAATCAGAAATATCCAAATCTATTTTTGCATCCAGAAAATGAGACCATTAGAGATGTAACCCATCTGTTGTGGACTGGAAACCCGATTAATGTAACTTCTCATGGAAGAAATGCTGTTTTTTATGGTGATAAAGCAATTGATAGAAGTCCTTGTGGAACAGGTACATCCGCACGATTAGCGCAGCTTTACGCAAAAGGAAAATTAAAAGTTGGTCAAGAATTTATCCATGAAAGTTTTATTGGGAGTACTTTTACAGGAGTAGTGGAAAAAGAAACAACGCTGAATGGAAAATTAGCAATTATACCAAGTATAAAAGGTTGGGCTAAAGTATATGGTCAAAATACCATTACAATTGATACCCAAGATGACCCGTATGCGTTCGGTTTTCAGGTTATTTGATTGGTGAAATCAAATTATTCTTAACTTAATTCTGAATGTATGAAAAGAAATTAATTTAAATATAAAAATGGCAAAAAGTGTAATTATTATTGGTGGCGGAATAATAGGTTTGTGTTCTGCCTATTATCTTCAAAAAGAAGGTCATAAAGTAACTGTAATTGATAAGTCAGATTTTACTTCGGGAGCATCTTACGTCAATGCGGGGTATATTACGCCGAGTCATATTATTTCTTTGGCTGCGCCAGGAATGATCAATAAAGGTATCAAATGGATGTTTAATGCATCAAGTCCCTTTTATGTGAGGCCACGTTTGGATATCGATTTTTTAAAATGGAGTTTGGCTTTTAAAAAATCGGCAACTGCATCTAAAGTAGAAAAAGCAATTCCAGTAATTAAAGATATCAACTTGTTAAGCAAAGCATTATATGCCGATTTAAAAGCTTCTGGCGATTTTGATTTTCATTATCAGCAAAAAGGTTTGCTAATGTATTATCAAACTGAAAAAACAGGGGAAGAAGAATGGAAAGTGGGAGAAAGAGCCATTCGAGAGGGGTTAAAAGTTGAAAACCTATCAAAAGAACAAGTTCGAAAAATTGAGAAAAATGTTGACTTAAACATAAAAGGAGCGGTCTATTATCATTCTGATGCGCATATGACGCCCAATGAGTTTATGGCGCAATTAAAAAATTATTTAAAAAAGAATGGAGTTAGTATTTTAGGTAAAGAAGAGGTGTTAGATATTACGGTTTCTAATCAGAAAATAACAGGAATTAAAACAACCAATCTTCAAATAAAATCAGACGAATTTGTAATTGCCACGGGTGCTTGGTCGCAAAATTTAGCAAAGAAATTAGGTATTAATATTCCAATTCAAGCAGGAAAAGGCTATCGAATAAATACTAAAAGCAAAACAAATATTACCATTCCAGCCATTTTAATGGAAGCAAAAGTAGCTGTAACGCCGATGAATGGTTTTACTCGTTTTGCAGGGACCATGGAAATTGGCGGAATCAACCATAAAATAAACAAAACACGTGTCAATTCCATTGCCAATGCTGTTCAAGATTTTTACCCAAATTTAAAAATTAATGAACAAGAAAAAGAAGCGGCACAATGTGGTTTGCGTCCTTGTTCTCCTGATGGATTGCCATATATAGGAAAATCTTCGAAATGTAAAAATGTGACTTTTGCCACAGGTCACGCAATGATGGGATGGAGTCTAGGCCCAGCAACAGGTAAATTAGTTTCAGAAATTATTTCAAACAAGAAATCTTCGTTAGATTTATCACCATTTTATCCAGAAAGAAAATTTTAATTATGAGATACGAATCAATTCCAAATTCATTATTTATCAGAAATAGATGCAATTTTATTTCCCAAATGAAACCGAATACGATTGCTATTTTGACCTCTAATGATGTAAAGCATACCAATGCCGATGATGTGATGGGTTTTGTGCAAAACAACGATTTGTTTTATTTATCTGGAGTTGATCAAGAAGAAACCATTTTAGTAGTGTATCCAGATGCTCAAAAAGAAGAAAACAGAGAAATTATCTTTATAAGAGAAACCAATGCGCATATTAAAATTTGGGATGGAGAAAAACTAACCAAAGAACAAGCAACCGTGGTTTCTGGAGTTGAAAGAGTGGAGTGGGCACAAGATTTTGAAATGATATTACAATACATGGCTTTTGAAGCTGATGGATTTTATCTCGGACATAATGAGCATGTAAAACGAGTCACTAAAGACCAAGAAACACAGCAAGACCGAATGATAAAATGGTGTAAAGAAAAATATCCTTTACATGCGTATTATAGAGCAGCAAAAATTACAAGAGATTTACGTCCAATAAAATCGAAAGAAGAAATTAAACTCCTGCAAAAAGCCGCAGATATTAGTGTCAATTCATTCATCAGCGTATTAAAAGCATGCAAACCTGGAAAGAAAGAGTATGAATTGGAAGCAGAATTGACCTACAACTTGATCAAGTCTGGCGCATCACATCATGCGTTTCAACCCATCGTTGCTTCTGGGAAAAATGCATGTGCATTGCATTATAACACCAATGACGCTCTTTGTAATGACGGTGAAATGATTTTGTTAGATTTTGGTGTTTGTTATGCGAATTATAATAGTGACACGACACGTTGTTTTCCGGTAAACGGACAGTTTTCTAGAAGGCAAAAAGAAGTCTATAGTGCTGTTTTACGTTGCTTAAAAGAAGGGAGTAGTTTTTTGAAACCTGGTGTTTTACCCTTAGATTATGAAGCGAAAATGGCAAGTTTGGTAGAGAAAGAACTCGTGCAATTAGGGTTGTTAACTGCTGATGAAGTTGAAAATCAAGATTCTAAAAAACCATTGTATAAAAAATATTTTATGCATGGAACAGCACATTATATAGGATTGGATGTGCATGATGTAGGGGTGTATTCTAGAGCTATTGAAGCAGGAATGGTCTTTACTTGTGAGCCAGGAATATATATTCCAGAAGAAGGAATTGGGTGTCGATTGGAGAATGATTATTTAATTACAGAAGAAGGGAATATCAATTTAACGGCTGCAATGCCCATTGAGATTGAAGAGGTTGAAACATTGATGCATAATTAATAAGAAATATGAAAGGAATAGGAGGATCAACTATAGAAGCTGAGTTAAATGCAATTCAGTCTAATGTACATTTAGTTAAACCCATACAAAAAGAAGAATTTCAACAAAGAATCGAAAAAGCTTGTCGATTAATGCAAAAACAAAATGTACCTGCACTATATCTTCATGCTGGAACAAATCTATTTTATTTTACAGGAATGAAATGGAATGCAAGCGAACGCATGGTAGGTGCTTTGTTATTTCCAAATGGGAAGCTTATTTATATCGCTCCGGAGTTTGAAAAAGGCACCATTTTCAATTTTATGTTGATCGAAGGAAGTGTTCATGGTTGGGAAGAACACGAATCTCCTTACCAATTATTTGGAACACTTTTAAAGGAAAATGGGGTAGAAATTGGAACTGTTTCAATGGATGAAGCAACTCCCTTTTTTATATTTGATGGCATTAGAAATTGTCAAAATACATACGAGTTCATAAATGCAAAACCGATTACTGCAGGTTGTAGAATGATTAAATCGGATGCTGAAATTGCCATTATGCAGCATGCGATGAACATCACA
>Ga0302130_1001767_pt1 | contig 10537 bp, 11 predicted proteins | sample CB9_surface_MG_FD_203117 | JGI IMG/M metagenome (GOLD analysis project Ga0302130, IMG submission 203117) | Marine microbial communities from Western Arctic Ocean, Canada - CB9_surface | ecosystem: Environmental > Aquatic > Marine > Oceanic | place: Canada: Western Arctic Ocean | collected... | reverse complement strand
CGAGGCCAAATCAGCACTAACACATTGTATCAAATTACAGAGACCCATAATGATGTGGGGAGCACCAGGTATTGGTAAGTCAGACATCGTTAAACAGATTGCGGATGCACAGAAAAGAGAAGTGGTCGACATCAGACTTCCTCTATGGGAACCCACAGACATCAAGGGTATTCCTTATTACAATGCAAAAGAGAACAACATGGTATGGGCGAGTCCGGCGGAACTGCCAACTGATCCCGAGTCTACTGCTATTGTGTTCTTGGACGAATTAAACTCGGCGGCACCGGCTGTACAGGCGGCGGCGTATCAACTTATACTAAACAGGAGAGTGGGACAGTATCACCTACCAAAAGGCGTTTCGATTGTGGCGGCAGGTAACAGAGACAGTGACAAAGGTGTCACTTACAGAATGCCGGCTCCATTGGCCAACAGATTTGTCCACGTAGAACTGAGAGTGGACTTTGAAGATTGGATGGAATGGGCGACTACTAACCACATACATCCTGATGTTGTAGGTTATTGCACGTTCGCCAAACAAGATTTATACGATTTTGATCCTAGAGGTAGCTCTAGATCATTCGCAACTCCAAGATCATGGAGTTTCGTTTCCCAACTTCTATCAGATGACCTGCCAGAAAGTACGCTCACTGACCTCGTAGCAGGTTGTGTAGGAGAAGGACTGGCCGTTAAATTTATGAATCATCGTAAAATTAGCGGTCAGTTACCAAACCCATCTGACATATTGAGCGGTAAGGTCAAAGACCTTAAAACGAAAGAGATATCAGCGATGTACTCTCTTACAGTTTCTTTGTGTTATGAACTACAACAGTCACACGAGAAGAAAGACAAGACTTGGAATGAACAAGCGGACAGGTTCTTCAACTACATGATGGACAACTTTGAAACAGAGTTGGTTGTTATGGGTGCGAAGATTGCCTTAACAAACTACAAACTTCCGTTCGATCCTAGCAAGTTGAAATCATTTGATAGGTTCCATAAGAAGTTTGGCAAGTATGTCATTACTGCTATGGAGTCTAAATAGTGTCAGGCTACAAAGATCAATTAATTATAGACAAGCTAGTCACTGGAAGGATTGCCTTACTACTAAAGCATCCGTTCTTTGGCAACCTTGCTACTAGACTTAAACTTGTGAATGCAGACGACTGGTGTCCGACGGCAGGTACAGATGGTAGACACTTCTTCTATAACACGAAGTTCATAGATTCACTTACACCCAAGGAAACAGAGTTCTTGTTTGGACATGAGGTTTTGCACAATGTATTTGAACACATGCTTGTGAGAATCGGCGACAGAGATCCACAACTTTGGAACATAGCGGCGGACTACGCCGTGAACCAGATATTGAAAGATAGTAACATCGGTGACATGCCCAAAGGCAAGAAAGGCGAGAACAAAGGCTTCCAGGACGACAAGTACAAGGACTGGGCTTCGGAAAGAATTTACGATGACTTGCTGAAGACTGCAAAGAAGAACGGTAAGAAGTTCTTGGAAAAAATGGGCGAGCTGATGGACGATCACCAAGAGTGGGGCAAGGCCGATGGTGGTGACAGCAAAGACAACAAGGACGGTAAAGGTGGCGGAAAAGGCAAACCTGTGTACACCAAAGAAGAACTTAAAAAAATTAGAGATGAAGTCAAAGAAGCAATGGTGAGTGCGGCACAGTCAACAGGTGCTAGTAATTTGCCGGGTGCTTTACAGAGATTGGTTAGTGATCTTACAGAACCCAAGATGGACTGGAGAGAAATACTGCAACAACAGATAATGAGTACCATCAAGTCTGACTACACCTGGATGAGACCAAGTAGAAAATCATGGCACACATCTGCTATACTGCCGGGACAGGCTAATGATGAGATGATTGATATATGTTTGGCTCTGGATGCTTCAGGATCAATAAGCAATGAACAGTGTAGCGAGTTCCTTACAGAAGTTAAGAACATCATGGATCAATACAAAGACTTTAGAATACACTTATGGTCATTCGACACAGAGGTGTTTAATCCTGTTGTGTTCACACCAGACAACTCAGATGAATTGTTAGACTACCAACTGGGTTCAGGTGGTGGTACGGAGTTTGAATGTAATTGGGATTACATGAAGGAGCAGGGCATAGAGCCCAAGAAGTTTGTTATGTTCACAGATGGTTGGCCTTTCAATAGTTGGGGTGACGAACACTACTGTGATACTATATTCCTGATCAATAATCCATACGAGAGAAACATAGAAGCACCATGGGGGATGACTGTTCAGTACGATGATTAACCTACTACACATGTTATGGGAAACCTTCAAGGACTGGTTCATGAACGAGGTATCTATCTCTATCATGTGCTTTGGACTTCTCTTCATAGCATTGTGGAGATACCTTGCATGATGATGTTTCCAAACTCAAATCCTTATTCGGGCAGAATGGAGAAAGTGAAGAATCTCCGGAACTGGATGATAGACACTGCCACAGTTCTTTTTGATGATTCAAAAAACGATCTACGTGCATTACCAAAAACAGTGAGATTACAGTTGCTTCTGACTTTAAGTTTTATTTGGTCTACTGCTTTTACCGTTTACATATGGGGAGTAATGAGAACTGACATATGGCTGGGATGGTTTGGCGGACACCTGGCTGTAATATTAGCAGTGTATTACACGTTCAAACAATTTCATGGCAAGATATACACGTTAGAACCTTCAAAAGAAGAGCCACCAATGTACGATGACGTTTGGGGAGCTTAATGAAGATCAATCCAAATAATTTCTTTAAAAGGGAACTAGACATATTACCACCACACTTCGTGAACACAGTGGTAAAAGCACACGAGGCCGACGTGGAGAAGATGCGTCGATGGATCTACGAGAACTGCTCGGGCAGATATTCGATCACCAAAGATGTGATATACCAAGGTGACCAATCCAGATCATGTACCGTGCTTGGTTTTGAGAATCCAGGTGACCTAACCCTATTCGCACTGTCTGGGAAAGCTCAGATCACTTAAAGATAACTGTTGCAATCCATAATTAATTTTAGTATAATATACGTATATTAATACCAATTGCAATTAGGAGAAAACAACAATGGCAAAAGAGGAAGAAGCAAAGAAAAAAGAGGAAACTGTAGAAGCGACGGCGACGGCGACGGCCCAACCCACTGCTCCAGCCGGTGAACAACCACAACCAGACCCAACAGCATTATCAATCGGAGACCTAAAAGGACTGATGTCAATTATTGACGTGGCATCTGCAAGAGGTTCTTTCAGGGCTGGTGAGATGGCAGGCGTTGGTACACTGTACAACAAACTGTCGGCATTTTTAGCCAAAGTGGCGCCTACAGAAGGCCAACCAGGAGCCGTAGGATCAGAAGCTCCAAAGGAGAAATAGAATGGCACTAATAAATGTGAACGACCAAGCCATGCCAATGGGTGCAGACTCAGGAGCAGGTGAAGGTCAAACAGGACCAAAGAGACACTTCAAACACATAGGAGAACTTGTGGACGGTGGATCGAAGGTAGTGATCGTGTACAGAACAGTACCTGGTGAGCCCGACAACTGTCTTGTAGTAGGAACTAAATTCCTACCAGACCTGTACCACAACTCTTTGATGAAAGCAGTCGAAGGTGCAGGACAAGATGCGGACGAACTTGCTGATTACCTAGGCAGACAGACGTTCCCAGACGGAACAAACATGTTGGCCATGATGCACAACGACAACTACATCAAGAAGTTCAAGACCAAGGACATAATGGTCACTTTTGGGAATACCCCAGACGGTAGGATCCTTTTGAACAAGCTGAACGAGATGATAGCTAAAGAGAAAGGTGTGAAGGTAGCTGATCTACAAAAAGATCCAGATGCTAAAGCAGAAGCACCAATGGCTAAAGCAACAAAGAAAGCTGATGCCAAAGAAACAACCGCCAAAAAATAGTACATGGGTACAGCTGACGAAGGATTTCGTCAGTGAATGGCCGGAGGTGATGGAAGGATTACAGTTCCAGAACATGCCGGTCAGGTACCTGAGGTTCGTCAACATCACCCTTAAGAACAACGTAACAATACACTACAACATCGAAAAAGAATTAAAAGTCAGAAGAAACGAACTCGGCATAGCCAGGTTCCTAAAACAGACCCTCGAACAACACTACAAAAAAATAAAGAACATAGACCTGAAGTTTAATGTACCGGCCTTGAAGAAAGACATGGAGTCTAAAACTTCTGCGTTGATGCTAAAAACTTTTAAGAAATAGAATTAAATTTTTCAACGACATAACTAATCTCATCATCGGTCATGTAAGGCCAGCAAGGCAAACTTAGGATTTTGCCTGCCACATAATTTGTGTGTTTTAAATCGTCTTTACTATTGTATACCGGCTGTGCGTGACAACCCGCAGGCCACATCACACCGGTCTCGATGCCTTGCTCTTTTAATTTGTTAATTACACTTTCTCTATCATCTACTAATACTGTATATTGATTATAGACATTGTTACACCAAGATGCATTTTTAACCATTGTGTCTGTGTTAAGTTCAACATCGTAAATTTGTGCTACACGTCTTCTATCACTATTATGATCATCTATTTTTGTAATCATATGATTTAAAACATTTGCCTGTAATGAATCCAATCTCTCGTTCCAACCCAAAGACTCATGTACATATTTGTCTGTGCGTCCATGGTCTCTAGACATTGAAACTTTATCAATGTATTTCTGATTTCCCACTACTGCTCCTCCGTCTCCAAAACAAAACATATTTTTGGCAGGATAGAATGAGAAACAAGTAAGATCGTTGTAACTTCCATTTATTTTATTTTTATATGTTCCGCCAAAACTTTGTGCGGCATCTTGTACAACAGGAATGTCACCTGCTATTTTTTTTATAGTATCCCAATCACAAGTATGACCGAATAAATCTACACCAACTATTGCTTTGATATCTTTTATTGATGTTATTCTTCCTGCCAAGTAATCTGTGTTGATTGTATAGTTGTCTAAGTTACAGTCGATCCAAACTATTTCTAGTCCTAATTTTGATGCCATTTCTGCAGTACTAATAAATGTAAAACTCGGTATGGCAATTTTATCTCCTGGTTTTAAATCTAAACATTCATAGGCAAGTAACAATGCACTTGTCCCACTGCTTACACCCACTGCCGGGGCTTTACAATAATTTGTAAGATTGTTTTCAAACTCCAACACTTTAGGTCCTTTGATAAACCAACTGTTGTCTATGCAGTCTTGTACTACTTTGTCTAACTCATCTTTAGAATTATCGTATACTCTTTTTAGATTTGCATATGGGACTTCCATTTTCTCTCCAATTCTTGTTTCCAATCCATACCTTGCTTTTTGTATTGTTTAGATTCGTGTATTAATAATGTTATTGTATGGTCAAATGCATCCAGAAATCCAACATCAAAAGGTTTTGGTTTTATGCCATTGCCTAACAGGTGTTGCTTAACTAGGTCTGCTATGCTTGAATCTTTTACATTTCCTATGATATAACGTTCACTACCCGGTCTTTCTAGAAATCCTGTTTCGTGGTACACATACAAATTACCCAAACTGTCGATCGAAGTCGCTATCTGCGGCCAACCGTGTCTGTCCATTTCTTCATGTGTGGCCATTTTTATAGGACCTGTAGGTCGTCCGTGTCTGACAGAGTGCAGTGCATAGCCGTAATCTATATGAATGTCTGTTTCTTTTTCTAATTCAATAAAAATTTTATGTAGTTTCTCTCGTTCTTCATCCGAGATGTAATTGTTAGACTGTGAGAAATCTTCCCTTAGTGTTATGAATGAAATTTTAAAATCTGACACACTGTTGATCTCTTTGATCATGTTAAACACAGATTTCACATCATTACTGTGTCCTGGCAGTATTATCCAGTTTACTCCGAGTTTTATCTTGCTGTTTGTACTTGGCACTTGTACACAGAAATCTTTTAGATTTTTTAAAACTATGTCATATGCTTTTTTATTTTTTGTAACTCTGTAATAACTTTCGCTGTCATGCCCATAAAGACTCACCCGCATTACTTCCAGATCAAAGATGCCTTGTTGTTTTTCTAGGAAATTTTTAGAAAGTGCATATCCGTTTGTGTACATCTGCATGTTGAATCCTTGTGATGTGCCATAACTGATTATCTTACCTATGTCTGGATTTGTCAGGGGCTCGAGTCCGCCGCTGATCCTGAACCTGTCTTTCCAGAACTCTCCTTCTTTTGGATCTTGGTCAATCACTTGTTTGAACACTTCAAAACTTTTGTTAATATCGTCTGCTTTGTACTTGGCGTTGTAATTACGTCCACAAAAAGTACAGAAAAATTGGCAGGTCATTCCAGGATAGAGCCCAACCCTGTTTGGATAGGCATATGTTCCGTTGATTGCATTTTCCAAAGAACCATTGTTCAACAAAGGTAGTATGGTGTTGTTCCAATACCTGTTCGCTTCTATGCTGTCTTTCTCGTGGTTGTATCCTAATCTCATAATGTTGTTTATCCGTATTTTTCTTCGAAATATTTTTTTATCCAATCAAAATCATAACTTAATTTTAGATCCTGTCCTGACTCAACAAATGCTATGGCATCTGTTGCACCCTTGTGTACCCAGCCGGCATTCTTTCCCTTGCCTAGTGTACACCATTTTTTTAATCTATGCCTTCCCTCCACAGTAAGTTTCTGAACTTTTAATTTGATCACTTCTCTGAAAGAAGTCCTCCATGCCAGCAAGGGAGTTTCGTCCAACTTGTTCACTGCACTCAGAATGGGTACCACAGTTACAGGTTTGGAAAGTGTGAAGTCTAGTCCTGGCTCTGTAGTTTCCATAACTAACTTCTTATTGTAGAGTATAATACCGTCATGCCCATATGTACAATCTATAACTTCATTGTAGCAGTCAAATATGTAATGACTAGGATTCTTAAGCCTATCCGGCTGGAAATCAAAGTGGAATTCATCGACTACGTCAATCTTTGGAAATACTGCATAGAAATATGCTGTTTCGCTATTCGCCGCCGCCATTATGTAAGCAACAGTCTGTCCCTGTATGTCCTTCACCCACTTGGCTCTAGGGAATCGCTCTTTAAGTTTATTGTATCTTTTTTCAGCACCGGGTTCATGATATGATATGAAAATAATATCCATTGGTTTCACTTCGTACTCGAGATCAAAATGCACACTCCTTTCTATGTCATAAAACTGTTCGATGTCTCTATCACCAGGCACTAAGATTATGTCCTTGGTTTCACCCCAAGTATAGATTTTTTCATCTTCCCAGAAACTTGGATAGAAGTTTGGCACTGTTATTTCACCTAGGTCTTTGTTGACCATCCACTTGTAGGACTGTTTAGAATTATTGTAAGCTATCATTGGATCCGTTAACTGAAAACTTGTTTTAGAAAGAGGTTGTTGAAACAATGTTGCGTGGGCATGGTAATTCATGTCCTTAAAATCTCGCAGGAACTTTAATGTGTGCATCTGTTCTTTGAATTTTTGTGTGGGTATCAACATCACATTGCCTTCCTTGTTCAATCCGCCCTTGGGGTGTGTTGTGTACCATACATGTATCTGATCTTTTTCGTGTTGCTCTGGTATGTAATCTAAAAAATCAATAGGTCTTATGTTAGTGAAGTTCGCAAAGAACCAGAAGTATTCGGTCTTGATATCATTCACCACTCCCTTTAATATTTCAAAATAACTGTGTACAAATGGAACTATCCTAGTATTTGCAAACGGTGATTCGTTGTGGGGTACGTTCTTGAATCTTACCTGTACACTATCAAACGCCATTGAATTTTCTAATCCTTTCACATATGTAATCTACCTCGTACATCTCTAGGTGTGGATAGATCGGCAGACTCAATGCCTTGGCACACATATTTTCAGCATTGGGGTATTGTCCAACATTCTTGCTGTCCAGAGTTTTAGTGTAATGCACTTTGGTTTCTATTCCGTTCTGTGCGAGATATGTTTTCAGCTCATCCCGTCTGTCGGATAACAGTACCAACTTGTGATAACTGGATTGTGTGTTTTCCTGTGTTTCTATAAAATTCGTGTGTGCTAGATTCTTCTTGTATCTTTCGAAAACTTTTTTCCTCATCTTCTGCAGTTTGTCAAACTTGCTCAACAATAACAGTAATTGGTTTGCATGATCTTCTGCTATTAAACTGTTGTATCCGTATGATGACTTGCCATTCAATCCGTGTCTACGTAAAGATACGACTGTGTCATACACGTCCTTGCTGTCGGTCAACACCATACCGCCTGTGCCAAAGCTGGGCATGTTCTTCATTGGATCAAAACTGAACACACTGACATCTCCCAATGCACCGGAAGGTATCTTGCCATGCATGGCTCCTTGTGACTGTGCGGCATCTTCTATCAATGGTATCTTGTGTTGGTCGCAGTATTTTCTTAATCTAGTGTAATCTGCTAGGTTACCAAACATGTTGACATACAACACAGCACTGGGCAATCCCATTATGCCCCAATCACCTATGTTGCCTTGTTTATCTGTGTCTGTGAAATGTATGTCTGCACCTAATCTTTTAATTGCTCCTGATGTAGCTACGTAACTGAATGCTGGACACAGTACCGTACTACCTTTGTCTAGACCAACTGCCTTCATAGCGAAGTACAATCCGTCTGTGGCACTGCCTACACCTATTGCATATTTCCGTTTGTATTTTTCTGCTATCTCGATTTCTAACTGTTTGAGATATTTGCCTTGTAACACATCGCCTGATTTCCATGCCGCCATGGCTCTTCTATTCAGTCTCCAAGAATAAGCATCATAGAGTCTATTAACACCATTAAATTTTAAGTTGTAACCAGTCATAATAACTTTGTAATCCTTCTTTCAAACTAAATTTTGGTTTATACCCTAACAAGTCTTTTGCACGACCGATGTCTAACGTACCACGCATGGGATATAATTTATGATTGCCGATATCTTCAAGTTCTGATTTACTGCCTGTTATTTCTATTATCATTTCTGCAAGTGTTCGTAGGCTTGTGGCATTACCTGCCGTGATGTTGAAACTGACATTGGCCACAGACGACAGCGCCGCTTGGATGATTCCAGTTGCCGCATCCTGCCTATATGTGAAGTCAACTTTGTTGTCTCCATTGTGTAACGTGATCGTTTCATTTTTCATTGCTTTATCAAAAAATTTAGACACCACTCTATCAGGCATATCACCTGGACCATACACACCACTTGGTCTTATAATGTTGTAGTTAAGGCCATCTCTCTTGGCAAACAGCTTGACCATTCTTTCTCCTGTTAGCTTGGCTTCACCATATATGTTCTTGGGCTTTGTGTTGCCGTCTTCTTTCATACCATCTACAAAATCCCCATACACCATACTGCTACTGATGTAAACAAACTTTTTAACATTGAATTTTTCTGAATGCCATAACAAATTTGTTGTTGTGTTTATAACCTTAGGTATGCCCACAATAGGGTCATTGTCCACTATTTTTGCTCTCGGATACGTTGCCAGATGTATCACTATGTCCGGGCTAGATCGAAATGCCTTCAGACAGACAAGCCTGTCTAGTACATCACCTTGGATCATTGATACGTTTTCGATGTTCCAGTTTCTTGTACGCCATACAAATAATTTGTTTAATTCCTCCTTAGTCATTATACCATATGTGTCATGACTGTCCACAACCGTGACCTTGTGTCCGTCATTGGATAGCATTTCAACAATCTTTGATCCTATAAAGCCTTTGCCTCCTGTTACTAGTATCTTCATTATAAAACTTTCACTTTGTATTTGTGTGTCCAAAGTTTACCATCTTTGGTGTCATTTACCATGGGCATGCCCTTGATGTTCAAACTGGTGTTCAGCAATATCGGACAACCTGTCGCTTTCTTCCATGCTTTTAAAAGTTCATAGAACCCTTCGTTATCCGTCTTAGACACGGTTTGCACCCTACTCGTGCCATCATGATGCAATATAGCCGGACAGTCTTTACCATGCGTGTACGCCGCTGTGTATTGCATATAGGGGGTACTTTTAACACCCGTAGGCAGGTCAAAATAGTCATTCACGTCCTCTTCCAGTATGGCTGGAGCAAAAGGTCTGAACTTCTGTCTTCGCTTGATACCATTTACTAAATCCTTGATCTCCTCACCCCTAGGGTCTGCTAATAATGATCTATTACCAAGTGCTCTTGGTCCAAACTCTGCCCTACCGTTTGCAACTCCCACCATTTTATTATCTTTCAATTCTTTTATTATCGCATCCACAGGATAGTCGCCCTCTATGTTGTGTCCTAGGAATGGGTTCTTCCAATTCAAATGTATTTTTTCCGAGGCCGCTATGCAACCCAAACTGGATCCTGAATCTCCTGGATTTGGTATTATCCATATGTTGTCAAACAATCCTAGGTTCGCAAGTGTTCTGTTTGCGGCACAGTTCAACGCCACCCCGCCGGCGTATACCAAATTCCTACTGCCATACTTGGATGCCCTCAGGAAAAGGTCTGCAAGTATCTCCTCCGTGACTGCTTGTATAC
>Ga0302130_1001765_pt1 | contig 10550 bp, 15 predicted proteins | sample CB9_surface_MG_FD_203117 | JGI IMG/M metagenome (GOLD analysis project Ga0302130, IMG submission 203117) | Marine microbial communities from Western Arctic Ocean, Canada - CB9_surface | ecosystem: Environmental > Aquatic > Marine > Oceanic | place: Canada: Western Arctic Ocean | collected... | reverse complement strand
AGTATGAGAGAATTAGGTCCCTTCAGATTGATCGCACCTGATCTAAGTATCCCACCAGCCGACGTTTGATTATTAGAACTAAATCCAAAGAGTTGATGTGGTGTCGTTAAGGAAGATGTCGTTTGTAAGAATCCATTTGTTCCATCAAAAAATTCGAACGTGAATGCATTAGATGTTCCCACGTTGGAAAAGCTAATCGAATTTGTATCATCATCATACACGGCGAGACTCACATTTGAAGATGGAGGTGCCAAAAGAGTTTCAAGATCTTGAGCCAAAACATGTCCATTAGAATAGTTTGTTTCGGGTAACGTGATGCTTGTACCGTTCACACTGAACGTGTTATTCGTAGGGCATATCATGAGTTGTGGTGTAGGAATCCTGGCGGAAATGAGTTTAATCTCAGAGACGTCATAGATTGGATTTTTCAGATGAACTATATAAGTATTTGGTTTTGAGAATGTGTTTGAATAATCATCTATCACGTACGAACCGTTAACGTCCTGATACGAATTTGATGCGATTATATTCACACCGTGTTGACTACTATCTATGCTGAGGTTATGGACCTTCATTAAAATAGAGGTATACTATTTTAATGATTGTTTTTCATCAATCGACCATTTTTTTCATTTAAGCATAAAGTGAATGTGAGAGAGGATTGTTCTTTAACTGCTTCGTCGCAATATCGAGCGTTCTCGAGTTGGGGTTTTCATTACCCTTGTAAGGATTGAGTTGATGGAATGTGTTGTTCTGATATTGTTGGGTCCAGGCACCATTCGCAGCGTTCATACGACCATCGATTCGAGAGGTATCACTTCTAACCGTTGTAATTTGTCCACCTTGCTTGAGGGCACTCTCACGGACATTCATGCGACCAGCGTTACCCATACGATTGGGCTTACCGCGACGATCTTCGGGTCGGAAACCATACTTCATGAGCTCCTCGTTCGTTTTCTCAGTAATCTTGGTAGCAACATTATTCGTGTACCCACCATGGAAACTGTGAATACCTGGGGCTGGCTGGTTCGCGTATGCGTACTGTTCATCATTGCGATCACCTTTGAAACGAGTTGGGTCTTGGGCGAGTGTCTGCGCGGAGACTAAACGCTTGGCGCCGTTGAAACCCAACCCATCCTCACGTAGACCAGTCTCGGATCGGTTGGTGGTACGCTTAGTCTTCTCGTGTTCGTTGCGGGGGACAACACCGGTCATTCCCTGAGCGCGACCAGCCATAACAGGTAATCGAGAAGGAAGATACGCTGTCGTATCTGGTTTATTGTGAGTGAGTTCTCCAACTTTCGACGAGCGTCCACCTGTAACGTCCATGGCGGGACCTGATCGTCCTGGGAGAGTAGTGAGTTTGTATTCACCCACATTAATTGGGTTAATTCTAAGCATCTGTTGGAAACCACCCACCGCTGGTGTATCGGCGCTGACACCGAGACCTGGACCCACCAACTGTTTCTCGATGGGGGAGAGGTTATTCATGCGTCCCTGATCATACATACGACCACGCATTTCGAGAAGCTCTTGACCACCCGACCTTTGTTGACGCCCAATATCCGCGAAACTATCCATCTCTCTTTTCGCGGGGGCGGCTACCCTGGACACGAAATCATTCTCCTTAAAGTCTGGTTGAGGAGGGGAGGGTCCGGGTGCGATTACCTGTACCCCTGGGGGGGTATACAGCTCCGTTTTAGACTTTGTGCTCAGTGACCGACCGGCATAAATGAGACCAGCTATAGCTAATATGGAAATAGGATCTGCCATTCTTACTTCTTAACGATATTTTTATTGACGTATCTTTTCTGGAAAAGTCCGTTTTGGAGTTCAGCACGGGTACTCGACGGCTCGTATCGCATGGTGCGAAGAGGGGTCTTGCACTCCATGTTGGTGAGAGGGAACAGATTACGCTCATATGTCTGAACGATGGTCTTGTTGAACCGAGATGTAGATTGTGGTCTGAGCTGATCACTCGTTTCAATAAATCTCGCTGGGGCACCTTTACCCGCCATATAGGGGGCGGTACCGTACAACATCGTATTGGGGCGAGAACCATAGTTCAGGTGACTGGGCTGAGGGTAAACAAACACTTCATCTGTCGCTCTCACAGATGGGAGAGCGCCTTTATTTTCGACAATAGAAAGACCAGGTTGAAGCTGATATGCCATTTATTAATACACAAGAATATTAATCCACATTAACGTCTATCACCACTTCTCTGAAGACCACCAAATGCCTCTAACTGGGTACCACGCATGTCGGGGCTGCATGTTTTCGCATCACTCTTACACATTGGTTTATTCTTCGATCCGTATAACCACTCCGCGAACTCCGTCTGGTCCCCTGGAATCTTCGACACGGCGGTCGTCACGAACTGTCGTTCATACGCATTACGTTGATACTTGGGGAGTGTACTACGGGAACGCCCCGAATCGTATGAAACCTGGTCACCACTGAATTTATCCATGAGTGTTTTTTCGGATGCGTAATAACATGCTTCCAACCTGTTTGGGGCATCGCTGTAATCCGTCATTAATACATTCCCGAGAGGATTCTCCATCGTTGGTTTCTGACACATTGATGTGGTCTGTACATCTCCATACGGTTCCTTGATGACATTCATCTTATACATCACAAAGATGATCGATAAGACAGTCATACCTAAAATGAACATACGGAGATCACGACGAATGAGGAATAATACACAAGAAGCATAAATAACAAATCGTGAGGCGGCATTAATTCTATCCTCTGGTGTTTGTTTACTATTAGGCCAGAAATCTAATATTTTTTTAGTATTGACAAGTTGTGCAGGATCTTCAAACCAAACTTTCATTTAATATAGTCGAGGTTTATTTTTTTGGTAGACCACCCATTAAACCAGACATCATCTTCATGAGGGCATCCTGATTAAATTCACCATCACCGTTTTGCATCTTATCAGCGCACTCTTTCGCGAGAGTTTCAATCATACCGAGTGTTTCCTCTGGAACTGACTGAATAGTCGTACCGAGGATGTACAGGGTCTGGAGATACTGCCACACGGCAGCCTTGGTGCCTTCATTCATGCGCATCCACAAACCGACGAGATCGAGCTCATTGAGAAATTCAATATCGGGGGAGTGAACGAGAATGAAATTTTCATCCTTCGCGGAAATCATATCGGCGTGGGGGGAAACACTGCTCATGAAACCATCGACGACGAGCTTGGGTGAAGCTGTTCTAATAAGATCATACGATGTTAACATCTTTTTGATACTCTTTTCATCTGGAAAGGACTTGTGCAATTCCACAAGAAATTGTCCCATCATATCGTTAAACGCAGAGACGGACGCCATTTTCTTATTAAATACATGTAATCTTTAAGTTTAGAAAGGTTCGTTAGAAATGGTCTCTTTTTTACCAAGACCATTGAGTATGATCATGTAGACGAGAATAGCGACGAGAACCGCCGGCTTCACGTACTGATTTAATTCCAATTTTCCTTCGTTGTTTAAATATGCCTTGAGATGAATATACCCGGCTGTCGTAGCACCCGCTATGAGAGCGGCGTAGACTGGGTCACGTAAATAATCAGAGAGTTCCATTTAATAATAGCCAACTTTTTTTGTACGAGTCTCTGGTGCGTCACCGAATAGCACATCATCATCTTCGGGCTGCGGCTGAGGCTGCTGCTGCTGCTGCTGCTGAGGTTCTGGTTCTGGTTCTGGTTCCATGTACCCTTCCATGGGTGTCTGGACAGTCGGGATCGTTTTAAACTCCTGATACCCTGGTTCCATCTGTGGTTCGGGTTCCATCATTGGCTCAGGTTCCATCATTGGTTCGGGTTCCATCATTGGCTCGGGTTCATCGAAGATATCAGGGTCTTCGCTATCATGCACTTCACCATCAAGATCAATGTCCCTGGATTCCTGGGACATGTATGTCTGCAAAATCTGCTGAACGGGGATGAGTTCCTTTACGGAATTCTCGATGCATAGACATAAACGAATGTTCAGTTTCTCGTCTCGGTTGTAAACGCTCTGTTCCTCATGGAAAATGTATGGGTCCCGGTAGAGATCCTTCGCGATATTGTTATAACACGTTTGGATGAAAACCTCGTTCGTAGGGAGTTTGAGAGAAATCTTCTTGTTATCAGCCCTGAGTCGAACCGCGGAAAGAATTTTCGTACACGCGACGAAAACAGCAGCCAAGAGATCATTGAACCAAGCACACCTATTCGCGATATTATCCGAGTGTTGTTTAGACATGGCGTTCGACCAATTGGGAACTTCCTTGAGTAATTTCTGAAACATTATCAAAACTTTCCGCCCCTTGGAAAGTTTAGTCGCTTCATCGTACATATCATTAAAAACGTCAATCATAGGTGGACACATAATCATACACATCTGTCCGAGGTATTCCTTCTTCGCCTCGACTAGTATATTCAAATTATCCATTTATGATTAATTGGGTTTTAAATTAAAAATTTACTACGCACCATTTCGCCTGTACTGGTTGGCTATCTTCTTGAGATTCATTAGATTTGGGAAATCGGCATCATCTTCAACTTCTTTGTGTGATTCTCTTTTCTTTTTTGAGGTATTCCAAGATATGTATATATCAAATTCACTCAATAACTGAACGTCAAAACCACCATTCTGGAACTGTCTCATGACATATTTAGCCGCAGCACCCCGGTCATACACTGGATAACCAACGAGAAATATAGGTACTGTGAGAAACACCTGTTTGTGATTGAGTTCTACAGATTTTCTAATCTTCGATGAAAACTGTTCGTAAATTTTTGTATAAATTTCTTTTTTTATCCTTTTCTTCTTATCATCAATTTTTATGATGTCATTGATGCTGATCATTACAATTAACTTAATTTATTTTTTGTGGATTCTAACCCATCGATATTTGGCATAGCACTCTCCTTGATGAGCTTATAGTTGACAAATTCTTTACCGATAGAATCTTTCGTGTATATACTGATATCATCGGGTGCCTGATCACGGAGAGGCTGGGATCGGAGAGATCGTATACGAATCTTCCCATCTTTTTCAATGAACGACGCGACCACGGTGAAACCAAACGAGAATCCATCATTCTTCACGACCATAAACACACATTCATACATCCTGTCTGGACCACCCTCGTACGTCTTGACCGACTGTGTCTCTATTATGTACACAGAAAACCCAAGGCGTTTGAGCAACTCCTTGTTCGTTTCCATCGCGAACTTCTCCATCATGTCATGATCGACATTACTCTCTACAAGCGAATACCCAGAATAGTCTGGTCTGGGGTCATCGAGTTTTATGTAGTTGACTGGTTTCTTATACCCTGAAAATCCAAATGATTCGGAATATGTCTCACGCCTGAACATCACCAGGAGAATCGCGACAAGTATAGCCCCGATCGCAATCTTAAGTGTATCCATCTTTTACTATAATGCGTTAATTTTTTTTTACAAAATACCCTATACATATTAGATGTCACTGTTGATTTACAGTCCGAGATGTAAACACTCCATGGATTTAGTTCAATACATTAACGATAACAAACAATTGAAACAGCTTGTACATTACCATAACGTCAACACACAAGGTATACCGGGAGAATACGCCAGTAAGATCAACCGTGTACCGACCATGCTGACCAAAAACGGAAAGATTCTCGTGGGGAACGAAATAAAAAACTGGTTAGAGTCGCTCTTACCCAAAAAGGATATTGAACACGAGGGGTTTGGTAGCGCAATATGCTCGATGTCGGCATTGGATGGAAGTGATAAAGATTCAGGTCTCTTTTATTTAGATAATTACGGTCAGTCGCTCCAGCCCGCGATGACAAAGGAACTCGAGGATAAGATTAACAGGGATGTGGCTAAGGGTGAAGTGTATAAGGATTTAAAGATGTAAGTCGATTTTATCTCAATAGATATGAAATTAGTTTCGATACAGGCTACCGCATTCAAATCAATATTTGAGGTTCTAAAGGATATCTTGAACGATGTGAACATATATTTCAGACCACAGGGGATGTATGTAGTCACATTGGATACAGCGAGAACCTCTCTCATCGACCTTTTCCTGGCGGCTGATAACTTCGAAGAATACGAGTGTGATCAAGAAGAGATCATCGCTGGTATAAACATATCGAATACCTTCAAGATTATGAAAACAATCACGAATAACGACGTGATTAAGATTGAAATCAATTCTAAGGAGTTCATGAACATCGAAATCACGAGTGAAAGTAAGAAGACGAGTACCAAGTTTCAACTTAAACTACTGGATATCAACGAGAATCATATCGAAGTACCAGATATTGAGATGTCCACTATCACAACCTTACCATCCGCAGATTTCCAGAGACTCTGTCGCGACATGTCCAATTTGGGTTCGGAAATTGAAATTAGACGGGAGGGGAACATGATTCATTTGAAATGTGAAGGTGATTTCGCAAATCAGGAAACATCTATCGAATGCCCTGAACATAGTCCCAATTATACAGGGTTATATAGTTTGAAGTACCTGAATATCTTTACAAAGGCGACGAGTATGTGTGCGTCTGTGCAAATTATACAAGAAAATGGTAACCGGTTTTTAATTTTAAAATACAACGTCGCTAATTTAGGTGAGCTTAAATTTTATCTGGCTACTAAGGTATCTGAAGATCCGTAGTGTATCCTTCTAAAGTCGACACCGTCTTTTTCATACCTATAGCATTCTTCATCACAATCTTTGGAAATCTCGTCTTGAGATATTCCGGCTCATAATACAGAAAATCCCTGAGTGGAACCTTTTGTTGATGAAAATCACACCTTGGACCCGAATACCTTCTCACCTTTTCAGTAATGTTTCTAATCGGTTTATCATCATGATCGACTATCCAGACACTACTCAATGGGATAACAAACTTCATTGATGATTCTTCATTTTTACTTTCGATCGTGAATGTATGATCATTTGATATTACAGAGTATACTTTATCGTTGAAGTAATATTTGATTCTTAATATAATTTTTTCAATATTTTCTGGGATGGTGGTGGTTCTAAAATCATAACCCGTCGGAACAACGTAAAAATCTTCGAGTATACCATCCCAGTCCTTACTTTCCCTTTTCCAGAAATCATCTTCGAGGTGATACTTCAAATCATAATTTATCTTGTACTCCATTTTTTCGGAAATGATTTGATAATCCCTTGGTGTGGTAAGTTTTTTATATAAAAGATAAACATTACTTAAAAGTTTAAAGAACATTATATAAAGAATGGAAGGTAACTTTTTAAGTAGATATAATAATAAAATAGAAGAATGGTCAGACCTTATTAGTCGAGAACCACATAATAAATCTAAATATGAATCTGAGATGTCTCAATACATTATTAAGTGTATGCCTTTCATAGAACGCCATCTGAGTCAGACAGACGACAAAATACATACAGATAATGTGTTCAATGTGAAGGAGACTGTTGGGTTGGCTCGAAAGGATATATTTACAGATTATCTCATAGACGTAGAAAAACAAAACATATACAGACACCCCGAGCGAACACTCGATATATGTAAGACATGTCTAGATAGTAATATCGTTCATGTCCAAGACACGAGTGACTTGATATGTGATGGATGTGGTCTGGTTGTCGCCGCACACATAAATCAAGAACTCACCTACAGAGAAGAACAAGAAACATCCGAAAAGATCATCAACTATTCATACAAACGAGAAAACCATTTCAATGAATGGCTCTCACAGTTTCAAGCACAAGAGACCACCACGATACCAATTGAAGTGATGGATCAATTGAGAGCGGAACTCCGAAAGATGAAAATTAAAAAGCTCGAAGACATCACACATATAAAAATTAGAAGTCTACTGAAAAAGCTACGACTCAACAAGTATTACGAACACGTACCCTACATAACCAACATCCTAAACGGCATCAAACCTCCAAACATGCCACAAGAACTCGAAGAGTGTCTTCGCATAATGTTCAAGGATATTCAGAAACCATTCGACGACAACTGTCCAACAGAGAGGAAGAATTTCCTCAGCTATTCCTATGTCCTCTACAAATTCTGTGAACTCTTGAGTGAAGATCAATATCTCCAATACTTCCCACTTTTGAAATCCAAGGAAAAGTTATATCAACAAGATATGATATGGAAAAAGATTTGTGAAAAACTTAAGTGGGAATTTATTCCGACAGTATAATTAAATGTCGATCGAAGAATGTCCGAATTTTCCTGTATGTCGTAAGATGATGCGACAGGGGTTATTAGTCTGTAGTAGGTGTTTTTGGAGATTTAGTAACAAATCCTTGGAATTTAAACGTGATAAGTGTCAAATATGTATCCAAGAGACAGAGTGCGTCAAAATGCGTAAATGTTCACACTTTGCGTGTCCAAAATGTTTCAATAATTTTGATATATGTCCAATTTGTAGGGACTCAAAATAATATACGGATATGATAAATGGCTCTCGTGTACATGGTTATGAGCAATTCCAAGTATCTCAGTGAGCATGGATACGAAGACGTAAAGGACAAGAGTGTATTGGCGCGTCACCGCGCATTGATGCGTGTTATTCGATCAGGCGAACCCCCCCTCAGCCTGTTTCGCCGTCTAAACGCACTCATGATACTCTTCAAGAACAAAGACCGTAACCTTTCCAAAATTTTTAAACAGGATAGAGATTGGGTGAAAGAGAAACTAATATAAGATGATTCTTATCGACCGAATTATTAGGATTCTCAAAAATGACATTTACTTACCTTACAGGTGTTACGTGAATAAGAGACAACTCATGAATCCTCGAGATTGTTGTACGTGTAAGAATTTCTGTAGAAAACCACCAAGTGGTGGAACACCTGTATACATTAAAATATCGAGTATTAATAATGTGGATACTTCTCGTAATCGCGCTTTTATTGAATACGCTCGTCGGAAGATTAATATCAAAACCACGAGGTGAAGGGTTTGGGGGTCAGATACGAGATGTTGGTTTCGACATCTTACCAGATTTGAGTAAACATGAGATATTACACGACATCACATTAATCGTACCTTTCATTTTCTTGGTACTCAACTGGAAAAATATAAATCAAAAAAAATACATATCATTTCTGACCATCATGTATTTCATGCGGGCGCTCTCAAATATGGTGACTCAATTTCCAAGAGCGAAAAGTAAACCATGTAGTCAGAATAACCCACTCTCGAACTGTAACGATTACATGTTCTCGGGACACACGACATTCAATATCGTGACATCTTACTTTTTAAACAATGGATTATTCCCCGTGTACCCAATCATTTCATCTCTCGTGACCATTTCCACGAGAGCGCATTATAGCATTGACGTTCTCATGGCTTGGATTATATTTTTTGCGCTCAAGTGTACAGTTAAATGATACGATGACCATCTCTTCTCACCCTATATGAATCTTCCGAACCTCAACCTCCCGACCAGGATGAGGTGGGTAATTCACCAGATACGCCGTCTTTAGACCTGTCAGACGAAGATAGTTATTACCCTGCAACTCCGCCGCGTCATTCAGGGTCTTGATCGTCTTAAACTCTAAAACAGTCTCGTTATTAATAATGATATCCGCCCTTAAATTACCAATCACATGCCCCTTGAACGGAATCGGAATGATTCTTTCAGATTCGTAAGGAACCCCCTTCTCACGTAGTAAAACTTCCATAGCAGTATGATATACTCTCTCACTGTACCCAGGTCCCAGTTGAGAATATATCTCTCGAGCCAGGTCTTCTATCATTAGATCCAACTAATTTTTCTTCTTTATCTACTATAAGATGGTAAATGATAGGAAGTCTATAAAAAATATAGCCACCCAACCGACGGAAAAACAACGCGCGGAAGCTGTGCGTAGACAGAAAAGAACCAAAGAGTTACTGTTGAATAAACGTAGAAGGGAAAGTATGATTAATCAACTTTCTCGTGCATTTAAACGGGTCAATATACCACGTAATTTTTTTAATCTTGGTACGGTAACCAGTATGAACAATCGGTACTTATCGGTTCGGTTAAGTCGGAAACTAATCGGAAATTTACAACAGATTTACAAAAAAACGTTGGATGAACGGGTCGAGTATGCAGGTTCGATACCTTTCACTGTAAATAATATACGAAATTACGCGAGGTTTGGTACACCAACCGCCCATACAAATCAAAAATTGGGTGGTGTAACTTTCACACAGGAAGATGTGACCCAGTATATCACGTATCATAGTCACCCAGCTCCAAAGGACATGGGACCACTTTTTACGTATCCGAGTGGACCCGATTTGAAATTGTATATAAACACGTATCCGAGTGTACAGGCAAATATTATCCTCGAAAAACAGGGATACTATATCATAGACCTCATCGAAACGAATATGAACAAACCTAACGCGGGTGAGGTGATCGAAACATTCGAGAGTCTCATACGTTCTAAAGAATTCGAGAGAGTCGCAGTGACATGGAGTAGTATCCCTTTTTTCCAAACTACCTCACCCATCTGGAAACGTACTATAAATAAGTACATAGA
>Ga0302130_1001755_pt1 | contig 10594 bp, 20 predicted proteins | sample CB9_surface_MG_FD_203117 | JGI IMG/M metagenome (GOLD analysis project Ga0302130, IMG submission 203117) | Marine microbial communities from Western Arctic Ocean, Canada - CB9_surface | ecosystem: Environmental > Aquatic > Marine > Oceanic | place: Canada: Western Arctic Ocean | collected... | reverse complement strand
AGCTAATCCCCCAAACATACCAAACTTGTCAAACTTACCAAAACAACCACTATTACCAAAAAAATCAGCATAGCGTTTGTCTTGAGAGTTGTGTTAGTGGTGCCCCTTGTCCGAGTCGAACAGACCACCTACTGATTACAAATCAGTTGCTCTACCAGATGAGCTAAAGGGGCCTCCGTTAACACAGCATAATAATATACTACAAACATCTATGTGTCTACCTTTTAAACTAAGCCTTACATGCCACTTAGAGCTACACAGAGCTGTGTACACGCATGGTAAAGCATACCCTGGAGCAGTTGTACATCTGTCGTAATATACGCACTTAAAGGTGTTTAAACATACCCATGTTCTATACGCATATCAGACCTGTTGACAATGCATAAATAATTTTGTATAATAAGTTATGAGAGATTCAAAAGCAATAACAGAAGCAATAGCAAAACAACAGAGAGCATCCAAAGAAAAACTCCTGTTCAAAACTTTACGTAAGGAAGTAAACACCGGTGCGAGTGGCACGCAGAAGTATGTGATCAAACAAGGACCAAACAAGGGCAAGATTGCTGAAGGCTTCCAAAAAAGCTAATAACTTAATACCATTACATTACCAATTACAACCTACAGTAAATAAAGTTATGGATAGAGAACTTGAAAGATATATCATCACCGGACTTGTGCTAATACTGTTAGTGCTTGGCATTTCTGGTTGCGGAGTTAAGAATGTACAAGTTCAACAGCCAGAAGAGAAAGAACAGATTTCTCAACCTACAGTCTCAAACCTAGAAGGTATTGCATTTGTGTTAGGTTGCATGTTTGACCCGGGAGAGTGCCAAGCCAAGAAAGACCTGGGAAAGACCGAGGAGGGGAAATGATGATAGAATTTATATGTGAGATATGTGGGTGCGAACAGCACTGCAAGAGATCTTGTGGCCAATGCCAAGACTGTCCTGATTGCGGATGCAAACAGTGTAAAGAAAAATCTTAAAATATTATCCTTAATAGAAAAAACGACATCCCACTTAATATAATTGATACTGCTACTACACCTGCTATTGTGTAGATTGTATTCATTATCATGAAGGGTCTTTTGATTTTGGTCCTATGAATTCAGGTATGAGTGAAACACAGATGGCTTCTAGCCCTCCCTTTAGAACTCTTTTGACTTTGCAGTCATATCCTGTTATTGAAGATAGAATCCTGTCATCTGTGGTCTTCTTATCGTTGGCCGACAAGCCAAGATCAACAGCACCTTTTGTTTGTGCAACAATTTTATAAGTTTCGTATGAGCTAGTGCCCGTGCCTATCACTGCTCCTATGCTACCACAAGATGTTAGCAGTAATAATAATATCAATGAGCCGTGTATTGGTTTCATAAATGTAACCGGTTGTTATTTTTCAGCTATCAACTTACAGTTTTCTTTAGTTGCGTCCAGACCTTTTTGTCTGTCATAAACCCAAAGGTGAGACCAAACTACTTGTTCTCCGCTGACTGTACATCTCTTCCCCCAAGCTAATGTGGGATTCTTTGGTACAGCACAACCAACCAATAGGATTGATGCTAGTATTAGTGTTACGAATGTTTTCATGTGCGTATTTACCTTAATATACTGCTATATTAACAGGTGTTGATCAAAAGTCAACCATAATATATCGGTAAATAAGGGTACAACTTAAAACAAGGAGGATTTAGTATGAATCCAATTAAATGGGTAAAAGATAGACTAGACGAGAGAACATCATGGGATGGCGCTGTGCTTATAGCAGTTGGCGTTGTTGTGTTGATTGCAGGACCTATAGCCAAGTTAGCGGCATGGGGAGCAATTGGTTATGGTGCTTGGACTCTATACAAAAGGGAGAAGTAGTATGAAATTCAAACTACCAAAGATGCCTAAAGTTAAAATGCCTGACATTGTTGGTAATGCCAAGAAGCTTGGCAAAGCTGTCAGCAAAGAAATAGGTGGCAAAACTAAAGGTGCTGTAAAAGGACTTAAAGGATTGAATCCTTTCAAGAAGTAAACTAGATATGGAGGTGGCCTTATGTACAAATGGATTAAAGATCTGGTTGATGCATATGACAAGATGTTCATTGTTGAAAAGCCTAAACAACCAACTGTATACAAGATTGGTAATAGAAGATACATCCGTACCAAGAAGATAAGCAAACGAACAGTTGGTAGAGTAAGATATATAAAAAAAGAGGAAGAATAAGTTATGTGGAGTTGGTTACAAAAATTAGTAGGGCCTAAAGCAGAACCCAAACGTGCAAGAGAGAAAGGCAAATACAAAGCAGATGACAAGTCTACTGCGGATGTCAACGAAGCATGGGTAGGTGGCAAGGCTCCTAAAAAGAAAAAGAAAAATAGGCTGAAAGCAAAATTCAGATAGTATATGAAGATAAGCGATAGCACATCAATATCAATGCCTATGCGGAATCTAATTTCTATCCTGGGTGCAGTCGCGATCGGAGTTTGGGGATATTTCGGGTTGGTGGAGAGACTAACACTGTTGGAAATGCAAAACGCATCGCTGATGAAAGATCTGGAACACGCAGAAGATAGACTCACAGCAGACATAGACAAGAACAACGAATTCAGGATCAAGTATCCTAGGGGTGAGTTGGGTCAGAGTTCACAGGACATAGAACAGTTCATGTTGATAGAGGACCTCTACAAGAGTTTCGAGAGAATGCAGAGTCACTTGGATGCGATGGCCAACAACAAGATCAACATAGAGTTCTTGAATGAGCAGATGGACAAGGCAGTGATCAACATAGAGAAATTGAAAGACGCTGACCGAGACATCAAGTACACAAACGGTAACGGAGACGCACACTAATGATCGAAACAGTATTCGCACTGTTGATGTTTGTCAATGGAGAGATCAAGGAACACAGGATTCAAGAAAGCATGGCAAAATGCTTGAGGGGTAAACGTACTGCTGAAAGACAATACAGTGCAAACGTCAAGTACCAGTGTATCAAAGCCAAAGCAGAGACGGAGATATACATGGGTCAGAAATCAATCAAAGCAATAATATTAAACTAGACTCCTTGCCCAAGTAATTTTTAGTCCCTTATGCCTCTTCTTTTCATGTTCTCCTTCACTACCTTCATTCTATTACGAACCTCGTCCGTGGATAGTGGTTCCAGTTCTCCGTTGTTCGGTTTGAAGTAAGGCACATGAACAAAGGCCTTGTCCGTGGCAAAGTCTTGTGTGTGCGGTGCTCCTTTGTAATTAGGCACACCTACTAGCTCTCCACTGACATCCATGTCTGCTATCATATCCCTCTGTGGCGTGTGCTGTATAACATCACCGTCTGTTCCAACGTACAACGCTATCAATGGTATGACGGGCATGTCATTGAAATGTTTGCCAAAAGTCCTGTTGAAGCTCTTTGGTTTCGCTTGCACACAACTTGAGAATCCAACATTGTATCCGAGTTCCGTCATTGTTCTGGCATATTCATACACTTGAAAATTTATGAAAGTGTAGTAGTCGACGTGTAGTATTTGGCTGTATCCTAAATCATGAGTTGAAAACTTAACGTTAGGCAATGGGAGATCCCTCCCATCCTTGTGGTCTTTATGTACGTGGTCCTCTTCTGGTACCATGCACCACACCGCTACGTGTTTGCAGTTCCTTATACCAGGACCCATGTTGTGATGTGTGGCACCCCTGTGCCAATCCCACCACTGATCTACCAGACCGGCCCTGTGAGGGAACCATATTCTCATATGGAATCTTTGCGTTGTAGGTACTCTTAATGAATTCTTTATTGCCAGTTCTGTGTGTTCCTCTGTGGGACAGGTCGAAGATTCGCTGAAACTTACTGTTTGATATATCATTTTGTTAAGTTTCATGACTAATGAGTAGTTTCTTTTTGCCTGTCTTCCTTACAGCCGTGCTTGTATCCGAGCCAGTATGCAACTGCTATAAATGAGGAGATTATCAATGTGTGCCACAATATGAACATACTATTAATTATCGTTCACAACAACGATCAGAAAAAAATCTTCTGTAGTTTTATATTTTAAATAGCACTATGATTGGTCCTACCCGGTCTGGTCATCATCGGACCTGCTGGTGATTACCTTGTCAACTAATCCATATGCTACGGCTTCTTCCGCATTCATGAACTTGTCTCTCTCCATGTCGTCTTTTAACTTCTGTAGGGGCTGACCTGTTGTCTTCGCGTAGATCTCTGTCAGCTCTCTCTTCCATCTCAACAATTCGTTTGCTCTTATCTCAACATCAGTTGCCTGTCCACTCGCTCCGCCCAGTGGCTGGTGTATCATGTGCCTTGCATGTGGCAACATAAATCTTTTGCCTTTTGTGCCTGCACTTGCTAGGAGTGAGCCCATAGAACAAGCCTGGCCCACTACTATTGTTTGTATGTCTGATCTAACATACTGCATGGTATCATAGATAGCCATACCTGCCGTTACCAGTCCGCCCGGCGAATTGATATACAAAACGATATCCTTCGCGGCATCTTGTGATTCCAAGAATAATAGTTGAGCACACAACACTGATGCAGTGTGTTCTTCTATCGGTCCTTCCAACATAATGATTCTATCCTTTAGAAGTCTACTAAAAATATCGTAACTTCTTTCGCCCTTGGATGTTTGTTCTATTACTATTGGTGTAAGTGACATATACTATAATTGTATAACAGTTCTACTTCTTTGTCAACTGGTCTTTGATGAATTCGTATGTGTTTTTCAATCCTTGCTCTAATGGATAGTTTGGTTTCCATCCTGTAAGTTTTTCTAGTTTGGTATTGTCCGAGTTACGTCTCATGCATCCGGCTGGTCCGGCTGGCAAGTAATTCTTCTTAATTTGTTTACCAGATATCTTTATCAGCATGTCTGCAAGTTGTGTCATTGTTATCGATTCATCACTTCCCATGTTGATAGGTATATGTACATCGTTCTTGATCAATTTGTCAAGCCCTACCATTAGATCATCTATGTAACAGAAAGATCTTATCTGTGTTCCGTCGCCCCATATCTCAATCTCACCCGGGTCTTCGGCATTTAGTATCTTCACGCACATGGCCGCGACAACTTTTGAGTTCTCTAGTATGTCACAGTGTGGTCCGTACATGGCATGGAAGATTGGTAATGCAACCTTCATGTCGTAGCTCTTGGCATACTCTATTGCCAACTGCATGTTGTAAAGTTTTTCCATTCCGTATATGTTACCTGCCGGTTGGGCTGGCCATATGTGTTCGTCCTCGTTCAGGTCCGGACCGTTGTGTCCTTGATACTCTGTGTTGTATATCATTGCCGACACTGCATATATGAAATGTGATTTGTTCCTTGCGGCAAAGTCCATTGCTTGAATAGTCTGTATTGGATTACTTCTTCCTGTTGTTAACTGACTGCCACCAACACCTTTGGAGTTTGGTACATCAGCTGAAAGATGATACACCCTATCAAAATCATTTTCTAGTGAGATCCTGGTTTCCATGTCATGGCCTACGAACTCGTCAACGTATACTGTGTCGCTAACCTTAAGTTTCTTGTCTATGCCTACCACATAGTGTCCTTGTTTCTTTAAATGCTGTGCTAAATTTTTACCAATAAATCCTTGGCAACCTGTTATAAGTGATCTCATATTGATATTTACAACACTAATCTTTCAGGGTCTTCCAATATGGGTGGGATTGCTTCGTGGTAAGATCCCTTTTCTTAGAAGTCATTGCGGCCTTCCTGTCATAACCTTTCAAGTGATCCATGTATTGTCCAAGCTCACTGTTGATGAACGGGTGTCTGCTTCTCCTGTCTCCTGCCCATCTACCATCGTTGAGGTCCTCGTTCTGTATCTTCCCTTCCTTCTCTAGCTCTAACCTAGCACCATCAAAGGTGAAACTGTCGGTGTAGCCTTTAAGTTCCAGGAATCTGTCCTTGTCATAGTAGGTCTGCCAACGTTCAAAGAACTCTCCTGCGTGTTTGTGTGCTGTGTTGAAAGCGTAGTAACCAGTTTCTGAAAAACCTTTCTTGGGTCTGCCCAGATACGATGTGAACTTGTTGTCTGGAGTGATGTGTGTCAGCCAGTCCATTGTTATCTTCTCAAACGTGACTATGTCTGCATCCAGGAACCAAAGCATATCCGGCTTGGTCTTCTGCCATGCGTCTATGCAGGCGAACACCTTGTAACTGAAACGCACAGCATCATAGATGTATATCTGTGTGTTCTTGTCAAAGTCCTTCTTCTCCTTGTCGTTCTGTTTGATCCTGGGGTTGTACTCGGGGTTGTCCTTGTGCCTGTCTATGAACTCCTGTAGCTTCGGCTGTTCCTTGCACAGGTCGTAGTACTTCGTGTTACGCAACGGCATCTGCTGTGACATGTCGTCTGGGTAAACCAGTACCTCCGCATGCTCTGGCCAGAACTGCTCAATGGTCTTGAGACCTTTCTGCACCGGCAATGGCCAATACTTTGTTCCGTATGTGGTTACTATTGTTAGTTTCTTCATTTGGTGAAACTTACAATGACGCTGTACAACTTATCTATCCTGTTGATGATGTCCTCACTGCCGTTACCAACAAAGAATCCGTTATCGTGTATGTCATCGGCCGCTGTCATCACACCCGATGCTATGTAGTCCAGGTCTCTCATCACAGGTTGCTTCAGGAAGTTCCTTGATGCTAGTGGTCTGTTCTGTATGCCTGCCTCGTCCAGTGCCTTGACTATTTCTGCCCTACGTCCTTTCAGTTCTCCGTCCAGTACCATACCAAACGTGAACCAACTGCTTTCCCCAATTATCTGTTGTATCCTACACCATGGCTTACTATGGAACAGGTTAACGAAATGCTTCGCGTTGTCAATCCTTCTTTGTTCTATTTGTGGCCACTTCTTCAGTTGCACCGATCCTACGGCTCCACTCATCTCCAACGGTCTCACGTTGTATCCTGGTGTAGCGAATATGAAGTTGTCATCAAATGCATTACCTGTCTTCTTGTACAGGTGAGAGTCAGCCGGTAGATCCCTTACCCAACCGTGTGCCCTCAGTGATCTCATGTAGTCGGCGTCGTCTTTGTCTTGGCAAAGCACCATGCCGCCTTCCATGGTCTGTATGTGGTGCGAGAAGAAGAAGGAGAATGATCCCGCAAGGCCTATCGTGCCTGTGTGTTTGCCCTTATACATGGCTCCCATTGACTCACAGTTGTCCTCTATCAACTTTAGATCGTGCTCCTCACATATCTTTTTTATCTCTGTGTAGTCGCAACTGTTACCCAACAGGTTCACTGGCATTATGGCACAGGTCTCTGGTGTTATTGCGTCTCTTATTTTTGTCACATCTATGTTCCATGTGTTTGGATCCACGTCAACGAAGTTCAGTCTGAATCCGTTCTGTGTTACAGGGAAGTAGGTTGTTGCCCATCCCACCACGGGAACAACGATGTCTCCCTTTAGTTTGTATTTCCATTTCAGTAGGCTCAGCATCAAGAGGTTGGCACTCGAACCAGAGTTGACCATGATAGCGTGCGGTGAACCAAACTTCTCCGCGAACTCCTGTTCAAACTGTTTAACGTGTTTGCCCATGGTGTACATGTCTGTTTCGATCACACTCTGTATTGCTTCGATCTCTTTGTCGTCCCATGTTGAGAAGGCTAATGGATATGGTGTCTTGGATATAGTGTTAACGATCTTACTTGATGCGTTGCTTACTACACCTTTTGCAATTTGTTTAATCCTTTTGTAGTTGAGTGTCATGATGTCTTCTTCTCTCCTTTTAGATGTTTTAAAAATTTATTCAATGGAGACGTTGGCACAGGATCCTTTGGATCCATGCCCTTGTGATATTTCATCAGGTCCATCTGTTTGCAGAAAAAGAAGTGCTGTCTGCCAAATGCCATTGTGTATTGGTCTGCCGCCCTGTCTTTCTCGTATGTCCATACCTCACCTGACAGATAGATCTCCTCTAACCTGTTGGCCCATTCCTTTGCTCTGGGGTGCTGTGGGTTGTGCATGTAGAAGCCTGTCTCGTCTCTGAACTTTGGTCTGTCAAAGAACGTGCATAGGCTGTCCGCTGGACATATCTCACTCAGGTAATCCAGGTCCGGTTCCGCATGGTACAGCGTGTCTGCGTCTGAATACAGCAGTATGTCTGCTGTGCTGTTCTTGATCCTGTGGGTCTGTGCGAACACCTTGTGTGAGAACTTGACTCCGTCGTTCTTCCACACGAACTTGTTCCTGTCTTCCCTCCAGCCATGGAACTTCCTGTCTGTGTGTTGGTCCACCCACTGCTTCAGTTGTGGTTGTACCCGGTACAGCTCATGATACACTATGTTGTCTGCCATGATCTCTGGCTCTGCTTCCTGCCAGTACACATGTAGTCTGATGTGCTTGGGCCAGTGCTTGACGAATGATTCCACCATTCGTTTACCGATGATGTCGTAGTACTGCTGATTGTATGTGGTTGCCACTTCTACAGTTCGATCCATGCTGTATTTTAGCACAGACATCGGACGTGGTTCAACCTTTTATTGGCTGTGCCGATGCCTGTATGTTATGGGATTGTGTGTTAGATTTTCTGCAACTTTGTTGCATTTGGACCTTTCGGCCCGTCCTCTACTTCAAAACTCATCTCATCGCCTTCGTTTAGGTAATCCAGTCCTGCGTCTCTCACGGCTGATACGTGTACGAACACGTCTTTCTCTTTGTCTTCCCTTTCAATGAATCCAAAACCCTTGGTTCCATTAAACCATTTTACTTTTCCTTTTAGTGTACTCATATTGTTGTTGTCTCTTCTTTGTTGTTGTTGTTGTTATTGTCGTTTTGCGACACAAGTAGTTAGCCGTTGTTATCCCCTGGTCCTATCGAAGTTCGGTGCATACCCGAAACGCTTGAAGTCCACCTGCAGGTGTGACAGTATCAGTTCACGATGCTCCGCCAGTAGCACACGGTTCGCGGGGGTGCTGTGGTCGTTGTCTGTGCTGGAGCTCGGCGTCGGGCACCCAACGTTGGAACCATGCACGTATGCTGGTGCCGGCGTTCTTGGGTATGTGCGTGAATATCAGCTTGTGCTTGTGGCTCACTATCATGTGTGTATTTAAACAGCAGATAATGATTCGCCACGGGAAACTGTTATAGTGTGTTATAACCTATCGGATGTACATGCTACAACGCATGGCAGTGTAGGTGCTGTACACCCCGTACATCTCGTACCAACGATAGAACTTCATTATACCTGCACGGGCACGATGTAGTGCTTGCCGTCCACTTCTATCGTGGTGGTGATCGCCCAGTCGTGCTTGCGATAGTCCCGGGGTGCTGTGCCGTCCTGTGTCTGGTTGCTGACCCTCTTGTTCTTCTTCGGCGTGCTCAACCATTCGTTCTCTTGGTCTGTGTATATCATGTGTGTTTCCTGTTGTTGGGTACCCAGAGGACACTCCAGTCTCCCTTTGCATCCTCTGATGCTTGTAATTATACACGAGTGGGTCTGATGTTGTCTACTGGAAACGCAGGCCAGCCATGCAGTTGGGAGAGCGTAGCGTCCGCGTTTTTTTGCGTTAGTTTAGAGCGTAGCCCCTATTCTGATGCCGGGTGTTGGAGCGTGTCCAGTCGCATGAGTTCGGCGATGGTGTCCCGGATGTCTGACTGCACACCGGCTATGTCCAGGTACACACGTTGCCGCAGTGGTTCCGACGCATACTCCAGCTGTGCCAACAACTCCCACAGGTTCAGGGTCAGCCTCAGCAGTTGTTCACGCAGTTCAAACACCGCATAGGTGTTGTCGTGGAAGGCCATGGCACAGGTGGTCATTACAGCAAGAGTGAGTAGGGTACGTAGGAGCATGTGGGTATTTAAATGTTGTGCTGTAGGATCAGGATCATGAACATCACGAGCAGTCCGTAGTACATGTAGTACTGGGTCATGTGACGGTGCACTGATCTATTGAAAATCCCGTGTGCAAAATTTTTGATCCTGAGGAACACCCAGGCCAGGCCGCTTTTGACCTCTGCTAGATCCCTGCCCAAGCAACCCGCACGCCATGAACTGAAGAAAGCGAGCACAGTGCCCACACCGAACAGGAACAAGCACACGTAAGCAATGATGACAACAGCAGTGATCATATGAGTGTCCCATTGAGTCTGCCCAGTATGAGTGCTATCGCTATTGCCGTGACGAACAGAGCTGTGAGGATCAGTGCTAGATCTACCATACGTACACTCCCATGTAGAAAGCAATCAACACTATTACTCCGATTGTGAGTGTGGTACGCATACTAGTACTTATCGCCACACACGGCACGGTCTGGAGGCCGGCATAGGGTGGGTAATATACCGCTGTGCGTTTTTTCTATACCCCGGGTATTTTACCATTGCCATACCAGTCTAGCAACCATAGGGTAAAAAACACATGCGACCGGTGGCCGGATTTTTTCTTTTTCTTTTCGATTACCGACCGTGTGTGGGTCATGCGACGGTGTGTGCCACTCCTGACTGTGTGCACCGTGTGACCGTGCTGTGCTTGTGCTGTAGACCCTGTCGCTTATATGCGACCACCTTGGTGTGTTTGGTCTATGCTGTGCCACATTGTTCTACTATGTTCTACTGTGCTGTACTCATCCCCTGCTGTGCTGTGCT
>Ga0302130_1001749_pt1 | contig 10612 bp, 8 predicted proteins | sample CB9_surface_MG_FD_203117 | JGI IMG/M metagenome (GOLD analysis project Ga0302130, IMG submission 203117) | Marine microbial communities from Western Arctic Ocean, Canada - CB9_surface | ecosystem: Environmental > Aquatic > Marine > Oceanic | place: Canada: Western Arctic Ocean | collected 2017-09-19 | reverse complement strand
TGATAATCCACACAATATCGACGAAGTGCCAATACAATCCAGCTACCTCGACATCGACCGCACTTTCGTGGGCATCCATTTTACCTGTGTAGGAATAGAAGTAGAGGCAGATTAACCAGAAAACTCCGATCGCAACGTGGACACCATGCGTCCCCGTCATCATGTAGAAAGTTGATCCAAAGGTGTTAGTCGAAAGGGTGAGGCCCTCGTTTGTGAAGTGGGCAAACTCATAAACTTGGCAAGCCAAGAAAATAAGGCCGAAGAAAATGACGCCAATCGTATTACGACGGAAGCTCTTCAATTCTCCCTTATGCATCGCTGATACTGCGAGTGCCATTAGGAACGAACTCATTAATAAAATGAAGGTAGAGAATGAAGTCAGCTCTAGGTCAAAAACCAGTAGAGGATCGTAGGACTCAGGATAAAGCTTACGATAGATTAGGTGCGTCGAAATGAGCGTACCAAAAAACATGCAGTCCGATCCGAGGAAGAGCCACATGAGTAGCTTCTTGTTGTTAATAACCAGACTGCCGTGGCCGTCCTCTTGGTGTTCTGTGTTAGGCATTTTTTAGAAAAGCTAAAATTGTAGAGGAGCTGAAAATTGAAATATGGGAAAATGAGAACTTAGGCTAGGCAGCGTCGACTTCGGGATGCATGTGGTAACCCCCAGGGCCTTCGATTGCCCAAAGTGCGATACCAAAACCGAGAACTAGCAGACCGAAAATGGCAGCATAGCCCATGTAAGGGACGCCTGCTTGCATTAGCGACATGCCAAGCCCGACGGGAATAAAACCAAGTGCAGCGATGAAGGGCATCCAGGATTGGCTAGGCATGTGGATCCCGTGCCCGTGATCATCTTCATGAGTGATCTTGCGGTTTTCAGGGCCATATTTATCTTCCCAGAGAGCGTCACGAGCAGGGATGATCGGAGTCTTCGCAAAATTGTATACTTGGGGTGGAGAAGTCGTTGCCCACTCAAGTGTACGAGCGTCCCAAGGGTCATTGCCCGCAGGTTCCCCGTTGCGGAAACAACGAATGATGTCGATGACTAGTAGCAAGATACCAAAGGCCAAGATGTAAGCACCAATAGTACAGACTAGATTGTAAGTTTCCCAACCAAAGCCCTCGAGGTAGGTGTGCGTCCGGCGTGGCATGCCAAGCAAGCCGAGGAAGTGCATGGGGAAGAAGGTGACGTTTAGACCGACTGTAGAGAAAATTGCTACCCACGTGCTGAGGTTACCCTTCCACATCTTACCGATCATCTTTGGTAACCAAAAATAGATACCAGCAACGACGGCGAGGAAGATGCCGCCAATCGCGACATAGTGGAAGTGAGCAATCACGAAGTAACTGTCCTGCTGCTGCGCATCAGCGGGTGCCGATGAGTGCATGATGCCAGAAAAACCGCCCATCATAAACATCCAGACGAAACCAAGTGAGAAGATCATCGGTGCGCTGAAACGAACGCGCCCGCCCCAAAGAGTGCCGACCCAGTTGAAAATCTTAACCCCCGTGGGCACGGCAATCGCCATAGTTAGAAGAGAGAAGGCCGCTGTGGCTACCTTACCTAAACCCGTTGTGAACATATGGTGCGACCAAACCGCGAATCCAAGGAAACCAATCACGGCACCTGAGAAGACCACGATTGAATAACCAAAGAGTGGCTTTTTAGAAAATACTGGCAGTATCTCGGAGATGATGCCCATAGCGGGTAGCACAAGAATGTAAACCTCGGGGTGCCCGAAGATCCAGAACAGGTGTTGCCAAAGAATCGGCTGGCCGCCACCAGCAACCACAAAAAAGTTAGTGCCAAAGCAGCGGTCGAACATCAACTGGCCGAGTGCAATGGTGATAGCTGGGAAAGCGAATACGATCAGAAGGGATACGACTAGTGTCATCCAAGTGAATACTGGCATGCGCATCATCTTCATGCCCGGGGCGCGCATGTTGACGATGGTAACAACGAAATTCATGGCAGCAGAGAGCGAGGCGATGCCGAGAATCTGCAAGCCCATGATCCAGAAGTCTGTTCCTGCACCCGTAAAGTTGGTGCCGGTCAAAGGTGCGTAGCCGAACCAGCCCATTGCGGGGGCGAGGTCGGTCATGCCAGCAGTGGGGCCACTCGCTTCGAAGAGACCCATGACTTGTAGGGCTTGTAGAACCCAGCCAAAATTGATCACAATCGCACCCGCGACAAAGGCCCAAAGACTAAAGCTATTAATTCGAGGGAAGGCCACGTCGCGCGCACCGATTTGCAGCGGCACGAGAAAGTTAAAAAAAGCAGCATTGAGAGGCATGATCGCGAGGAAAATCATCGTCGTGCCGTGCATTGTAAACAACTGGTTGTAGCGCTGCGCCGAGATTAGATCGTTTTCTGGGAAAGCCAGTTGCGTGCGGATGATGAGGGCTTCAAAGCCACCCACTAGTAGGAAGAAGAGGGCGATGGTACCATACATGATGCCGATCTTTTTGTGATCGACCGTTGTCAGCCAGTCCATGATCACGCTCTTGCTATGATCGGGGCGCATGAAACCGAGTTGGCTGCGCTCTGGCTTTAGCTCATGCGTCTTCGGTGCTTGGATAGTGCTAGGGGCGTGTATTTCTGTTTCTGTTTGACTCATGTGAAAGGCCTACTTGAGAGATTGAAGGTAAAGTGAAAGTTTGTGTATTTCGTCTTCGGTCAAGAGTGCGGGATCGCCGTTTTCGTCGATTAGTTCGCCGATGCCTCCGCCGCCTGCTTTCCACATTCGGTTGCCGGGCTTAACGACGTCCGTTTCTTTGATCCACTTGTAAAAGTTATCGTATTGTTTTTTGAGATCAATACTGCCATCTTCTTCAATACGATGGTTAAGCCAGCCTGCCGCAATCGACATGCGGGAGCCGACATTGGTTAGGTTAGGCCCTGCGACGCCAAGTGCACGCGGATTGCCTTTGACGACGTGGCAGGTAGCACACTTAGCGCGCCCCATGAAAAGTTTGAGCCCCTCGTTTAAGTCTCCTGTCAGCGAATCGGGGTTGTCTGCGTAGTCTGCGTACCACTCATCCCAGGTATTGCCGTCGGGCGTGCCATGTCCGGTGCGCTCATCAATCACCCATTCTGCAAATTCTTCATTGTCCACAACGGTCGCACGGAAGTGCATGCGAGCGTGGGAATCACCACAATACTCAGCGCATTGACCGTAATAGTAGTTATGAATTTCCTCCTCTAAATAGGCAGCGTAGTCAGCGCGAAGAGCAGGACTTTCCTCCTCAGGACCTGCGACACCTTGCTTATCTTTCCAGCGAAGGAAATTATCACCCGCCTGTATCCACATTGAATTTGTGCGACCTGGGATCAAGTCAACCTTACCCGCGATACGGGGTAACCAGAAAGAGTGAATGACATCGAATGAGCGAAGTTCCAAGTGGACGACTTTGCCTGCAGGGATGACCATCTCATTGGCGGTCGTAATACCTAGCTGCGGGTATTCGAATGCCCACCACCACTGGTAGCCGATCACTTTGATTATGAGTGGATTCTCAGCTTCTTCTTCGGCTAACTCTTCGCCACTATACCAAGCTCCCATAAAACTCTCAGGGTCTTCCGGCGTATCGTGTGTGTACCAGATGCCTTGTAGTGTAGGCACGGCAATGATTACTAGTAACAAAATAGAAGCTCCGATCAGACCGATCTCAACCAGCGGGTTGCCGTGGCCTTGCGAGGGCATTGGGCGGTCATCATTGGGACGCTCGCGGAATTTTATAATAGCAAAGGCGAAAGCCCCGCCCACTGCTATAAAGATGCCAAGCGTTACCCATACGGTGAGCATGAATAAATCATACTGTGTCTCCGCAACTGGCCCCTTTGTGACGAAAGTTGACATCCGGGTATCCAGATTGCAACCGCCCAAGAAAAGGACGCCTGTGAAGGCGCTAAAAAATTGTATGCAGCGGGTGATTCCGCTTAAAATGTGCTTCACGAGATACAGTGAGATTGTTGTTTGATGAGTGAACAGCTTTACTACAGAATATGTATATGATATGAAGTAAGTTTCGACAAGGCGAGTGACAAGAATATCTTCAATGTTATTCAAGCATCAGTTTTGCTAATGCTAGTATTAGCAAATTCGATAGGTGCCTCAATTGGCGCGAGTCAACGTTCTCATACTCGACGAATTCTACTTTCCTAGTTAAAGTTTCGATATGTATCGTATCTATCCTGTGCTCCTTCTCTCGCTTCTATTCACAGCTTGCGACGACTCTAACAGCCATCACAGCCACCATGATCATGGTCACAGCGAAGCCCATGCTGAAGGTAGTGCAGCACCACCCTCCAACCCCGTTTCTGTAATAGATGGCGTTACCGTGGTTGAGATGACGGGTAATGACCGCATGAAATACAATCTGGAAATATTCTCCGTTCCAGCCGGCAGTCTTGTGAGGTTGAACTTTCGTAATGTCGGCAAAATGCCCAAAGCCGTAATGGGGCACAATGTCGTCTTCCTGAAAGCAGACGTCGATTCTGGTGCATTTGCCACCGCAGCCGCTGCAGCGCGTGATAATGAGTATATACCCGTCCAATTTGAAGACCAGATCCTGGCCCATACGAATCTGCTTGGCTCTGGCGAGAGCGACACGATCGAATTCACAGCTCCCAAAGCATCTGGCGACTATGAATTCCTATGTTCATTCCCCGCCCATTTATTTGCCGGTATGCGCGGCGTGATGACGGTGGAATAGACCTACGAAAGCAGTAGTTGCTGGCACTTCGGCGGAGCAACAGGGTGATGGCCACAACGCTTAAGGCTTCAAGTGAGTGGGGCGGTTGTACCTTAAAACGCTTCAAAATTAAACGCGAAGTCATTTAATCGCGTTATTCCTCGACCTTACCACCAAACGTAGAGGAAAAAATATATGAGCACACCTGTTACTGAAACATAATACCAGATTGGGAAAGTCCAACGAGCCCAAGCTTTATGTCTATCTCGTTTGCCGCGAATTGCTAGGGTAAGTGTCGTCAGCACCAGCGGCACGATTAAAATGGCGAGTATAATATGGGTGACGAGCATGGTGTAATAAATACTGCGCCAGGCACCTTCGCCGCCGAAAGGTGTATGCACTCCCTGCACTAGCCATTTGTGCAGAACGTAGAAAAATAAAAAGATTACTGAGACACCGAAGGCCGAAACCATGCAGGTGCGGTGCGCTTTCTCGTGACTAGTCTTTACGCAGATAAAGCCCGTAGTGAGCAGGATCGTGGCCGTTCCGTTGAGGCAGGCGTTTAATGTGGGGAGTGATTCGGTGAAAGACATAATAAAATACCGCGATCCTTATAAGTATAGACACTCGGACTTGTGACTAATCCTCATAGAGATTTTTTTCATTTTCTCTAAACTATAAGTAAGTGCTAATTTTGTGCTTTGCCTGATGTCGTCTAAGTTATTGATAAGGATTACAAGTATATCTATTTTTGTAAGTATGGACAGTTCCGGTAATCGTTAAATTAATTCACCCTGAAGTTAAGCTAATGTTTTTAAATCAACCAGAGGTCTAAAACTAGCGGAATGAGCAGGGCTGGCAGGTAGAAAATCGAAGTAATGAATAGACGGCGCGCGGAGGCATCTCTCTTCTCTGAATCTAGAAAAAGCCACGCTGGACGTAGTATGTAGCAACCAGTAATGACGGCAACGGCACCATAACCCAAGCTGGCATAGCCGAGTAAGGTTGGCAAAAGCGTACTGACCACGAGTGCAATTGCAAAAGCAAAGGATTGGCGTGCGACAGCAGCGCCGTTTTCGTCAGCGTTTGAAAGCATGACAAAACCGCCTTTTTGGTAGTCTTTGCGGTAGGTCCAGGCGATAGCGAAGAAGTGAGGCATCTGCCAGAGGAATAGAACCGCAAAGAGTATCCACCCGAGAGTTGAGATACGTCCCTCGGCTGCAGCCCAACCGATCAGCGGGGGCAGGGCACCAGGGATCGCACCAACCAGAGTGTTCCAAGTGGTTAACCTTTTTAGCGGAGTATAGAGTAAGACATAAGAGGCCACAGTTGTGGCCGTCAAGAGGCCCGCAAGTGGGTTCGCACCAGCATAGAGCAGGTAAGATCCAAAAATGCTAAGTCCGAGTCCGAACATCAAAGCATTGTAAGGTAAGACCTGCCCGGAGGGAATGGGGCGGTCTTTAGTGCGCACCATCTTGGCATCGGCTTCGCGCTCTAGCCACTGGTTGAGTACGGCTGCGCCGCCTGCAGCAAGAGAAGTGCCGATGACCAAGCTCGCCAGAACGCCGAAGTCGCGACTGGGGTCAGCAGCAAGATAGCCGATGATCGCGGTCACAACTGACATGAAACTCAAGCGCGGCTTAGTTAGCTCATAATAGCCATTAACACGTTCTCGCAAAGAGAGGACGGAATCGGATGCATCAGTAGTGATCACGTTATGCTCTGTTTCAGGTAAGCTCAATTTAGTAATGTTCTATTTGGCGGTCTTCGTGTGACAGGCTTGTCCAGAATGATGTGCTAGAAAAGTTAGCCCCCAGGTGCTGGCAAGTAGAAAAGCACCTACTAAGTGGTGTGCGGTCGCTGCGTAAGGATTTTTTACTGTCCAGATAGTAAGCGCACCTAAGGAGATTTGTAGCCCAAGAATCACTGCGAGGAGTAGGGCGCCGTAGCCGAGCGCTCGCTTAGCGGTAGGAGAGCCCCAGAGCTTACAAAGGAAAACGAGTAGGATTACGGTTACTATGATCGCACCGATTCGGTGGGCAAAGTGGACGCTCACATCAAAGTTCCAGTAATTTGGAAGCCAGGTAGTGGCCGTCGACATAGGGAACTTAACGAGCGCAAGTCCAGCGTCAGCATGGCGCATGATGGCACCGACAAGGATCTGTAGAAAGATGGCAACCGTCGCGATGATCCCCCAGCGTTTGACGCCTACAGGTTGCTGAACATTTAGACCCGCACCGGCTTCGATCCAGCGCTTTGAGCTCGCTAGGGTGAGTGTCACTAAAATACCAAGCACGACCATGGCTCCGCAGGCGTGTATTACGGCAAAGCTCTGCGCAACCAGATTGTGATCACTCATGATGTTGAGTTGATCGAAGCGCACGCGCGCTCCGCCAAGTAAGCCCTGCAGTATAACGACCCATAGGAGAACTCGCGCAAGGGTGCGCACCCAGTCGCGTGATTCGCGTAGATAAGTCCACAAAAAAAGTCCAATAGAGAGAAGGCCGATTTTCATCCCAAGTAGGCGATGACTGTGCTCAGCCATTTTATCAGATTCAGTCAGCCAACCCGCAGGATTGACTGAACCATTGGAGAGCGGCCAATCGAGAAATGCCATGCCCGCTTTGATGCTAGTAGTCATACCGCCCGCATAGAGAAGCATGGTGATCCAGCCTAGTGCAAATAAGCAGAATAGGAAAAAAAGAGGCTTATAGCCGTCAGTGCGTTTTTGTGTGAGCGCAGACATAAACAAACATCATGTTCGCGGTTTGCGCTTTTTCAAGTTCGGACAGAAATCAAATGGCAGTTGAGGGCATTTTTATTGAACAATGGTCAAGTTGTAGGCGGGTCGTTAGGCTGATATTGCCTTTGCCTGCTTCATTTTGAGGCGTGTAAAAGATTTATTCGGTACGCAATATATAAACAAAAAAGCCCCTTAGAGCGAATCTAAAGGACTTTAAATTGGGTGCAGGGACAGGATTTGAACCTGTGACCTTCAGGTTATGAGCCTGACGAGCTACCGGGCTGCTCCACCCTGCAATAAATTGTAGCTAAACTGCCTCAAGCGGGAGCAGATGCTTGAAGAGGGCGGGATAAAATGGGGGAGTCAGTCGGGTGTAAAGGGTTTTCTTTAGTATTTTTCGTGGTCAGATCAATTCCGGTTTGCTTTGCTCAGTGAGCAGTTTACTAAGTCGGCGTATGGCGGTAAAAAAAGAATCGAGCACTTATCAGAAATCATTGGCGATCAATTTGGATCTTCAGCGATACGGCGTTTTTGCCGAGATCGGGGCAGGGCAGGAAACGGCCAATTGGTTCTTTCGCGTTTCAGGCAGCGCGGGTACGGTAGCTAAGACCATTTCAGCTTATGACATGACGATGAGTGACGCACTCTACGGAAAGGCCTCTCGATATGTCTCGCAGTCGCGACTTCACTCAATGCTCACCTATGAGTATGACCTCCTTGAAGAGCGACTTGGAGCGGAGAGAGGTAAGGATACTGCCTTTTTCTCATTTTGTAACACGGTTCGTGCGCGCGGCTACCAGGATTCAGGAGAATGCTACGGTTGGTTAGGAGTGCGTTTTCAGCTTAAACCTGAAACGGAGCCCTGTGAAATCGTCATTCATGTTCGCCTACTTGATGAGACTAATTCAGACCAAATGGATGCCCTGGGCAAGGTGGGTGTAAACTTGATTTATGCGGCCTTCAATCACAGGGACAGTTTGCACGAGTTCGTCGACTCACTAGCTGATGGAGTTTCGAAAGAGAGCGTTGAAGTCGATATGCTTCGCTTCTCGGGGGAGGGCTTCCGCTATGTGGATAATCGGCTGTGTGCCTTACAACTGGTTCAAAGTGGACTAACCGACGCAGCTATGTTTAATGAAAAGGGCGAAATCGTGCAAGCAACCGACACGCTCTACAAACGTCCGATCTTATTGCTTCGTGGTAGTTTCAGCCCTGTACTTAAACTACACCTAGACATGATCAGGCAGGCACGCGAAGTCTTCTCTAGTGTAATGAGCGATGTGGAAAAGTCACGCGCCTTGGAGATTTGCGAAATCAGTATGAATAACTTGCTACGTGATGGCGGTGACGTCGACCACGAGGATTTTATAGATCGTGCCGATGCGCTTCAAGCCCTGGGCAAGACAGTCTTAATTAGTCGCAGTGCTGAATTTCATCGGATTGCGACTTATCTTAGCCGATACACCGCTGAGCCAATTGCGATTATTTTGAGTATCGGCCTCCTGAACGAGCTCTTTAAAGCAAAATGGGCAGCTAACTTGGCGGGTGGTGTCCTTGAATCCTTTGGTCGCCTCTTCAAGAATCGAGTCCAACTTTTCGTCTATCCGTGGCATAATACAAGTAGCATGGAACTGGTTACAGCTGAGAATTTCAAAGCGCCGAAGAATTGGCAGTATTTTTACCGTCACCTTATGCAGAACGATCGTATCTTGCCGATCGGCGTGGGCGACCCAAGCCTGCTTGCGAACACGGGGCGCAAGATTCTAAAAATGATCGAGTCGAATGATAATAGTTGGCAGGCATGGGTGCCAGAGGAGGCGCATCCTATGGTCGAACGAAAATTGAAACGATGAATTCGTGAAAAGCTTTTGCGTGAAAAGTGCGAGGTAAGAGCTGGGACCTGACTGATGGTAACTAGGTTGATCTAGTGAAACATTGAGAGGCTCAATTTACGATAAACAGAAATTTTATTTATGGCTATTTTATGGCAACAAACGATTGACGGCAATCACTACGAGGTCCGCACAGCTGGTGCTTCTGTTCGTTTGTATCGTAATGGCGTCAACCATTCGCAATGGAACCCCAATCGGCCACTTGCTGGATCCATCTGGGACTTGATCACGCTACCAACATTGCATCGCCCGTTTAAAAGTTTGAAGGATATCCTCATTCTTGGCTTCGGTGCTGGAGCGGTAGGGCGGCAAATTTCTGAACTTGTTATGCCGGAGCGGATCGTTGGTGTTGAGCTGGACCCGATCCATCTTTCAATAGCAGATGGCTTTTTTGAATGTTCGAAAGATTGTAACCTGATTGCTGGCGATGCGGTTGAGTGGGTGCATGAGAGTACAGAGAAAGCTAGCTATGATGTGATCATCGACGATCTTTACGCTGAAGAAGACGGCATTCCTCTACGCTGCGTGCCAATGGATGTTGAATGGTGTGAAGCGCTGGCAAGATTACTAAAGCCTCGCGGCATGTTAATTTTTAACATAATCGAACCTGAGAAGATAAAACATTTACCGATCTTTAAATCGCCTAAGCTCAAAAAACGTTTTACGGAAACAGTGATGTATCGAATCGATGGATACGAAAATCGTATTATCGCATTTAGCGATACGCCATTTGATTTGAAGTACCTAGGCGCCCATTTAAAGCGTATTAAAAAGAAGTATCCTAGCTGCCGAAGGATCGAGGAGCGCTACGTGAAAAGTAGGAATTTTAAGCCCTAAAAGCTTGAGTATTGGGACGCGCTGGATCGCGCATTTCCATTATCTTCCGTAGAGAGCTAAATGCTCACGTAGGTAGGTTGAGCTATCGCTTTGAAGCTGGTCGAGTTGGTATGGTTGGTAGCGCCATTGCCAGTTTCCGGCAGGGATACCAGGTGTATTGAGGCGGGCTTCGTTACCTAAACTCATGAGGTCCTGTAAGGGGAATATGGCGAGTAGGGCGCTGGATTCAATTGCAGCACGAACCAAATCCCACGCGATTGTATCGCCCGTAATACCTAAATAACAGCGAATGTAATCCTGCGTCGCGTCATCGAGGGCCTGATACCAACCTAGTGAGGTATCGTTGTCGTGCGTGCCAGAGTAGGCTACGCAGTTACTTTCGTAGTTATGTGGTAAGTAGGTATTATCGGCATCGCCATCGAAGGCAAATTGCAGCACAGCC
>Ga0302130_1001717_pt1 | contig 10761 bp, 10 predicted proteins | sample CB9_surface_MG_FD_203117 | JGI IMG/M metagenome (GOLD analysis project Ga0302130, IMG submission 203117) | Marine microbial communities from Western Arctic Ocean, Canada - CB9_surface | ecosystem: Environmental > Aquatic > Marine > Oceanic | place: Canada: Western Arctic Ocean | collected... | reverse complement strand
ACAAGCTTATTAATGAGACTGAAACTCAGTAGCTGTAATTGCCGCTATTTTCTATTTAATAGGTAATAACCGGTTGCGAAAAAACATTTGCAATGGTAATTAGAGGCACTTTTAACATGTCGCTTTTACGACGCATGGATAGCAAACCGACTACGAATCGAAAAAGTTTTCTCAAACGCGCAGGACTGGCTATCGCTGGTGTTTTTGCGGTCTCGTCGTCTGCACGATTGAGCACCCGAAAGAATCAAGCTAGCCAAACCACCACAGCCACGCAGGGCACACCTAACAGCGCGATGGCGCGGGTTCGCAAAGCCAAAGGTGCGATTGCGCACAAGGCCTAGTTTTTGTTAGATTCCGTGATCTTTTACGATCTATAGGCTAATCGAATTTTACTAATTAGAATCAATGGCGAATGTATTTCCAAAATGGGTCAACACGATCCCGATCAAAGTAATTGTTGCAATTGTTCTGATCAAAACTGCGGTCGTCCTAGGCGTCACTTATTATGCGACACCTAAGTATACGCGGGTTGGTTACGCGCCTACGCAGCCAGTCGCTTTCAGTCATGCCCTCCATGCGGGTCAGCTGGAGATCGATTGCCGTTATTGCCACACTTATGTAGATCGTTCAGAGCACTCTAATGTTCCGACGACTCAAGTCTGTATGACCTGTCACAGTATGGTGCGTAAGGACGACCCCATCTTGGCGCCTGTTCGTGATAGTTATGAGTCGGGCGAGCCAATCCCTTGGGTGCGTATTCATAAGACGCCTGACTATGTTTACTTCAATCACTCCGTTCACGTGAACCGTGGTATCAGCTGTATGGAGTGTCACGGTAGCGTGCAAGAGATGGACGTGGTTCAGCATACGAAGTCATTTAGCATGGGTTTCTGCTTAGAGTGTCACCGTAACCCTGAGGAATACATCCGTCCTCCGGAGGAGGTTTACAATCTTGATTGGGAGCGCCCCGATACCGAAGAATTTAAGAAGGAAGCCGTGGACTTTGTTCACGACTGGAAGGTCAATCCACCGCAAAGCTGTTCTGGCTGTCACCGCTAATCGATTTTATTTGAGCAATGAAAAACTCTGAATTTTCTGGTCCCCGCTATTGGAAGAGTCTCGACGATCTCGCTGAAACTCCAGCCTTCACGGAGTGGGTCGAGCGCGAGTTCCCTGCGGGTGCTTCCGAAATGGAAGGCGTCAACCGCCGCCAATTCATGAAGGTCATGGCCGCATCGTTTGGTCTAGCGGGTCTTGGTATGACGGGCTGCCGTCGCCCCGAGCAAGTCATCCTCCCTTATTCTAAGCAGCCGGAAAATGTCATTCCTGGTGTGCCCATTTACTACACATCCTCGCAGCCAGGTGCTCGGGATAATGTGCCAGTTATCGTGGAAACCCAATCCGGTCGCCCAATTAAGGTTGAGGGCAATCCTAGCTACAGCCCTTACGGTGGTGCGACTTCCGTATACACGCAGGCTAGTATCCTCGATCTCTACGATCCTGACCGCGCAAGCAAGAGTAGTATCAGCGAAACTGCTGTGCGCGACCGACTCTCTGCGATCAACAAAACACACCTTGCGGATGGTGGTAAAGGCCTCGTCTTCCTAGCGGAGCCTAGTACTTCCCCCAGTCGCGCAAAGCTTGTCGCGCAGATTAAAGAAAGTTTTCCAGAAGCCACATGGGCGGAGTATGCTGCCATCGATCAAAGCACCTCCGAGAAGGCGGCTAAACTTGTATCCGGTAAGTCACTACGATCCATCCCCGATTTCAGCAAAGCCAAGCGCGTGCTATCGCTCGACGCTGACTTCCTTCTTAACGCCGATGCTTCCATTGGTCTTGCCCGTGACTTCGTCAAGACCCGCAAGGTCAAGGATTCGAAGGATGCTGGTAAAATGAGCCGTCTCTACTCGGTCGAAAGTTCATTGACTTCGACTGGCTCAATGGCCGATCACCGTCTCCGCTTAAGCAGTAGTCAGATGGGTGCATTTATCGCTCAACTCGGTGCCGCCCTCGGCTTAAGTCTTCCTGCCGCGGTTAAAAACGCCGCCGCTTCACTCGACATCGATTCTAAGTGGGTCAATGAGTGCGCTGCTGACCTCGCCGCGAACAAGAGCCACGCGCTCATTATTGCAGGTGAGCATTTACCGCAGTCCGTGCACGCTATCGTTATCGCGATTAACGAAGCCCTTTCAGCGCCGATCAATTATATCGAGGTGTCCGACGCAGAATCGGGTATAGCTGAAGCGGTTGCGCGACTCAACGAAGGCGACGTTAAGACACTTGTGATTCTAGGTGGTAACCCAGTTTACAACGCACCGGTCGATTTCGACTGGGCGACTGCCCAAGCTAAGGCAGGGGAAAGTATCTACTTCGGCACTGATAAGAACGAAACTGCTAAAGCCGCATCACTAATGGTCGCCGCTTCGCACTACCTCGAAACTTGGGGCGATGGTCGCACTTTCGACGGCACGCTCGTGCCAGTGCAACCGATGATCGAGCCGCTCTTCCCGACCTTTAATGAGTTGGAAGTAATCGCACGCATCGCAGGTGTGGGAACGACGGATGCTTATTCGATCGTTCAAGCGACTTTCACAGAACAGGGTGGGGGTGACTTTAATAAATTCCTTAGTGATGGTCTCCTCGAAGGTTCTAATTCTAAGACGGTCAAACTCACTTCCGTTGATTTGAGCGTAATCGATGCTTCAGAATTAACAGCACCTACTCTCAGTGCTTCAAAGCTCGAAGTTCGCTTTACGGCCAGTTCGCATACTGGTGACGGACGCTACGCCAACAATGGCTGGATGATGGAGTGCCCCGATCCGATGACCAAGCTGACTTGGGATAATGCGATCATGATCAGCCCACGTCTTGCTAAAGAACTAGAGGAGTCGCAAGGCGTCCAGATCTTCCCGAGCAAGAAACCCATGAATAGCGACAGCGAGTTCTTCAAGAGCGCGAAGGGCACACTGCAAAACAACAAGGCAGAATTTAAACGCGGCAAAGAACAAGCTGTCCTTGCCGAACTTCTAATCAATGGTCGCACTGTAAAGGCACCCATTCATGTCGTGCCTGGCATGGCGAATTACACCGTTGTATTGCCGCTTGGTATGGGCCGCGAAGTCGTGGGTCGTGTCGGTATGGGCGTTGGTTTTAACGCTTACAGCGTCCGCGATTCGAAAAGCCAAGGCATCACTTCCGGCGCATCGCTCCAGCTTACCAACGAGCACTACGAACTTGCGAATACCCAAGAGCACTGGTCGATGGAAGGCCGCGCGATCATTCGCGAGGGCAACGCAGACTATTACAAAAAGCACCCTGACTTCGCCAACAAGATGGGCGTCGAGTCGCACGCTCCAGCTAACTACGGCAAGGACGCTAACAAATCACTTCAAGAGAAGTCGACCGGTCAGTATCGCGGTAACTCCGCCTACGAGCATCCAAGCTTTGCCGATCCCGCGCCCAACGTTAAAGTATGGCAGGGCGAAAAGGCCCGCGCCAAATTCCCTGATGTTCAGCAGTGGGGTCTAGCCATCGACATGAACAGTTGCACGGGTTGCACTGCTTGTGTGGTCGCCTGTCAGAGCGAGAACAATATTCCTATTGTCGGTAAAGACCAAGTCCTCCGCGGTCGCGAAATGCACTGGATGCGGATCGACCGTTATTTCTCTGCCGAGAAATACGACCAGACCGAAGTCCCAGAGGATGTTCAAGTCTCCTTCATGGGCATGATGTGTCAGCACTGTGAAAATGCGCCTTGCGAGCAAGTTTGCCCCGTCAACGCGACCGTGCACGATAATCAAGGCCTCAACGTGATGGCCTACAATCGCTGCGTCGGCACTCGCTACTGCGCGAATAATTGCCCCTACAAGGTGCGTCGTTTTAATTTCTTTGATTGGAACAAGCGCCAGATTGGTGAGTTCTATAAGGGCCCTCTCGGTCCGGTCGATGAGCCTGAACTGCATAAGATGCAAAAGAATCCAAATGTCACTGTGCGCATGCGTGGTGTCATGGAAAAGTGCACCTACTGCTCGCAGCGCATTGAAGCTGCTAAGATTGAGCAAAAACGCCTCGCTGGTCCTACTGGTAATATTAAGATTGCTGATGGCACGATCAAGACTGCTTGCCAACAAGTTTGTCCTACGGACGCGATCACCTTTGGTGATATCTCCGATGCCGACTCAGAAGTGTCCAAAATGAAGGCGAGTGATCGCAACTATTCTGTGCTTGGTTACTTAAATGTGCGCCCACGCACTACTTACTTGGCGCGCCTACGTAATCCTAATCCGAAGATGCCTGACGCCTACAAGAAGCCTTACGCTTATTCTCAGTATAAAGAGCGCTATGGTAGTAGTGGTAGCACCACCGGCCATGAAGATCACTCCTCTCCCGAATACGATGCCGCTCCCGCTGCTCATTAATATAACACTGCGAACCGATTCAAATGGCTACGACTACTCAAGATAGTTCAATGGATGCGACTCAGGCCGCTTTATTGGCTAAAGTGCAGCCTATTGAGCTCCATGAACAGCCCCTCGTCACTAACAACCGTGACTTCAACTGGGTGACTGATAAGATTTGCCGCATCGTCGAGACAAAGACCCCCACATGGTGGTGGATTTGCATGGCGGTTGCATTGATGACCGCTTCTTTCACGGGTCTTGGTTTACTTTGGCTCGTCAGCTCAGGTGTAGGTGTCTGGGGACTCGCAAATCCGATCAACTGGGGTTGGGCGATTGTTAATTTCGTTTTCTGGATTGGCATCGGCCACGCGGGAACACTCATTTCTGCCGTGCTTTGTTTGTTAAAGCAGGGTTGGCGAACCTCGATTAACCGTGCTGCGGAGGCCATGACTATCTTCGCGGTGGTCTGTGCGGGTATTTTCCCGCTCTTCCACGTGGGTCGTGTTTGGTTTGCTTGGTGGCTCTTTCCGATCCCCAACTCCAATATGATTTGGCCGCAGTTCCGTTCGCCACTAGAGTGGGACGTATTCGCGGTCTCCACTTACGGAACTGTTTCTGTGCTCTTCTGGTATATGGGTATGATTCCTGACCTCGGTGTGCTCCGCGACCGTGCGGTTCAGCGTTTAAATAAAGGGGTCTATGAAGGCGGCAGTGCCATAGCCAACAAGATTGCCGAAGGGATGGATCATTTCCGCAAAAACTTTTACGCGATTCTTGCGATGGGCTGGCGTAATGCGGGTAACCACTGGCGCAACTATGAAATGGCTTACCTCGTTTTGGCAGGTCTTTCTACGCCGCTCGTTCTTTCCGTGCACACGATCGTCTCCTTTGACTTTGCTCTCGCGGTGCTGCCTGGCTGGCACACTACAATTTTCCCACCATACTTCGTGGCAGGTGCGATTTTCTCAGGTTTCGGCATGGTGCTGACACTCATGTTGCCGCTCCGCGCGCTCTATGGTTTGCACGATTTGATCACGCAGCGTCATATCGACAACATGTGTAAGATCTGCTTGGGCACCGGATCAATTGTGGGTTACGCTTATATCATGGAGTTCTTTATCGCATGGTATGGAGCCAATCCTTACGAGAGCTTCGCTTTCATCAATCGTGCTTTCGGCCAATACTGGTGGGCCTACGTCATGATGTTCTCTTGCAACGTATTTACCCCGCAACTCTTCTGGTTTAAGAAGGTGCGCGAAAATGCTGCCCTTGTTTGGATCATGTCGATTTTCATTAATGTCGGCATGTGGTTCGAACGTTTTGTGATTACAGTCACATCGCTCGCGAATGATTTCCTACCAACAAGCTGGGGTTACTACTCGCCGACTATGGTCGATATCCTGACCTTCTTTGGCACCTTTGGTTTGTTCAGCGTGCTCTTCCTTCTTTTCCTCCGCTTCCTCCCACTTATGCCAATTGCGGAAGTAAAATTCGTTATGCCAGAGGCCGATCCACATGGTCACCATGGCGACGAGAAAGGAGACCAACACTAATGACTGAAAAATACGGAATCATTGCTTCGTTTCCCGACACGCCTTCGTTCTTCCATGCTGCGGAGAAGGTAAGAGACGCCGGTTACAAAAAGTGGGACACTTATTCGTCCTTTCCAGTCCACGGTATGCCCGAGGCACAAGGTCAAGCACGCTCCAAGGTGCCTGTTTTTACTTTCTTGGGTGGCATCACTGGATTCACTGTGGGTTTACTCATGGTCTGGTGGATGAATGCCTACGACTATCCGCTGATCATTCGCGGCCAGCCTTTCTTTAGCCCAGTCTTTCCATTCCCGATCATGTATGAACTTACGATTCTGCTCGCTGCCTTTGGTACTCTTGGAGGGATGTTTATTACTAATCTGCTTCCGCAGCACTACAGTCCACTTTTCAACAGCGATCAGTTTCTTGAAGTTTCCGGAGACCGTCTGGTCATCGCGATTGAAGCGCGTGACGGTCAATATGACGTAGTCGCGACACGCCAATTCCTTGAGGAAATCGGCGGCACCGACATTGAGGAGGTTTCAGCCTAAGACATCATGCGTATTTTCTTAGCTATCTATCTTTTCGTTGTGATCGCAGCGGTATCGATTCTTGGTTTCCGTGGCTCGACGAGCACGAAGCCACCCTTGGAGGTCTTTCCGGACATGGACCGTCAAGCTCGCTACAAGCCACAGGCCGAAAACGGATTTTTCGCCGATGGTCGTAACGATCGGCCAATTCCTGCAGGCACGGTTGCTCGTGGTAACTATTTCAATCAAGTGGAAGTTTTCTCCGAAGAGTTCAAGGACGAACACCTGGGCGACACGGTCTTTCACGATGGTAAAAATGCGGATGGATCTTTCGTGCAGACACTCCCACTGGATGTCTCTTTCGAGCTGATTGAGCAGGGCAGGGAGAAGTATGCGATCTTCTGCACGGCCTGCCACGGTGCGGCCGGTGACGGGAATGGAGTGACCAAACCCTATGGTGTGCTCGCCGCTAATTACCACGACGATCGGCTTCGCGGCGAATCCGATGGCTACATTTACGATGTCATCATGAACGGGAAGGGCCTGATGCTTCCTTTGAAAGATCGCATTTCACCGGAAGAGGGTTGGGCAATCGTTCTTTATGTTCGCGCTCTACAGCTTTCACAAAACGCGAACGCCGAAGACTTGTCTGCCGCACAACGCACAGCGCTAGGACTATAATACTATGAGTTCGGATACAATAAATTCCAAAGGTAGCCAAGTCGGACTGATCGCACTCGTGGTCGGCATCGTCGGCATCGTTATCGCACTCTTCGGCTTCAAGCAAGGTTGGGATACGGGTGAAGTTCGGCCCATCATGAGCTGGCTGATCGCACTGGGCTTCTGGCTTTCGATTGCTATTGGCATGCTCTTCCTCGTGCAGATCTGGTATGTTTTCCATGCGCGCTGGCCGACGATTATTCGCCGTCAGTGTGAGCATTTCATGGCAGCCTTTCCTTATTTGCTCGTTCTATTTTTGCCGCTCCTTGCGATTCCCTTTCTCCACGAAAACCCTGGTCTGCTCTGGAAGTGGATGGATGGGCATAATGAACTGCCTGGTCACGGCACCGTTGCTGAGGATCCGCTTTACGCTTGGAAGTCGCCATTTTTGAACATCCAGTTCTTTGCGATCCGCGCCATAGGCATCTTTGCGGTCTTTATCGGTGTCGCTACTTTACTGCGCAAATGGTCTTTCGACATGGATACCACCGGGAACATCAACAACATGCACAACGCTCGTCGCTTGTCATCGCTTGGTCTTTTCTTAACTGCCATTGCGATGACACTTGGTTCGATCGACTGGTTCAAGTCTTTGGAATACCACTGGTTCTCGACCATGTATGGGGTTTGGTTCTTCGCTGCTTGTATGCGTGCCGCTTTAGCCTCAATCATTATTCTGACTGTGGTCCTTGCCTATAAGGGCTACCTAAAGGGCATCCTCAAGCAAGCGCACCGTTATGACATCGCATGTATGATGCTGGCCTTCACCGTATTTTGGGCCTATATCAGCTTTTCGCAGTATTTCCTCATCTACAGTGCCAATATACCTGAGGAAACCTTCTGGTATAACATACGTGAAAAGAATTTTGACGGCGGCCTCAACAGTTGGTGGTGGGTGAGCATGGGCTTGATCTTTGGTCACTTTCTGACGCCTTTCCTACTGCTTCTTTGGTATAAGACTAAGGTCGTGATCTGGCGCACTGTCGGTGTTTCCATCTGGATCCTCTCTTTCCACCTGCTCGACCTCTACTGGAACATCATCCCGGGCAAGCTCGTCGCACCTGACCACGGAGCAGGATACCTTGTCCGCCAGTTTTCTGTTTCGATCTACGACCTGGCGGCTCTCGTCGGTATCGGTGGCATCTGTATTTTTGCCATGTGCCGAAGTATGAAAAAGGCTGAACCGATTCCTATTCGTGATCCCAACATACTTACATCTATCAACTACACAGAGTAATCGCGATGTCTGAAACTCAAATATCCAAGAGCAATACTTTGCTCACCTTTCTAGGTTGTTTAGGCGCGTTCCTTGTTTTCGTGCTCATCATCTTTATCGCCTATTTGCCGAATCGTCCCGAACGGGTGGATGCGCAGGTATATGCCACCCGCCAAGCCAAGGCCGACGAGTCTCGTGCAGCGGGGATTCAAAAGCTCACGAATTATGAGTTGATCGACGCGGAAGCGGGAACAGCACGTATTCCCATCGAAGAGGCTATCAGCCTTACGATCGCTGGCTACAATAGTGGTGAAGGTCTTTTCGCACCTACGGAAGCGCCCTTGCTTGAGAGCGTAATGGTCGAAGAGCTTGAATTGCCCATTGAGGATTCAAGCCCTGCACCTGAAGAGGCACTCGACATAGAGACCACTGAGACAGAGTAGTTGCCGTATGGATGCTGAAACTTACACCGACTTGATTCCTCTTATTTTCTTGGGGGTCGTTTTTTTTATCGTAGCGATTAGCGCACTTTATTGGTCTGCCAAAAAGGGCCAACTTCGTGATTTCAATTCTCAAGCTAAAACAATATTTACTGATGAGGAGCCTGAGGGAGAAATATCTGATACCTTCCCCGGCAAGAAGAACGAGGAGAATTAAAAATTAGGGTTAAAGATTAGGACTTTTTCTAGTTCAGTCTTCTGATTCTTATACTGCCTATTTTTATTCGTAATTCTTCATTTATAATTTTAATTCTAATATCTTAATGTCAGTAGATCAAAAACAGGGCCCATACTCTTCCAATAGTGAAGCGGTTCGTCTGGAGCTGAGTCAGATTGATGCTTCGATTCGTTCGGCAGCACTCTTTTTTGTGATTGCTGCGATTACTTGGCTAATGATTGGCACTGTCTTTGCGCTCTTGGTTGCTGTTAAGGCGCACCAGCCGAATTTCGCCAGCACCTTTGAGTTTCTTACATTTGGTCGAGTTCGTTCCGCCCACCTCAATGCAATGGCGCTGGGTTGGGCTAGTAACATCATCTTTGCGGTTGGTCTCTGGATTATGGCACGCCTATGTCGTGCACCGATTAATCATAAGGGAATTCTGTTCATCGCGGGTGTTTTCTGGAACATAGGGCTGACGGTCGGTATCTTTGGCATTCTTCGCGGTGATATCACTTCGGTTGAGTGGCTCGAGATACCTAAATATGCGACGCCACTTCTGGCTATTTCTTACGCGCTGATCGGAGTCTGGGGAGTGATGGCTTTCCGTTTTCGCAAAGGTGACCACGTCTATGTATCACAGTGGTACATTCTTGCAGCGCTCTTTTGGTTCCCATGGCTCTACGTCGTCGCGCAGGTTATGATCATATGGTTTCCTGCACGTGGTGTTGTGCAGTCGGTGACTAACTGGTGGTTCGCCCATAATGTATTGGGGCTCTGGTTCACACCTATGGCACTCGCGACAGCCTACTACCTAATACCAAAGGTATTGGGGCGTCCGATTTACTCTTATTATTTATCGGTGCTCGGTTTCTGGGCATTGGCCATTTTCTATAATTGGGCAGGTATCCACCACTTAATCGGTGGCCCGATTCCTGTTTGGCTCATCTCGGCAGGCATCGTCGCATCTGTTATGATGGTCATTCCAGTCGTGGTGGTTGGTATCAATCATCACATGTCTATCATTGGCTTGTATAAGGAAGTATGGCGCAGTCCTACGCTACGCTTTGTCGTTTTCGGAGCCATCTCTTACACCTTGGTCAGCTTGATTGGTTCAGCCATGGCGCTTCGCACAGTCAGTGAAATCACGCACTTCACGCACTTCACAGTAGGGCACGCCCACCACGGGGTATACGCTTTCTTTACTATGATCATGTTCGGTGGTGTTTACTACATGATGCCTCGCTTGCTTAAGCGCGAATGGCCCTCGTCATTCTTGATCAAACTACATTTCTGGGGATGCGCGCTAGGCATAACGATCATGATTGTTGCGCTTCAAGTCGGCGGCTGGATTCAAGGCCTGGAAATGAACAATGCTGAAATCCCATTTCTTGAAGTTGTTCAAAACACGATTCCTTGGCTCAAAGCGCGTTCTGTCTCGGGTCTCTTCTTGACGGTGGGACACATTGCTTTCGCAGCCAACTTCTTCTGGATGCTCTTCGCTGCGGGTGCAGTCCGTGCGAAGCAAGGCCCGACGCTTCTTGGATCGAATGAAGGAGGTTCGGCTCGATGAAAAACTTACCACTTCTTTTCTGCGGTATTTTCTTCGCACTCGCATTTTCATTTACTGGTTTGATTCTGACTAGTCACATTCAAATAGGCAGTCTTACGCAGACTACTGAGACCCTTGAAGCGACTGATGATTT
>Ga0302130_1001716_pt1 | contig 10768 bp, 8 predicted proteins | sample CB9_surface_MG_FD_203117 | JGI IMG/M metagenome (GOLD analysis project Ga0302130, IMG submission 203117) | Marine microbial communities from Western Arctic Ocean, Canada - CB9_surface | ecosystem: Environmental > Aquatic > Marine > Oceanic | place: Canada: Western Arctic Ocean | collected 2017-09-19 | reverse complement strand
GCGCCCAGTACAGTCGTGAGGCGGATGGTTTTGTCGGCACCGACCTGGGTAGCTTTGCCTTTTCTGTGCATGCTGATCACCCCAGCGGACATTGTTTAACGCAGATCGATCACTATGCTATTCGTCCAACTAACAGCCTGATTCGATCAATTTCCCCAGCCGAACGTCACGGTCAGTCGACCCGTGAGATTCTGCAGACCGTGGATTACTCCGCGGTTGAAATTGACCTGATGATTGCCAATAAAGTGGCGGCCCTAGGTTGGACTCATGAGCATCTGCCCTCAGACCATGGCGACCAGTCTTTTGCTATTGCCACGGCGAAGATATCTCTGGGTCAGACAGTGGATCTGTTGGTCGATATGGACGAAGATCCGGGATTGATTGTCTAGGTGAAAGGGGACGTTATTTTATAGCGGCTTTTTTTACCGGCTTTATATAGTCGGCACTTTGTCTATGGCATAGGCTTGCTGCTTGAGCCAGGGGGCAATCTTTTCCAGTTGCGGGACAATTTCGTTGCTGTAGAGACTGCGGCAGATTTCAGCCGTGAGTTGCGGCAGCTTGCCGAGCTCATCGGGACGCGACAGCAGCGACAGATAGCGGGCGTGATTGCCATTTGCCAATGGCATTACCTCGACGCCATCAAGTAGTTCCGGATAGCGCACCATGCACAGTCCGGTGACGATCGTCCAGCCATGGCCGGACTGCACAAAGCGCAGCAGGGTTTGGGTGCTGTCGAGCTCATAGTTAGCCATCAGTTTGATATTCATACGCCGGGCAATCAGGTCGGTGAGTGCGCCGAGGCGCGACTGGCGGTTGTACTGAATAAACGGCAGATTCTCTGCCAACCACTGAATATTTCGCTCATTACCCTGAATATTTTTTTTCGGCACCAATATCACAAACGGATCGCGCAGTACTGGGTGGCGCTGCAGTTGCGGATGTTCGTCCATGGGATCGCCGGTAATCAATAAATCCAGATCGCGATTGAGCAGCGCTTGGGTGAGCGGTGAGACCAGTCCGGTGCGCAGGGCGAGCTTTGAGGTGAAGGGTTTAAGCTGTTCCATCAGTTGCACGCCGACTACATCGCAGAAGGAGTCAACCATGCCGACTTTGAGTGGGATCAGACCGCCTTTGGAGGCCATGCGCACATCCGAGAGCATACGCTGGGTGTCTTCTATCACTTGGTGGGCGTAGTCTTTTAGCACCTGGCCGCTGGGGGTCAATTTGATTGGCCGCGAGCGGGTGATAACCAGCTGAGTGTCGGTTTGGATTTCCAGCTGCTTAATGGTTTGCGAGACCGCTGACTGGGTGATACCCAGCTGTTCGCCAGCCTGAGTAAGGCTTTCAGAGTTGGAGACCGCGGCGAAGATTTTTAATGCGCCAATTTCGATATTTTTGTTATTTCTCATCGTCGCAGTATCTTACGCGACTAACCGGTTTGCAATCGGTGCTGTTAGAAATGTCGCTCTTGGAACCGGTGCTGGTGAAACCGCTAAATACAGCGCAAAAAAAACTACGCCACCTAACTCAGGTGGCGTAGCTCTTTAATCTAGTGCTTTAATCTAGTGCTTTAATCTAGTTCTTTAATAGAGTTCTTTGATCCAACTCTTTGCTCTACTTGTGAGGGCAGACCAAGAACTTCTCACCTGTGGCTTGCTTAACGTAGGATTTGATCACGTCAGGCTGCAGCATCTCTTCGAAAGAGATCTCCTTGCTGTAGTGGCTGGCAAAGGTCGTGGTGATTTCCTTCGCGACGCGGGCGCGCATCTGGCCAAATCGTTCCATGCCGATGCGGCCAATCATTGGCGTCAACAACCAGCCGCCGAGTCCCCACTGCATACCAAATGAGCGGTTCAAAATGGTTGGCGATTGATCCAGGCCACCATAGATATAAACCTGTTTGTGAATATCTGAACCATAGCGGCTGTATTCTTTAGCCGTTTTGTTAGCTGCAATTTCCATGGCCGCGAGTATCTGCCCTGGAAGCTTTCCGCCATTACCACCGCCAGTGGCATCGAATGCCAGAGTGGCGCCAGTAGCGATCAACGCAGCGACTAGGTCCTGCATAAAGTTATCATCGCTGGTATTGCAGACATGCTCTGCACCCAGGCTCTTAAGCACGTCGACTTGCTCAGCTTTGCGAACGATATTAACCAGGGGAATGCCGTCGTCCTTACAGATCTTAACCAGCATTTGGCCGAGATTTGAGGCTGCAGCAGTGTTAACGATTGCCGTATGATTTTCCATTTTCATGGTTTCAACAAAGGCGAGAGCGGTTAAGGGATTAACAAATGACGATGCCGCTTCAGCGGGGGTGGTGCCGTCATCCATTACTAAACAGCTGCTAGCCGCCACACAGCGATATTGTGAATACATGGCTCCGCCGGCGACGCCGACAGTTTTGCCGATAAGCTGCTTGGCATTGGCGCCAGCATCGACAACCACACCAGAGCCTTCATTACCGGCCTGCATGGCTTGATCCAATCTTGGGGTCATGGCCTTCATTAGAGCCGGGCGCACTTTCATGGTGGCGACAGTGTCATCGCCAGAACCGGATACTGCGAGGCTGTCTAAATCTGCGGCAAAGGTTGTCAGAAGTGCAAGATCCGAAGGATTAATCGGCGCTGCCTCTACTTTGATCAACACTTCATTTTCTGAAGGCGTGGGTATGGCGACGTTAACAATAGAGATTGTTATATCGCCATCGCTGGTGACTGTTGATCTGATTTCTTTTGAAGTCTGTTCTGACATGCTTGATTTCCCCTAGGTTTAATTTTTATAAGCGATTTATTTATTATGACAGTTAGACTGCCATGATATTTTCCACACCATATAAACACACTGTTATTAAAAAGCCTACTAGGACTCAGTACTTGGACCCTTTTATCTACGCCGAGAAGACGAACATTGGGAAATGGAAGGTTTTTGGAGAGACTAGGGCGCGAATAGGGGGCGGGGGCCAAAAACCTGTCGCCGCCAGAGGCTAAACTAAAGCCCTAGGTTTTTTTGCTCGATCAATCCCTCAGGGCCTGAATACCAATCGCCGCACCGTTAAATTCGGCCATCGCATCAAGCAGACTATCCCATAAAAACTCAACCGAGCTGCTGTCGCTAAAAATGCAATAGCTGAGCCTGTCGCCCAAATCATTGCGCACAATCACGCCATTGATTTTAGCGATCGAGGTTTGGGCAATTTCACCATTGGCAAACTTGTGGGGACGCAGATCGACACCACAGACCTTGGCCAGCGTTGCCGCCGCCTGGCTGCCACAGAGAACCAACCAGCCGTGGCTATCGTTGCGCGGCAGATCATAGACCCTTTCTGGCAGGACGTTTTGGGCGGCATTGGCAATGCACTGCGACAATCCATCTAAGCTGCTGGCCAATAGTATCTCGCTCTGTGATAGACGCGCCACCAATGTGCCGTCAGCCTGCACCAAGGCTCGGTTGGGCTGCGTGGGTAGCGCTAGGCCTATGCTCAGAGCCCAGTCTGGGGTGCCCACACCTTTATAACCACTGCGCGGCAGGGTGGAGAGATCGGCTAGGCCGAGCTGCTGCGACTGAAGTCGTTCATTGCCGATACTGTCGTAGTGGGAGACCACAACGCTGTCGCCTAGGGTGACAAAATCGGCACCCATTTCAATATGGCGGCGATTGAGTTGGCTGCGACGCTGGATACTGCTAGGGAGAGTGTAGGGATTCATTATTAAAGCTCCTGTCGCTGGGTTTCGGGGTCGTAGAAGGGCAGTTTCACCACCACCGCATCGACCATGACACCGCCGCTGGATTTAATCTTGAAATAACTGCCAGCCTCGGCTCTATCAGGTTCGACATAGGCCAGACCAACGGGCTTATTGAGGGTCGGGGAGAAGTTGCAAGAGGTAACCCGTCCAGTCATGCGATCGCCATCCAGTACCAGGTGACTCTCGAGGGGAATCGGTGCCTTTAAATCATTGATCACAAAGCCAACCAGGCTGCGTTTAAGCGGTGTTTTGTTCAGCTCTTGGATACTGCGACCACCGACAAAAAATGGTTTTTTCTTGGCTATAGCCCAGCCCATCTGCACTTCTTCGGGATTCGACATGGCATCTGTGTCCTGACCAATAATAATATGGCCCTTTTCCAGACGTAGAATTCGCTGCGCTTCGATGCCAAAGGGCTTGATCGAAAACTCAGCGCCAGCGCAAATCAAGGCATCCCAGAGTGCTTCGCCACAGTGCTGAGGTATATGTACTTCGTAGCCCAACTCGCCGACAAAGCCGACGCGGATTACCCGAGCGGGAATACCGGCGACGCTGCCTTCACGGACCCCCATGTAGGGGAAGGCTTCACTGCTCAGGTCTATATCAGAGCAGACCTTAGCCAGTACCTTGCGCGCGTTGGGACCGGCGATATTGACCGCGGAATAGGCGGAGGTCACATTGGCTATATCCACATCCAGACGCCATTGGGCGTTCCACTTGAGCATGCTTTGATAGACATTGCCTACACCGCCAGTGGTGGCGGTGACATAGTAGTGCTGCTCGCTAAAGCGACAGGCAACGCCGTCGTCGATGACCACGCCGGCTTCATTGGTAAGCAGTGCATAGCGGGCTTTGCCCACCGGCTGCTTTAAAAAGCCGAAGGTATAAAAGCGGTTTAAAAACTCCGGGGCATCAGGTCCGCGCACTTCGATACCGCCCAATGTAGAGACATCCACTAGACCGACGTTATTGCGAACATTAGTCACTTCGCTATCAATACAGCTCTGGCGCTGATCGGTGCTGCCGTAATAGGCGGGTCTATACCAGGCGCCGGCCTGGAGCATCTGGGCGCCAGCTTCAAGGTGACGATAGTGCATATTGCTGCGCTGGGCCGGATAAAAACTGCGTCCAGCACTGTGGGCCAAATGCTCTGCAGAAAACGGTGGTCGCGCGGTGGTGACACCGGTCTGGGCCACGGTTTTATGGGTTGCGGCGGCGACTAAACGAGCAGTCGCCAATGCTGAGTGACGACCCTGTGAAGGGCCCATGCCGCAGGTGGAGTAGCGCTTGACCAGCTGGATATGTTCGTAGCCGTCTTTGGTAGCATTAATAATATCGGCAATCTGTAGGTCTTCATCGAAGTCGACAAATTCCTTGCCCTTGGGATGGGCAAAAATCGGCCAGCCAAAGTTTGGGCTCTGCTGTTGCGACAGAGCAATGGTCTCGGGAACAGTTTCTGTGGTCAGCTCTAATGCATTGGTAGCCATTATGGCGGCGCGTTTGGCGTCGGCTATCACATCATCCAGCAGCCAATGACTGTTCACTGATCCGGCAATCTGGCAATCCTCTGGGCAGTTGGTCAGGGTAAACATCGAACTGTCGTCGTCATAACTGAGCTGACCGCCGCCCTGACAGACCAGCTGATAGGTGGGGGTGTAACCCACTGACATACACAGGGTGTCGCAGTCAATGATTTCGCCTTTGCCCTTGTTAGGTGTTGCGCAGATACCCTGACTAATAATTTCACGGACCTCCACTGAACCCAGATGCAGACCGCTGGGGTCTTTATTAGCGGCGTAAACCGCATGTCCCGTTTTGACCTTTAGGCCCTTACTTAAAGCATATTCGGCAACCGCGTCATATTCTGGCTGGTGGCGCAGATCGATAATGGCTTTCACTTCAACACCTGCATCCAGCAGGTCCAATGCGGCGCCATAACCCTCGTTGTTGCCAGTGACCACTACTGCGCTTTTGCCGGGACGCACGCCATAGAGGTGCATCAGTCGCTGGGCGGCGCTGCTCATGATGACGCCGGGCAGATCGTTATTGTGGAACACCGCCTGCTGTTCCATGGAGCCGACACAGAGGATGGTTTGCTTGGCGCGGACTTTATAGAGCCGCTTGCCACAGATAATGGGCAGCCAGTTATCGGCGAACCAACCATTACAGGTAGCGCTGGTCATGGCGGTGATATTGGCACTGGCTTCAACTTCGGCCACTAGGCGTTGGCGCAGTTCACGGGCAGCTGTGCCCTCGGCATCCAGTCGACTGTAGTTGAGTGAGCCACCGAGGCTGGCATTTTCATCCACCAACAATACTTCGCCGCCGCTTTTCGCCGCTTCCAGAGCAGCTGATAGACCAGCTGGTCCTGCACCGATCACGGCGACATCATAAAATTGATACTGCTTGTCGTAATACTCAGGCTGGTAGTCTTGGTTAATCACCCCGAGGCCGGCTTTTTTGCGTACCAGTAGCGCCCACTTTTCCCACATACCACGTGGCTTAAAAAAGGCTTTGTAATAAAAGCCCACAGGTAAAAACTTGGAAAACAATCCGAGTAGGGCGCCGCGGTCGTTAGTGAGGCTGCCGCTGTAGTTTTGTCCCATGACCTCAAGGCCTTCGCTGAGCGGAATGCGATCCGCTAGCGCGTTGGGGTCCGAGGGCAGTTGAATCATGGTATTGGCATCTTGCCCAGCCATGGTCAAAACGCCCCGTGGACGGTGATACTTAAATGATCGGCTCAGCAACCACTGCTGGTTGGAGGCTAGGGCGCTGGCGATATTATCTCCAGCAAAGCCCTGATAATGTTGCTTTTCAAAGCTAAAGCTTATCGGTTGCTCACGATTGATCAATGAACCAAAGGGTGGCGCTAAACGACTGTTATTTTGCATTATCAACTCTCCCCCTCGGTGGTGGGCGTGGGTTCAGGCACCGGGTTGAAGTCGATGCGCTGCTTAAAGATTTCATCGGCGGGGAAGGTCCGCAGAACCTTATCGCTGATGGTATTGCGCTCGGCCAAAAACCAGTAGGAACTGGCGCTGTGGCACCACCATTCGATAACCATGCCGGCGTTATTATCGTGAAAGAACACATGTTCCACCCACTCCCGGGAAGAGACCTGCTGGTGGTCGGGCATCGGGTGATACTCACCACCGTAGGTGAATTCACTGATATTGCGCGGGCCATTTAAAGGGCAGGTTAATAGTTTCATAGTCGTCTACCCTCAGTGACTGGCGGCGGTGGCGCCGGCTTCGTTGATTTGCTGGTACTTATAGAACCGCTCGAGTTCAAAGGGTTTGATAATATCCGGAACCTTTTTCGTGGCGACCAACTCGGCCATGGTTTTGCCGCAGATCGGTGTCGCCTTAAAGCCCCAGGTGCCCCAACCGGCATCCAGATAATAATTTTCCACCGGACTGAGTCCCATAATCGGGCTGTAGTCTGGTGTCATATCAGTGGTGCCGGCCCACTGGCGCAACATTCGTGCCTGGGCTAAAAAGGGAAACAGCTCCAGTGCCGCTGCCGTGAGTGTCTCACGCTGATCCAGAGTGGCTCTAGTATTGTAGAGTGGATAGGGATCAGAGCCGCCGCCGATAACAAATTCGCCGCGGGATGTCTGGTGGGTGTAGACATGCAGATGGGGCGAGCTGACGTGGGGCGTTAAGATCGGTTTGTAGGGTTGGGTGACCAGGGCTTGAAGAGGGTAGGAGTGGATTGGCAATGGGATGCCAGCCATCTTGGCTACTACCGAACTGGCACCGGCCACAGCCTGAACCACACAGCCGCATTCGATGCGCCCACGATTGGTTTTGACTGCAGTGACCCGTCCGCTAGTCACTTCTATATCCTGCACTTCGGTTAGCTGGTGCAGTTCCACACCGCGCTCACAGGCGCCTTTGGCATAGCCCCAGGCGACTGCGTCATGGCGCGCAGTGGCGCCATCGGCATGCCAGAGCCCGCCCATAATCGGAAAGCGTGAGTCTTCGGACATATTGAGATTGGGGACCATCTCGGCAATCTGCTGGCGGTCGAAGAGTTCTGAGCGCACGCCCATATGCTGATTGACCTCGGCGCGCCAGCGAAAGCTGCGGATCGCGGCATCGCTGTGGGCCAGGGTCAGCTGACCTCGGCTTTCCATCATTACGTTGTAGTTAAATTCGTTGCTTAGGTCTTGCCAGAGTTTCACTGACTCGCGATAGAAGGTGACCCCTTCTTCGGTGAGATAGTTGGAGCGAATCACCGCTGTATTGCGCGCGGTATTGCCGCTGCCGAGATAGTTCTTTTCCAGCACCGCGACATTGGTAATGCCATGGTATTTTGCCAGATGGTAGGCGATGCCAGTGCCGTGACCGCCGGCGCCAATAATCACTACGTCATAGTGCTTTTTAAGCTCTGTGGCAGGATTAAAATGATGTTGGCCCGGATACTCACTGTTGAGTCCGTATTTTAAAAGTCCAAATGGCATGGTGCCTCCAGAGCGCTGGCGGCGGCTTTTTTAACCGCCGAGAAACACGACGGTTTTATTGCCGTCGAGAAACACTCGCCGTTCAATGTGATAAGTGATTGCCTTGGTCAGTGCCGCACTTTCGTTGTCACGGCCAACTCTGACTAAATGTTCCGGCTTGTAGTTGTGGTTAACGCGGGTCAGGATCTGTTCGATAATCGGCCCTTCATCGAGATCTGAAGTGACATAGTGAGCGGTTGCGCCGATCACTTTTACACCTCGATCGTAGGCTTGATGATAGGGCTTGGCGCCTTTAAATCCAGGCAGAAAAGAATGGTGAATATTGATACAGCGGCCGGACAGTTTTGCCGACAGCTCGTTGGAAAGAATCTGCATATAGCGCGCCAACACCACCAGCTCGGTACCGGTTTCATCGACAATTTCCAGCAGTCGCTGTTCCTGCTGAGCCTTGGTGTCTTTAGTCACGGGCAGGTGAATAAAAGGAATACCTTCACGTTCAACCATGGCGCGTAGGTCAACATGGTTTGACACCACGGCGGTGACCTCCATATTAAATTCTCCTTTGCGGCGACGGTATAAAATATCGTCGAGACAGTGGTCGTATTTGGACACCATAATCAGAGTCTTAACCGGTACCTTGGGGTCGTGGATATGCCAATCCATCTGAAAGCGGTCTGAGACTTCAGGGAAAGAGGCTTTGATCTGCTCTATGGATGGCGAACCGTCCTGCGGACGAAAAACAGCGCGCATAAAAAATTTGTCAGTGGAATCGTCGTCAAACTGTTCCAGGGCGCAGATATAACAGTCGCGCTCGGCCAGATAACTGGTGACAGCGGCAACTACGCCAGTGCCTGCACGGCAGGTGCCAGTGAAAATATAGTTGTTAGCCTCTTGTGGCATGGTGGTCATGGTATGGGTCCGCTAATAAATTTGCTGTCAGATAAAGGTTATACGTCGAGCAATTAATCCTGCTTTGATGGTGTCTCACAAAGCGCATGAATAATGCCGCGAAGTCTGTAGAATGGTCAATTAATCTGGGAGGGAATTAGCAAGTCTACTGTTGAGACATAGATACGCTAATTATCTTTGTTGCCTGACTATTTCTAGCCCATACAATACCTAAAAAATGCCTAAAAAACACAGTTTAAAAATATCTACATTCTCGATCTTTAAGGTGGTCTTAGTCTGCGCTGTATTGGCCCTATCCGGCTGCAGCACCTACAAGCCGGCCAAGACATCTGACGTCTGTGATATTTTTCGCGGTGAAACCGATTGGTACAAAGCTGCACGCAAGGCTCAAAAGCGCTGGGGCACGCCGATTCCGCTGATGATGGCGATTATCAAACAGGAATCCAGCTTCCGGCACAATGTGCGCCCTGACCGGCCAACGTTTTTCTTTATCCCGCTGCCGCGCAGATCCTCTGCCTATGGTTTTGCCCAGGCTCAGGATCCCGCTTGGAATGATTATCGTCGCGACACCGGAAACTGGTCTCATGACCGGGATAAATTTCCCGATGCGATCAACTTCGTCGGCTGGTACACCGATAAGAGTCATAAAAACCTTGGCCTATCGAAGTGGGATGCGGCCAATCAATACCTCGCCTATCACGAGGGCTGGGGTGGCTATAAACGCGGCACCTATAAAAAGAAAAAGTTTTTGAGTGGCGTTTCGGCCAAGGTAAAAAGACAGACGGCCACCTACAGTGCTCAATTAAAGAAATGTCAGCCAGCACTGGATAAAGCGGTAAAAGGTTGGTGGCCATTCTGAAACTGGCTTTTAGCTCAACGTATCAACAATAAAAAGATCGCTTATGAACCACTTTGACATGATTATTATTGGCGCCGGCCTCTCTGGTATCGGCGCAGCTTGCCACTTGCAGCTCAAACATCCGAATAAAAGTTACCGCATTATTGAGAGTCGTGAGCGCATGGGCGGCACCTGGGATCTGTTTCGCTATCCGGGAATTCGTTCCGACTCGGATATGCATACACTGGGTTATAGTTTTAAGCCCTGGTTAAGTCCCAAGGCAATTGCCGATGGTCCAGCAATTTGTGATTACATCAAAGAGAGTGCGGCTGAGTATGGGGTCGACGAGCATATTCAATATCAACACAAAGTTGTCGCAGCCTCCTGGGATAGTGCAACTGCAAAGTGGACATTGACCTTAGAGAATACTGCTGAGGGTAATGAGCCTTCAGAAACGCTGACCTGTAACTTTATCTACAGCTGTACCGGTTACTATCGCTATGACAAAGGTTATACACCGGATTTCCCCGGCGCCGATCAGTTTAAAGGACAGATTGTGCATCCGCAGTTATGGCCGGAAGATCTCGATTACAGCGGCAAGCGGGTGGTCGTTATTGGCAGCGGTGCCACAGCGGTTACCCTGGTGCCGTCTCTGGCCAAGACCGCCGGTCATGTCACCATGCTGCAGCGCTCGCCAACCTATGTTCTGTCGCGTCCTGATGTGGATGCCACCAGTCAGAAGTTTCGTCGCTGGTTTCCTGAGCAGTTTGCCTATGATTTAACGCGCTGGAAAAACGTCACCATGCAGGCCTT
>Ga0302130_1001715_pt1 | contig 10774 bp, 13 predicted proteins | sample CB9_surface_MG_FD_203117 | JGI IMG/M metagenome (GOLD analysis project Ga0302130, IMG submission 203117) | Marine microbial communities from Western Arctic Ocean, Canada - CB9_surface | ecosystem: Environmental > Aquatic > Marine > Oceanic | place: Canada: Western Arctic Ocean | collected... | reverse complement strand
TCACTCACTCACTCACTCACTCACTCACTCACTCACTCACTCACTCACTCACTCACTCACTCACTCACTCACTCACTCACTCACTCACGCACGTGAACACTGATTCCCTCCCTCCGTCCGTTCCTCCCTCCCTCCCTTCCTCCCCTCCTCCCTCCCGCACCCATGCACGCACGCACGCACGCACTCACTGCTTCTCGGGGTCCGCCCGCGCGTGCTCGTTAGCATGTCCAAAAAGGACCTCGTTGTGGTGGGCATCGTGGTGTCTTCCAAAGGTTGAAGACGGGTCGCTGCCGTCGAGGGAGCCGCCGCTCAGGTCCGAGTCGAGATGACGGCGCGACGCGAAGTTGCCGCTGCTGGCACTGTTGAGATTCGCGGTGGGCCCCCACACGTCGTGGCCTCCACCACCGTACAGCAGCGAGGAGTGACTATCGCCACCGCTCTTGCCGCCACTACCACCTTTCAATTTAGGCTTCTCGTGTCCGCCCTCATCGTCCTCGTTGTCGTGGTGCATCAGCAAGATGTGATGCTTATCCTCGAAGCTCCCCAGGCTGTTCCCGCTCCCATACTGCTCGGATTGGCCCAGCGGTCGACCAGTGCCGCCGCCATCGCCATTCGAAGTCCCTCTGTTGGAACTCCCGTGCAGGAGGTGGTAGTCGCTCTGTGACATGAGCCGCGCCAGGATCCCAGTCAGTTCGGATCGCCGCACGGAGGCACGGTGCCTACTAGTAGGTGCCTCGCTCGGTGCGGTATACGTAGATGAGGAACGAAAGGGATGACAAGGATGAACTCGACGCCCGGGTTGAGCTCCCGGGTTGCTCCCGGGTTGAGTCCCGGGTTGGCACCATTTCGTCCTGAGCTCCACCTTACCTTTTCATGTGCAGCTGGCGCGGCTGTTCCAGATTTGGAGCGGTACACACAAACTTGTACAAGTACATAGTTGCTGCGTCGGTGATTTTTTGAGTGCAGCTGCATTTTGCCCTTCACTTCATCCAGGATGAAGGGGAGTCTGCACTCTGACGTGGCTGCTAAACCCACCGACGCGCCACCCACCGTCATGCTTTCCGGAACGGCGATGCACGTCTCGAGCCCGACGTCCGCCTCTTCCGGGGAGGAGCGGAGCCCCATTGTAACGCCCTTGTCCATACCATACGAGAGTGTGTCACAGCAAAGTGTCACTACCGACGATGCCCATGCACACGCCGCTGAGAGCGCGCTGCGCCGCATATCGGGGGCGATGGATGTACCTGTCCCAGTTTTTCAGCCACCTTTGGAATGCGGCCATCCAAACGGAAGGAGGGCCAGTACGGACGAGATAGAGTCTGAGCGCTTGAAGACACGTGCGTCATACTCCGCAGAGGCGCTGGGCCCAGAACACCTTCGAGGAGAGGACATCTCGCGGTCGGCGTCGGAAAACGCGATGGATGTTGGTAAATCGCCAGGATTGGGGCAACCACTACCGATAGCACCCGGATTGGAACACCAGGTTAGTGCGGGACACATTACTTCTCACTCTCCTCGCAATATTTCGATCCTGCTCGCCGGCCACGTGCCCGCACGCCCAACTGACTGACCAGCCGACCAACCAACTAACTAAAGGAAATGCTGCGTCGGTTTGTGCTGGAACACGAGCAGTCCGAACGCGACCGGCGGTCTCAACGCAAGTCCTCATTTTTGCTTATGGACAGCAATGTGAGCATGAAGGGCCTGCTCGGCAAATTCGAAAATAAGGTCGCCCACGGAGCTCGTCAACAAAGTAGGTCTGGGAGGCGAGGCCTATGAGCCTTACTCGTGCGATCCAAGGCTGTCACACCTACTCATTATTTGTTTCCCATGCCAGGTTTCATCGGCCCTTTCCTGTCGCATCTGGGCGTCGGGGGCATGGCCGCCTTTGCTGGCGTGTTGATGATGTCCTTCGTCCAAAACATTGACTATGAGAGCAAGGTGTGGATGCCCCTCGCACACTTGGTACACTGTGACCCGAGCCTGTGCGTTCACGTGATCGCCGGCCGTCCCGTTAGCCCAACGCCCCGCCGCAACATGCTCTGACCATCATGCTCTGTTACTGCAGGACGGGATCCTCATGATTCTCTCGGCTGGGTTCCTCCCTTTGCTCTCCTTTTTTCTGGGGATGGGACTATGGCTGGTGCAGGTCGAGTTGCATGACTCGTGGTACCTGACCAAGGACGTCGTCTGGATTGTCATGTTCCTCCCCCTCCTCCAAGTCATGTTTACCGTTGCGCTAGCGGTAGGCACAACATCTCGCTCTCGCACACGCATCTATCTGCATCACGTAACACCACGTCGGGCGCCTTCCGCTCACCCAAAACCACGTTCTTATCTCTCTCGTTGCACCCACGCAACTCGTTGGCAGTCTGTTATTGGTTGGGATACGCTATATTTCTTCAGGCTGGATATCATCTTGACCGTGATCGTCTACCCTCTTCTCGACGCGAGCATACGCTCCCTCGTTAAGTGGCGGAAGAGCATTCAGGTTGGACCCGATGAGTCTCTCAACGGAAAGCACATCGGCGTGGGTGAACCCAAGGAAAGTGGTGGAGCTCAAGGCAGTGCCGACGAGAGGCGGCCCTCTATTGCTCAGACGAACCCGGGTGGTACCGGAAGCTTTGGCAGTGGACCGAGTAGAAGCGCACGACGGAGGTCGGGCCAAGAAGGAGCGAGTAATGCTCCAACTACGCCGGCCGCCGCCGGCGGTGGCCAACGGCCTACGCTCCTGGCCACATTGGGCAATCGGTCTTCCCTGACGACAATGTCCGTTACAGATCTTAACGCTGTTCAGGACGACAAGCGTACGAAAGGGGGCGCTGGAGTTGGCGCTAGTGGTGGTGGCACTGCTGACGGAAAGCCTCCTGTAGGCGCCGCTGCTGGGGGCGAAGCAGGTGATGGCGCAGGCTATGACGCTGGCAAAGGCATTGGTGCCGATCGTGACGATGACGGCAGCGAGGGGGCCGAGGAGGCAGAGCCGGACTGGATCGACAAATTTTCACTGGCGCATGTCACAGGTACGGGCGCATTTCACTTTCCTCCCCTCTCGACCGCCGCCACCATTGTTGATTCCACCTCGGACACCTTCATCACAACCGGCACCGGGGTCATCACATACTCAGAACGCGCAGGAAACACGCAATCCGCCCGCACACAAGCACAAATACCCACCCGCTCTCTTCAGGTGTCTCGGTGGCCTGTTTTTTGATCCAGTACTTCATCCCTCCGCTCTTCGTCCACACGTTCACACCCTCGATACGCGTGCTGTACTGTGTAGTGCTACAGCCACTGCTCAAGACGATAGTTGATACGCTGCTGCGTGTGGCCTACTGCCAAGCTCGTAAAGGTAAGGCGCGCAATAAATGCATGGATTAGCGAAATTGTTACCACCCAATGTTAGCATTGCACCAAACACCATACTCTGGCTTGATCCTCTGCAGGTCGTTGGGACCACGGCGCGCACATGATCAAGGTAAAGGAGGGTTTCTACAGATTCCACCGCCCCAATTTACCACCCACCGCCCCATCACCCCACCACCCCACCACCCCGCCACCCCGCCACCCCACCACCCCACCACCCCATCACCCAAGTTCTTCTACTTTACCGCTTCGATCTTTTCCGCGATGTCCTTGCGCTCCCTCATCAACATCATGGGCGGCGAGAGCCAATATTGGACCATTGGGCTTGTCGGCGTCGTGGAGATCGCGCTAAGGACCTCCGTCGTCAGACGAAAGCGTTTTTGGGGTCGCGTCTTCCTAGGCCGCGAGTATACCGCGAAGGAGTGGACGTTTATGCTCGAGGCCCTCACATTCATGACCATAACAGACGGTATTGTCGAGACCGCTGGAATCCTCGTGCAGGGCTTTGGCTCGTACTACATGCTCAAAATGCCCGCGGTGAGGCTCAGGCGTGAGGGCGACAGTGACATAATGAAGGTGATGGGCCCCTTCTTTCGACCAAGCAACGGAGAAGAGTACAAGTACCATCCGTTCGTCCGGGGAGAGATGAGCACCGGGGGGGAGATTCTCAGGTTCGGTTATTTGACCCTTTATGTGCCTCTCACGCTCTAATGCGCTTGACGTATTGTATACGCGACTCTACGCCTCTGGGCCTTCGACACCAACGCCAATTCTAGTGCCTACCCTTCGACCGATGTAGACGCTGATGACACCAACGCCCACCGCCAGTCCCGCCTTACCCCACCTTACCCCACCTCCCAGGACAACATTTCTGATGTTTGTCATCGAGGTGCTAGTAGACCTTGTGTCGTGTCATGTAGAGTCATCGGAGGGGATGAAGCTCGCAAAAGCATGGGAAAAGACGGACCCACTTCAGCTGGTCTACCAAATTATCATGGTGATGGCAGCTCAAGTCTACACCATCTCATCCATCGCGATTGGCCCTCACGCCCCCAGCTTTCTGGCGGGGTATACGAGTGTCAAATGTGACGACAATGACGCGTCGATTTTAGCGGTTGGGTACGGTAATCTGACGAATGCAACCGCTGGAATCCAAGCGGACTCCTACTGCGGATATGAGCTGGATCGTACCCTGCTGTGGGTGACAGCAGTGATCATGTAAGTCACTCATTGCCATGGCCCACTAGGAAACACGACGACAGTCAAAACATCGCGTCGTCAAAGCACTTCCTCACCACCCCACCCCGCCCCACCACCCCATCACTAATGGACTCATTGGCCCATCACAAATCGACCCATCAACCCATCACTAATCACCCCATCGTCCCATCACTCATCACCTAACACTCATCACCGGATGCGCAGCGCCGGTTTGGTTCTGTTGATGGGGACTCAGGCCTTTCTTATCATAGCCGACGGCGACGAGCTGCAGGCTGACCTTGCCGTCGCACGCAACATGACCGTATATCAACAGTCGATGGCCAAACGGAAAAGGCGTTTAGAGCGCGCCAAAGAGGCGTTAGGCAGTGGTGACGTGTTAGCAGTGTTTGGGCCAATGGACGAGGCAAGCTGGGAGACGCGGAAAACGAACAGGCGAAGGAAGGCAGTGCGGTATGGTGATAACGGCATTGGGACGGATGGCTTGTCGCCCGCCACCATCTTCCGTCAGCTGGGAGTGTCGCCCGTCGGAAAGAAGCAACGGAAAAGGCGGAAGCGAAAGGAGGGCGTGGACGAAGAAGGCGAGGGCCTACAGGGGGCTCGGGGTGGCGGGAAGAGCGGGGAAATCAAGCTGGATCCTCTGCCACGCCCAATGCCTGCAAACCTTGGGGAAGGAGAGTACAAGGCATCGGAACCGAAGGCCTCCGCTGGATGGATAGGTGCCGACTTTTCTCATGGTGGGAAGACAATTGACCCAACCGCACTATTACCTTCGCTCGGACTTGCTTGTAGGCGCGATGTTGTTACGCCGGTGAACGCTAAGCATGTTACTCATAACCCCCCCCATTGATCTTACCGATCCCAGAAGCTCACGAGGCTGGAGTCCCAGAAACTGCGTTCACTCGGAGCTCGTCGCTCGTTACACCACGAAGGGCCGCTAAGGATGCCGCTGAAGCTGATGCTGCTGCTGCTGCGGACGCCGCGGCGGCCACCGCTACCAGTGTAGCCAAACAGAAGGGCGGCACGAATCACGCAGTGGTGCTGTCCGACGCGGAGTCCCTTCTCATGTCTGATACGTCAACGATGGATTTCACGAGCGTTTCAGGCGAGTCGCGTGAGACCAGTAAAGATATGAGTCGTTCGGAGACAAGTGGTGACCCAAGTAGCAACGTGGGTTCTACCGTCGGCAACCTACCTTACATACTCAGCACGACTCCGCAAGCACGTTCAGGCCGGGCCAGCTCGCCATGGGAGCAGAGTCCGAGCGGCACATCGTTGGTGACATTGAACGCGCGACAATCTTTCGCCAAAACGGGGAGAGATGATAGCGGGCTGAGTGAAATAAGCGGAGGCACCGATATGGATGACAGCGGTACGCGCCCCACCTACATTCCAACAACTGCTCTGCCGTCGGACTGCACCCGCATCAGCAGGAGGGGTCGCGTCAGAAAGCAGCAACACGCAAGTACTCACTCGTCATTCCACCAAACACCACACACCTAGTGCACCTCGGTGGCTCGCAATACATGACAGGCGACTCAGTGTTTGACGCGATTAGTCGGGGTAGGGCAGCCTGGGGCAACGAAGAGGTTCCCATGCGGGGCCGCGTCAAAACAGGTGACAGCGTGGCGAGCGAGGTCTCGGTCGCCTCGGACGCGAGTTTCTTCTCGACTGGTGGACAATCGATATCGACGGTCGAGATCGTCCCCGGGCGGCCCATGGAGCAGCCGGCGCCACTACGCTCGCGGCAAAAAATGCGGCGGCACTCGCTCGGCACGGTGCAGGAGCTTAGCACGAAGCTCTCCTCTAGTATACAGCTTGATAACGTCGGCCGGGGGCACGACAGCCCACCAAGCATACGGCCGCGGGGCGATATGCAAGAGGGTCACGCCAGTGGCAGAATAAGCCCCTCGAGGCCAGGGTCGTCCAGACGACGGAGGAGCTCGCTCGGGAGCCTGGGCTTCTCAGATTTGCAGAAGCAAGACTTGACAGGCAGCATCGGGAGCCTGGCAGGTGCCGCTGCCGCCACTATCAGCACCGCGGGCTCGCTCCCCGGCTCACCCGGCACACCGCCGACCCCGCACTCGCCCTGTGAGACGTACAAGTCCGAATGGTCGTCTTCGATGGATGGCTCAATCGTGGTGCGAATGCGCACACCCGAATGGCGCCAAGCTCCTTCGGCAGGCTCACCACAGTTTGCAGCAGCGACGCTGCGCTCCGGGGGCTCGGTGCACGACATCTTCCGCAAGCGCAATTCAATGGGCGGCTCCGAGTCCGACCTCTCCGTCGGAAGCGGCCCTGGCACTCCTGGGTACCAGAACGTGTATCGAAGCAAACCAGCAGAGCTTTCGCCACCGATGGGCCGAAATCCACGGCCGGGCGATGACGACCAAGAGATGACGATCTCGCGGCAGTCTATGTCATTCAATTCAATGCCTAAGGAGGAAGATCTTCCGGAGGGGTGGAAGGTGGTGCCGTCCATCTCGCGCGAGGGGCAGTGGACCTATCTCAACGGCGTCACTGGCGAACGGATTGCGAGCTTGAGCTGGAAGCCAAGCAAACCGGCGGCGGAGACTGACTTGGGTGGTGGAGCTGATCTTCCCGAAGGGTGGGAGCTAGTGAGCCGAACGGGCACCGTCGTCAAGGCAGGGCAACGCAGTTCTCGGCGGAGCAGCTCTTTCACCTACCGGCACCGCGAGACGGGCGAGACGCAGCATGTTGACATGGTGTTGACCTACGGTTTGGAAAGTCGCACCGAAACGCAGAGCTTTCGCCAAGTGCTGGGGATATTCATGCGCGCTGTGTTTCGGTCGGAGCAAGACGAAAGCCGTGTACAGGCGCGTAAGGAAGTGGTGAAAGGCGTGTTTGGATTCATCGGCTTCGCGCTCATGTTTACTTCCTTTGTGGGAGTCCCGCTCATGGTGGGGTTCGCCAACATTCCCGGCTTGCCTTGGCACAAGACAGACAAGCGCTTCGGTCAATCCACGGTCTCGGAGGTACTGGGCCCGTTCTGCTTGGCCGCGGGCTTTTTCCCCGCGCTCTGCCTCGGCTATATATTCGGCAACGCGGATGCTTTAGGCTGGGACATAGTCCGGCCTGTCGTGCCCGGCAGCATCGCACTCATGGCTGTGTTCGCCTTCGTCGAGCTCAGCCTACCTGCACTGTTCGGCGTCTCGCCTTCGTCGGGCGCCCTACCGTTTGATGCGCTCATCACCGGCATCTTCGGTTTTATTTTCTATTCGTATCTGATTATGGGCATCGGCCAAGCGAAGCGTAAGCTAGAGGAGACCAAGCAAAAGCAGCAGCGGGTGTTGGCGCTTGAGCAGGGCTTCAGCCAGTCCCTCGCATTGGCAAACGAGCAACAGATCGACACGGAGGCGGCGAAGCGCGCCGAGCTACGCCGCGATGCTAACTTGGTGGTCAAGATGGCGCACATCTGGCCTACCGTGATGATTGTTATCCTTCTCACTGTGTCGTCCGTCGTAATTCGCACCTTCTCGTTGCTCGATCCCGACAGTGACGAGATCCTCGCTCTTGACCCGGACGAACGGAAGGCGGAACAGCGGCGCATCGTTCTGGAGAAGATGGCCATCCGGCTGCTCGCGTGGCCGCTCATCCAATCGATCGGCGCCGGCATCGTCCGCCAGTCGGCCGCCCTCATGATTGGCTCTGCGCGGGCAATCAAGATCCAGTTCCTCACGCTTCACATGTACCAGGCTTTCATGACCGTCGCAGGCCGAACCATGCTCTTCCTCGTTGGCTCGCCCCATATGGTCATGATCGCGACCATCATTTCAGGCGTGAGTGAGGTGTTCCAGCGTTCCACCCTCGTGTTCTTTGACGAGTTTATACGAAAGACGGTCTTCAGAGCACCGATCAACCACTTGACACGTGCGCGCCAGATCGAGGTATGGACCCAGGATGTTTGCGGCTGTTCGATGGTCGAACTGGCGGTGATTCCAGTGCTTGGTTTCCAAACAATGATCCTCAAAGAGCACAGCAACGTTTTTATCCTTTCGAGCAATGACAACGAAGGCCAAGTGACCATGTGAGTCAGGGTCCTACGCCTCTAAATTCCCCCACTCTCCCTCTATCACCACCACGGCCCATCATCCAGCACGCCAACACCCCCACACGCGTACCCTTACGCATGCTCGTGCATACACAGGGCCGTGTTGCTCTCGATCATGACCGAGGCGGTGGTGGACGCGGCGAGCACCTACATGGTGCGACGGCAGGGGATCAGAGTCGAATCGTGGTGGATTGATATTAGCCCCTCCAAGCTGATGGCGATGGGCTATTTCATGGTCATGTCGCTCGGCGTCAACCTCTGGATCATCGCCGAAGAGTCCGAGGGTGCTGATTCCGATAGCCTTAAGGGCCTGGGGATGTTGTTCGAAAACACGACGCTCAATGCGACGGGCTTCAACTCAACATCATAGCGTGCTCTGAAAACTATCTACCTGCCTAAAAATTCATCTACCTACATGCATAAAAATTGACCTACTAAAGTTCCTGTCACAAGAACTAATACATCTTATTCTACGAACGTTGGTGTGTTGGCACCAATATAGTTAGTTAGTTAGTTAGTACTCTAATATATCTACCTGGTATTCACCGATATCTTTCTTTGTCTATCTCCTTGGCATCTAATTATCGGACCTGCGGGCAGTGCGCGTGCTGTTGAGCTACTGCTGAGCTTGGTTTTGCCTCAAGCGAGGCCGAGGGAGGTGCCTCGGTGTGATTTACTTGCAGCGGGGTGCCTTCAGCGGCAGGTCGGTGCCTTGTATATTGCGCGGCATGCGCATGCGCGCAGGCCACGGTTTTACCAACGTCGGTACTCCCATACCCATCTCCTTCTGGAGACCCCGCGCTTTCGGGATACTTAGCGCTGTACCGGTGCTAAAAACCTCGAAATCTCACCAAAAATCATCCAAAATGGAAGGACCACGCGGAGGACACGCAACGCGCGCCAGCGAATTGATGAAGCACCGCCTATCTCCTGAGCACGACAGATGCACACGGCAGAAGGGTGGAGCTACAGAAGAGCCACAGAAGGAAGTCGCACCCCCCCTGCCCCGCAGCTCCATCCCACCTGCGACCCTTGTGCCATGGGTTCCCTCAAAGGCGGCTCGCGAGCTCCTCCATCTCGGGGAAACGCTTAACACCAGTACAGAGCCCGTCTTCGATGCCAGCCACGATGGCAGAAGCCAGGGTCTCCACCCGCACTGTTTTGTCCACGAAAAGAATGCCGATCGCCGAAGCTTTGGACAGGGAGCGATGGCGCGGGTACGTGGTGAGGTGCCGATTGGTGATGAAGCGTTTTTTTTGTCGCTGGAGGGTTTGGCATCGATTCCTGACTCACCGGCATTGAAAATGGGGATGATGGGCAGATTACGATCGGTTCTTAACAATTTTTCAGGAGAGTAAAACCCAACACTTTCCTTCATAAATCGGCCGTTACAAATTGGCTATCTCCTCAACGGGGTCCACGAATTTGTGTTAGGACCCTATACCCAAAATCAAGATCTCGGTCTCCCGCAGAAAACGTTGGAAGCCGATTGTTCTGTCTTCGAACTGGAAAAAGTCAACCGTCGAAACCGTTAATAATTAGCCGTTAAACTGGATATTGGCAGTTGGCTGGTTTCAACCGTCGAAACCCCTACTGCAACCACGCCCACGCACGGCCGGTTCAACCACGTGGCCCCGGCGGGCCGTTCTCGGCGATGCGAGCACGCCCGCACGCGCGGAGCGGCCCGCCGAGACCGCGCGGCGGATGGCAACGACGTTCCCGTAGCCCGCCGGGCCCTGGGCCCGCGCGCGGCGGCGGCGCGGCGCTGCGCCGCCACACCCGCCGCTATGCACCCTTCGGCGATTTACATTAGAGCGGAATCGAACAACGGATTTTTAATCGGAGAAACATCTTTTGATAAGAACCACATGGAGGACGGACCATATGACCTAACTCATCTAACCGGAACCGTTTAGTCATATACCCGTCCCCTATCGGCATCGCATACGCCGAACTCACTCTGATGGCTCGATCGCGTTGCACATGGCAATGAAGCCAGTGTACGAGCGCGCTACGCCATCACATATCATACATCATCTTACCATCCTCCTGCACCCCCACGACGGCGGTGCACTCCTCCTCATAACGCATACCGTGGCATAAGTACGGGCCGGGCCCTTC
>Ga0302130_1001709_pt1 | contig 10810 bp, 13 predicted proteins | sample CB9_surface_MG_FD_203117 | JGI IMG/M metagenome (GOLD analysis project Ga0302130, IMG submission 203117) | Marine microbial communities from Western Arctic Ocean, Canada - CB9_surface | ecosystem: Environmental > Aquatic > Marine > Oceanic | place: Canada: Western Arctic Ocean | collected... | reverse complement strand
GTATGCCATCGAGGCGAAAGTTCCCTAGAATCTTATTATCCTTTGCCATCGGACGCTCACCTTGGAGGACCTTAATGTCCACCGCAGTTTGATTGTCCGCATAGGTTGAGAATGTTTGGCTCTTCTTTGTAGGAATCGTGGTATTACGCTCGATCATAGCAGTCGCCACTTCACCAGCAGTTTCAATCGCGAGTGTGAGCGGAGTCACGTCGAGCAGCAGCACGTCGCGGACATCACCTTGTAGAACGCCGCCTTGGATGGCGGCACCAATGGCAACCACTTCGTCGGGGTTGACCCCTTGGTGCGGTGCTTTACCTGTCAGATCTTTAGCGATCTCTACGACCTTGGGCGCACGAGTCATACCACCAACGAGCACGAGCTCACCGATTTCCTCAGTCGAGTGTCCAGAATCCTTCAAGCAAGCCTCATAAGGAGCGACGGTGCGCTGATAGAGCGCATCACAGATTTGCTCAAGCTTAGAGCGTGAAAGAGTGATGTTAAGGTGCTTAGGTCCCGAAGCGTCTGCAGTAATGAACGGCAGGTTGATATCAGTGCTCTGAGTCGAGGAGAGTGCAATCTTGGCCTTCTCACCTTCTTCTTTCAGACGCTGAAGCGCCATCTTGTCGGTGCGGAGGTCGATGCCGTCGCTCTTTTTAAACTCAGCGATCAAGTAATCGATCAAAGCGCTGTCCCAGTTATCACCACCGAGGTGCGTGTCACCGTTCGTCGCTTTAACTTCAAAGACGCCGTCGCCGATTTCGAGAATCGAAACGTCAAAGGTGCCACCACCCAGGTCGTAAACTGCGATCACTTCGTCTTGTCCCTTATCCAGACCATAGGCGAGTGCTGCGGCCGTGGGCTCGTTGATAATGCGCTTCACTTCAAGGCCAGCTATTTGACCAGCATCCTTAGTCGCTTGGCGCTGCGCATCGTTAAAGTAAGCAGGCACTGTGATGACCGCTTCGGTCACAGTCTCACCGAGATAAGCTTCAGCATCGGACTTCAACTTTCCAAGAATCATGGCGGAGATTTGTTCGGGAGCAAATTGCTCCTTCTTACCACTCACCTCGCACTCGATGTAAGCATCGCCGTTTTTACCAGAGACTACATTGTATGGAAGCGACGCGGACTCCTCTTGAACCTCGTCGAACTTGCGTCCGATAAAGCGCTTCGCCGAGAAAATCGTATTGCTCGGATTCGTGACTGCTTGTCGCTTCGCCGCTTGGCCGACGAGTCGCTCGCCGCCCTTGGCAAATGCCACAACAGAAGGAGTGGTGCGTGCACCCTCCGAATTTGGTATCACAACAGATTCCCCACCTTCCATCACGGACATGCAGGAGTTCGTTGTGCCTAGATCTATTCCAATTATTTTACCCATGCCAAACAGTTAGCACTCCCAATGCCAGTAGTATGATAAAATCATAAGTTGCTCTGCATGAGTCATATATTAAATTATGTCAAAAATAAGTCGCTGATTAAAATTACGTTTTTACGCCAAAATGTCACACTTAGTGTCACAGTCACAAACCAACTGGCACAGATTTATGCCACGCCAGCCTGATCAAAATGTCGGAAAAGGAGGAATTGGTGCGGCTCCGCCTCATCGCTAAGCGATCACCTTCGGTGCCCCATCTCCAGTCGCATTCGCTCCTTCCGTCGAACAAGTTCTCATCCCTTTTCCGGCTACGCCGGATGGTGAGTTGGGCAGCGCCCAGTGGCGGAGAAGGAGGGATTCGAACCCCCGGTACCCTTTCGGGTACAACTGATTTCGAGTCAGTCACATTCGGCCACTCTGCCACTTCTCCAGGGAGTTAAAAAAACTGAAGTCACCACACTTTAGCAAGCACTGAACGTAGTCCAATAGATTTGCGTTATTGCAAACAAACAAAAATAAAGAAATAGTATATTATGAAAAATTATAAAGGTTCTTGTTTTCTTTGGTTACTGCTTGGACTTTTTGCTTCAAGTTTTCTTACTGCAGCTCCAGCAAAAGTTTCTTTTGTTCGTCCTGTAAATTTAATGGTAGCAACTCAGATAGTCAAACTGTCATTAAATGGCGATGAGATTGCGAAAATCGGGCAAGGAAAAATCCTAGTCGTCGAAAGTGAAATAGGTAAACATTCGATCCAAACTAAAGTCGGTTTAAGCTTAGGAGTTCCAAATATCACCGGTTTCAGCGGTGCTAAGAAATTTAAATCAAAGGTAACTTTCGACAAGCCTGAACATTTCTTTAAAATAATATTTAAGAGTTCTCTCATGGGGGGAAAGCATCACGTTATAGAGATTGATGAAGCAGAGTATCAGATGATAATTGGTAAGTTGTAATCAAATAGAGCCTTAGCTGCATCGATACCTATCTGACGAAGTAAAGCTAAGGCTTCATTTAAGACTTTGAATAACTCTTTGTTTGCTAATAGCTTTGACCCTAATTTAGTGAGGAAAAGTACTTGTCAATAAAATCGTCAAACCTACATATCTACAACTTTAATTTGTTCCTTCTATATTCCTTCTAAATTTTAGTAGTAAAATTTGCGCACTAGCTACTAGTGCGCAAATGTTTATAAGCATATCAGGCGCGGTCGCCAAGTGGTAAGGCCGAGGACTGCAAATCCTCTATCGTCGGTTCGATTCCGACCCGCGCCTCCACCTTCATAAAAGCCCTTATTCGTAATGAATAAGGGCTTTTTATTAGATTTTGGTGAAGTAGTCCATGCCCTTTAACTTAAGCATTATACCGCTCGATCCACGCGGCGCTCCACTGGGAATAATCACCCGATTCGATGTGATCCCTAGCTTGCGCCATGAGATCGAGGAAAAAATGTGTATTGTGGATCGAAAGTAGCGTGCTCGCGAGCAGTTCCTTCGCCATGATGAGATGGCGCAGGTAGGCACGGCTAAAGTTTTGGCAGGTATAGTTATCCGCTACCATGATCGGATTCGGATCATGCTTGAAGCGCTCGTTCTTAAGATTGAGCACACCATTTGGAGTAAATACGCTGGCGTGACGTGCGAGACGGGTCGGCATGACACAGTCGAACATATCCATACCGAGACCGACCATTTTCAAGAGCTGCGGCGGCGTACCGACACCCATCACATAGCGCGGTTTATTCTTTGGCATGACGGGAGCCGTCGCCGCGACCTGCCGGATCATCTCCTCTTCGGGTTCACCGACACTGACTCCTCCGATGGCATAACCGGGGAAATCCATTTCAGCAAGCGCCTGCCCACAGTGCTGCCGCAGGTCGTCGTAGATCGAGCCTTGAATAATGCCAAAGACATGGTGCCCCGACTCTATAAAGCCATCCTTAGTCGCATGCTCCAGAAACTCGCCCGCCCAGCGGATCGTGCGCGCGACGGCGCTTTCGCAGGCATCACGCTCGCAGGGATACGGTGGGCACTCGTCGAGCACCATAGCAATATCCGTATCGAGGTTCTTCTGAATTTCGTAGCAATTTTGTGGCCCCAGAAAGAGTTTACGCCCATCCAGGTGCGAGCGAAACTCGATGCCCTTTTCTGTAATCTTGCGCAGCTTTGAAAGGCTAAACACTTGGAAGCCGCCGCTATCCGTGAGAATCGGTCCCTTCCAATTCATGAACTTATGCAGACCGCCCATCTCGTGAACTAAATCAGAGCCCGGGCGGATATTAAGGTGATAAGTATTACCCAAGATGATCTGCGCACCGACCTCCTCGATCTGCGCAGGGGTCATCCCTTTGACTGTGGCTTGGGTGCCAACGGGCATGAAAATAGGAGTCTGAATATCGCCGTGGCGAGTTTTGAGAACTCCGCATCGCGCCTGACCGTCTTCTTTGAGCAGTGTGAACATTTATTAGAAGTTAGTAGTTAGAACTTGGGAGTTAGAAGCTTAAAGTTCGACGTTGAATGTTCGACCTTGGGCGTTCTTAGTGTGCGCTTCTTATGAGTCTCGACATACCCAGTATTCAGAAAATCGACGGCAGTGGCTTCCGTATCGCTGTAATTGCGTCGCGCTATAATGAAGCACTGGTCGACTCACTCGTTCATCATGCTTGCGTGACGATTGAAGCTTCGGGTGCTACAGCTCCTGCAGTCGAGCGCGTCCCAGGTGCAGCTGAGCTGCCATTTGCCGCTGCGACGCTCGCCAAGCACAGCTCCTTCGACGCCATTATCTGCATCGGCGTCGTCATCGCAGGCGATACCAATCACCACGAAATAATCGGCGACAGCACAGCTGCCGCCCTACTCGACCTGAGCATTGCCAAGAAAGTCCCAGTGATTAATGGTATCCTCGTGGTCAACAATCTAGCACAAGCCCTAGCTCGCGCTGGGGACGAAATCAATCGCGGCAAAGAATTTGCCCAAGCCGCCCTCGAAATGGCACAATTTACAAAAAAATGGAAGACGAATTAAAACCAGTCAAGCGCGGCACACAACGCCGTGAAAACCGTATGGCTACGGTGCAATTTCTCTATCAATGGGAGCTCAACAAACCCGACCAGCTGAATGACGCCTTGCGTGTGTTCATCTCATCGCAAGATCAGGAGCGCGACTATTACGCCTTCGCCGAAGAACTTATCCACGGCACAATCGAACACATCGATGCTGTCGACACTGAGATCAAAGCCCACGCGGACAACTGGACTTTTGAGCGAATCGCAAAGGTCGACCTCTCAGTATTGCGCCTTGCGATCTACGAGCTCCTCCAACGCCGCGACATTCCACCTATTGTGAGTATTAATGAAGCGATCGAACTGGGGAAAATCTATTCTAACCCGGATTCAAAGCGCTTCATTAACGGCATTCTCGATCAAATGAAAAACAAGATCGACCGCCCTCTTCGCAGCGCGGCCGATTAAGTATATATCAACATGCGCGGACTCTTTAAAAAGTTCAAAGACGGACTCAAGCGTCAGACACCTACCTTCCAGAAAGCCTTTAACGGTATCTTTTCGGCTGGTAAGCTCGACGCCGAGGCCCTTGAAGAACTTGAAGAAGCTCTCTACACCGCTGACTTCGGACACGACACTGTGGAAGAAATCATCGAGGAGATTAAAGCGGCCTACAAGGCAGACAAGGAAATGCGCGGCGAGGATGCGGCCAAAATAGGCGCAATCGTTCTCGCCCGCGTGCTCGAAGGTGCTGAAGGTAAGGTCGATGTTGGCCATCACAAGCCAGAGGTCATTTGTCTCGTCGGCGTGAACGGCTCCGGCAAGACCACGACTTCTGCCAAGCTCGCTCACCTGTATCAGAGTAATGGTTACAGCATGCTACTTGGTGCCTGTGATACTTTCCGCGCAGCGGCCAACGAACAGATCAAACACTGGGCGGATCGTCTCAATATTGACATCGTAGCGAGTCAACACGGCGCAGATTCGGCAGCGGTCGCCTTTGATGCACTCGAAGCGGCCAAGAGCCGCTCGCGAGATATCGTGATACTCGACACCGCCGGTCGGCTCCACACAAAGAGCAACTTAATGAAGGAGCTGGAAAAGATGCACCGCGTTATCCAAAAGCAAGAGCCGACCGCGCCACACCACAGTTGGCTGGTCGTGGATGGTAGCCTCGGCTCAAACTCAATTGAGCAGGCTCGCGTCTTCCACAAAAGTTTTCCCCTGACTGGCCTGATCATCACCAAGCTGGACGGAACGAGCCGAGGCGGCGCGCTCGTCGGCATCTACCGTGAACTTAAGCTACCTATCTACTTCGTAGGCCTTGGCGAGCAACCCGATGACTTGCAGCCTTTTTCAGCAGTGAATTACTCGAACGCGATTTTTGGGATTTCGGAGTAGAAGGATCGCCCTTTCGACGGGTGTTGACGAAATGGGTTGAGGAGTTAACCCTCTTTTACGAATACTAATTATAGATGCCTACCGAAACACTCACCGTACAACTCGCCGAGCGTAGCTACCCCATCCACTTTAGCGATGTGGCGGAAAGGCTCAAAGTTGATATAAGCAATTTGCGTGCTTCGGGGCGTACCGTTCGAGTCATCAGCGACGCTCGTGTGCTTGAGGTCCATCCAGAATATCTCTCGCAAGTAGGTTTCGAAGACGACGAGATCCTCTCTCTTCCTGCAGGGGAAGCGACGAAGTCAATCGAGTTCTTCAGCCAGGCGCTCAGCCATCTCGCTGGCACGGCAGCGAACCGCGACTGCGCCCTCTTCGCCTTCGGTGGCGGCGTGATCGGTGATCTGGCTGGCTTCGTGGCAGCGAGCTACTTACGCGGCATCGATTTTTATCAAATCCCAAGCACACTGCTCTCGATGGTCGATAGCTCCGTCGGTGGTAAAACAGGTATCAATCTCCCAGAAGGCAAAAATCTCGTTGGTGCATTTTGGCAGCCGAAAGCCGTTTATATCGACACAGCACTTTTACAAACTTTGTCGCCGCGTGAGTTCGCTGCTGGCATGGCCGAAGTCATTAAATACGGCATGTTGGCCGACCTTGAACTTTTCAACGATCTAATCGCGCTCAAAGGACTCGATGCGAACTCGCCTGAACTACCTGCCATTGTGCGCCGCTGCTGTGCGATCAAAGCACAGATCGTAGCTGATGACGAAAAAGAGACCGCTGTCTCTGGTGGTCGCGCCTTACTTAATCTCGGACATACCTTTGCGCACGCTATAGAAAATGCGGCTGGCTACGGACAATACCTGCACGGAGAAGCTGTCGGCATCGGCCTGAGTCTAGCCACGCAACTCTCTGTGGCGCTAGAGCAAATGCCTGCCAACAATATCGCCCTCACCGATAAAGTGCTTCACCAATTTCAATTGCCAACTCGTTTAAATAAGCCGCTCAAATCAAGCGACCTGATGGCCGCGATGCAGCGTGATAAAAAGAACCGCCGCGGACGTCTACGCTTCGTCACCATGACAGCGCTTGGCTCCGCCGTGACGACGGACGGCATTGATGTGGCGCTCATCGAGCAGCTTTGGTGCAAAGCAGGAGCGGAGTAGTGGATGGGTGCGTTCGGCTTGTTTATGGCCGCTGGAATCGGGTACCTTTTTTCTGGTTACCCGATTAGATTCAGAGAGGTTTTAAAAAACAGGTGATAAGTCCAGTTGTTGTCCGGACTCTAGTGTATATTTACCGGTACTATCCGCATCCTCGTCGTTCCTAAAGAGCTGTAGCTCAACTGGCTCATCAAGATCAGCAGGTGGAATCCATTGCCATTTACCGATCTCTACAAACTCCATGGCAATGCCCTTGTCCCAATTTAGCCCTGCGCCACTGCCGCGCACAAAAGGCTTGTTCCCTATCCCAATAAAGACGGAGGCCACGACCGCACTATCGCTTTTTTTGGTGCGCACGCGCTTCTTAACTGGTGAAGGAACCACGTCGCCAAACATATCTTCCGTCTCAACTGGCTGAGTTTCAGGTTCCTTGGTAACAGACTCGGTAAGAGCTGGAGTGATCCCTCCGTCTAGCGACTCAGGCACTTCTTCCTCTAGAGGCGGCTCAGGTTTCACTTCGGGCTTTTCGGCTGGTGGTGAGGGCTCTTTCGCTTTGTTAACTTTGGCGGACTTCTCAGTTTCTAGCTTGGGCGCTTCTTGCGTCGGCTCTACGGCAAGGGCTTCTTCTGATAGCGACTTCTTTAACCTAGATTCAATAATACGGCTGACTGCCTCGGATGACTTGTCCTGCTTTTGCTCAATCGCGCGCTGAAGCAAGCTTGGTTCAGGCGTGCGGGGCTTGCGCGGGGCTCGTGTTTTCTTGGCAGTTGGTTCGTCGGGGGTGACTTCAACCAGCGCTGCCTTTTCGGGCTCCTCGACTTTTTCCTCAGTCGACTCCACTGGCTCGGAAGATTCGGCCACTTGAGCCGAGCTAATATCCGCCTTAGCGACTAGTGATTTAGCCAAGGCTTCGACTTGCTTGGCGAGAGCTTTCAGCCGCGCGGATTGCTCGGCTTGCTTGTCATTGAGTGGATCGATTTTTTCCTCAAGCGCCTGAATAGGCCCCGCAAAGTCGGGCTGCTGAGCGTGTGCTAGATTGCTAAGACCCACCTCGAAGGTCTCCATGCGCTCGACCACAGCTTCGACTTGCTCCTGCGCGCTCACAATGCGGCGCTGTAAAATACGTAGATCGGCTGTGCGATCCTCCGCCTCTTCTCTAAGACGGACTTGAAACTCTACTATATAGGGTAACGCAAAAAGTGCCGCGCCAAGCGCGACCGAGATGACACAGGAGGCAACTTGCCAGTTAGATAGCTGCCAATCACCCAATATCGAGATGGCTAGAGCGGTAGCGACCAGGAGCACATCACCGAGGATGAAAGGCCATTTAGAAAGCGTCGTTTGAAGGTCGTCGTCCGATTGCATATGCGAGGCGCGTGTTGATTATGGATAAATCATTGTTAATGCGATAGCGCGCACAACTAAAAAAGGCCGCCCCTCGCGGGTCGGCCTTTTTGAAAAGTGATAGTGAGCTGCTTATTTGCGGCCTGCTTCGACAAGACGCTTTTCCTTAACAAGGTTAGCGGCCTTACCGATACGATCACGCATGTAGAACATACGAGCACGCATGGTGACAGACTCGCGGTCGATCTCAACTTTTTCAATTGACGGGCTGTGCACAGGGAAAACTTTTTCCACACCAACACCCGATGCGATACGACGCACGGTGAATGCTTCTTGGATACCACCGCCGCGGCGAGAGATAACAATACCAGCAAAGATCTGGATACGAGTCTTGTCACCTTCTTTAACCTTGAGGTGAACGCGAACGCCATCCCCTACCTTAAAGTCGGCGCGGTCGTCGGTGAGTTGATCTTTAGTGATTTCTTCGAGGATTGCTTGGCTCATTCTGGAATTCTCCGTTTTTGTATTAAAAATTATGTATCTAAAAGGTCGGGGCGTAGTTGACGCGTTTTTTCTGTCTGTTGCTCCTGCCGCCATTTTGCAATCGCGGCATGATCTCCAGATAGGAGAACCTCTGGCACACGCAACCCGCGAAAGTCTGCAGGACGCGTATATTGAGGAAAGCCGAGGAAGGTGCTCATGAATGATTCCTCCGTCAAGGATTTTTCGTCACCTAAAAAGCCAGGTATAAATCGGCTCACACAATCGATCATCACCGCCCCCGCAAGGGTGCCATTAGTCAGCACATAATCACCTATACTGACCTCTAGATCGACGAGGTCATCGCGCACGCGCTGGTCAACCCCTTCATAGTGACCGCTGAGTATAATTAGGTGCTCTTCCTGCGCAAGTTCTCGGGCTAGCTGACTGGTCAAGGGCAGGCCGTCGGGCGCCATGTAGACGACTTTGCTCTGGGGTTTCTTCAGTTGTTCGACCGCAGCAAAGATCGGCTCAGGTTTCATTACCATTCCTGCACCGCCGCCGTAGGGCAGTTCGTCAGTCTTATTGTGTTTGTCCTTCGTCCAGTCACGGAGCTGGTGCGTGCGGATGTCGATCAAGCCATTCTTCTGACCGCGTGCCAGCATGCTGGACGCAAAAAAACCCTCCGCCATTTCTGGGAAGAGGGTTATAATATCGAACTCGAGGTGCATGGGAGCAGAGAATCGAGTTCTTCCGCGATGCGGGAAATGCTTTACGCTTCGGCGGATGCCTCAGCTGGCGCCTCGCGACGAGCCTTGCGAATCAGGCTAGCAGCTGTGTCGGTAGGCTTCGCACCCACAGACTTCCAGTAATCTACGCGGTCGAGCTTAACACTAAGCTCGTCCTCTGAGCGCTTGGCTTGTGGCTCGTAAGTGCCAAGCACTTCGACGAAACGACCATCACGACGCGCAAGTGCTTCGGTGACGACCATACGATAAAAAGGACGGTGGCTTGCGCCGTGACGTTGGAGACGAATTTTAAGTGCCATAATTAGAAAAGCTGGAATCAGCGGAAGAACGCCGCGGTTGGAGAAAAGCGAAGAAAAAAGGAGTTTCGCCCCGCCCTGTCAAGCGCAGAGCGGGATAAATATTAGGATTCTGGCTCGACCACATCAGGCGAATCCGTCCATGGCAGCGGAAAGGCACTCTTTTGCCAGTCTTTGCGCTCCTCGCCAATTTTAGCAAACTCATCCTCCTCACCTGCGATGAAGACACCCGAAAATTTATAGCGATTCTCCTGACCGGTCATGCGTACAGTGCGCTTACCACTGTAAGAAACGAGCGTGCGTGGTGTAGTGTAGTCGATTTGGCGAATTTTTGACATCTGTTGGTAGTAAGAGGCAAGAAAGCAACACTTAGCAATAAAGTCTTAACTTAATTCCTAATCATGATTTATTCAGAAAAACTAGATGGCAAAACGAGTTGCATTGTAGTGAACAGTGAATTGTTTAAAATGTATGGCTAATATTGTATTTAAAAAATCAGGCGTTACCACTCCATGGACGGGTAATGAAGAAAGCATTCTCGAACTTGGCGAGATCCATGATCTCGATCTCGACTATGGCTGCCGCATGGGTAACTGCACCGCTTGCCAACAACCGATCCTCTCCGGAGAGGTCGATTATCCAAATGGCCACACGGGCGAACCCGACGAAGGCAACGCCCTACTCTGCTGCTGCCAGCCTAAGGGAGATGCGGATTTGGTCATCGGTGCCTAGTCCCGCGGTGGCTTGTTCTCTTTCGTCTGCATCACAAGTTGTGAGCACCCTATAATTACGGGTGACAAGCATACATTGAGTTCTCGGAAGTAGACACGCCACAATCTCACAATCCTCTTGCTAGCCAGTCCGCGGCACTGGCATCTCCGCCAGCGTGGAGCAATTCACGTAGCTCAACTGCTCCGTCTTGAGCCTCAGCTGCCGCTTCACTTTGATCCAAGGCTCGCAACAGTTGCCGACTCAGTTGCGCAGGGCTCGCCGCAGCTTGGATAAAC
>Ga0302130_1001707_pt1 | contig 10824 bp, 8 predicted proteins | sample CB9_surface_MG_FD_203117 | JGI IMG/M metagenome (GOLD analysis project Ga0302130, IMG submission 203117) | Marine microbial communities from Western Arctic Ocean, Canada - CB9_surface | ecosystem: Environmental > Aquatic > Marine > Oceanic | place: Canada: Western Arctic Ocean | collected 2017-09-19 | reverse complement strand
CAATAGCAGAGCGGGTTGCTGCGGCTGCCAGGCCAGTGCCACAAAAACAATATCGTTCTCCGACTGGGCAATCTTGTCTGTATTGGTTGGATCGAAGCTATGCTCGGAGATGCTCTCGAACGAAATGGCACTTAAGCGCTTATTTTCCGGGAGATAGCTGCAAGAACTGTAGTTTTTTCCGGATTTTGCGTCGAAAAGAATATGCGCTGCAGTAACAATAATTGCATGATTTGTATCTATCAATGAACTTCTAATATGAGTCGCGGTGCCTCTCAGCCCGCCATCGCAGATGATGGTTCCAACGGCGGACATCGCGCTGAGCTGTCCCCGAGCCGGGATTAGACGTTGATCCTCAATACCATTTTCAGGGCTGCCATCACCGAAAACAGCAGCGTGAGAAATACTCTGTAATAGCATTGTACTCAGAGCGATAAGCAGCGCCTTGAAGCTCGACGGCTTCAGCTCATATCTCCCCAGAGGGATTGCATGATGCTGATTGCTGCCAGCGGCGCGGTTTCGGTACGCATCACTCGAGGGCCCAGAGTTAAGGCTGTGAAACCTCTGTCTAAGGCGCGACTGATTTCATTGTCGCTAAGCCCGCCTTCAGGTCCAACCAACAGGCAGACGCTTGTTGGTGTTTGATGCTGTGCCAGAGTTCTATCGCTGCGATGATGCAATACCAGCTTCAGCTGATCCGAATCGTCGTCGCTCTGACTCAACCATTTATCCAAGGTCAGGGCATCGTTAATAGTCGGTACTCTATTGCGCTGACATTGCTCACAGGCGCTAATCACCACCTGTAGCCAGTGGCGTAACTTCTTCTCCAGCCGCTCCGCGTTGAGCTTCACTTCAGTGCGCTCACTGAACAACGGAGTGATTTCAGTGACCCCGAGCTCGGTGGCTTTTTGCATAATCCAATCCATGCGCTCACCGCGGGAAACGGCAATTGCCAGATGCAGCTTCAGTGGCGACTCGCGATCAATCTCACGGTAATCACCAATACTCACATCCACCTGAGACTTGGCTGTGGTAGTCAATGTGGCGGAAAACTCCCCACCAAGACCATTAAACAGAGTAATTTCCTGACCCACAGACAATCGCAACGCCGCCGACAGATGCCGCGCTGCACTCCCCGTTAGGGCCAGATTGGCGCCGCTGCTGAGGGGCTGATCAGTGAATATTCGAGGAATTCGCATGGTGACTAATTAGTTGTTATCCGAGAAGCCAAGATTGCGGCACAGGGTACCAGTAACTTGCCATTGGTTCATGGTGTAAAAATGCAGACCTGGTGCGCCACCGTCGAGCAGCTTCTGGCTAAGCTCGCTGACAATGTCGATGCCATAACTAATCAGATCGTCCATATTGTCGCTGCGCTCTTTGAGCTGCCACCGCAACCAGCGAGGAATATCAGCGCCACAGCTATCTGAAAAGCGCACCAGATTGGCGTAATTGGTCAGGGGCATAATACCGGGAATAATCGGCTCGCCAATTCCCGCTTTGGCGCATTCGTCGACAAACTTAAAGTAGGCGTCGGCGCTGTAAAAGTACTGGGTGATCGCGCGGTTAGCGCCGGCCTTAAACTTTTCACCGAGCCAGTACACATCTTTGCTGTAGCTCTCGGCTTCCGGATGAATCTCAGGGTAGGCGGCGACATTAATATTAAAGTGATCGCCAGTATGTTGGCGAATAAAAGCCACCAGCTGATTGGCATGAACCAACTGTGCCGCACCGCCCATACCCGAGGGTAGGTCGCCGCGCAAAGCGACCAAATCTTGAACGCCCGAGGCTTTGTAGCTGTTTAGCAGTTCCAACACTTCACCTTCAGAGTTACCGCCAAAGGAAATATGCGGTGCCACAGCAAAACCGTCGGCCTGGATCGCCGTAACCTGATCCATGGTGGTGGCCCTAGTTGAGCCGCCAGCACCATAGGTCACGGAGAAAAACTCCGGATTAAATTTACCCAACTCTTGGCGAGTTGTCGCCAGGTTAATTTTTCCCTGATCGGTTTTCGGCGGGAAAAACTCAAAGCTGAGATCGGGTGTATCTGTGTTCATCAAATTGTTCCTCTATGGCTATCGAATTCAAATTTTAATTCGAAATCTCCGTTTAGTACTTGTAGCTATCGCCTTTAAATGGGCCTTCAACCGGCACATTAATATAGTCCGCTTGAGCCTGTGTCAGTTTGGTGATCACACCGCCAAACCCGCGTACCATATGGCCAGCAACTTCTTCATCAAGATGTTTGGGCAGTACTTCTACGCGCAACATCAGAGCTTTGGTGGCGTCGTCCTGTGTCGCAAACTGCTTCTTGTACAGATCGATCTGTGCCAGTACCTGATTGGCAAAAGAACCATCCATAATACGGCTTGGGTGACCTGTAGCATTGCCTAAGTTAACCAGTCGGCCCTCGGCCAATAGCAGCAGGTGGTCATTGTTTGCACGGTCGCGATAGACCTTGTGCACCTGAGGTTTGATCTCGTCCCACTCCCAGGTTTTACGCATAAACGCAGTATCGATTTCATTGTCGAAGTGGCCGATATTACAGACCACACAGCCACTCTTAAGCGCAGCCAGAATATCTGAACCACAGACATTGAAGTTGCCAGTGCTAGTGACCAGCAGATCGGTATTAGCCAGCAGTGCGGCGTTAACGCCCTTGCTGACTTCGCCTTCGTTATAGGTTGAAACAACCTCAAAACCATCGAGGCAAGCCTGCATGGCACAGATTGGATCCGCTTCTGTGACCTTAACAATCATGCCCTCTTGGCGCAGTGACTGGGCCGAGCCTTTACCTACATCGCCATAGCCGATCACGATCGCTTTTTTGCCTGACAGCAGGTGATCGGTGCCGCGCTTAATGGCATCGTTAAGACTGTGGCGACAGCCGTACTTGTTGTCGCACTTGGACTTGGTGACAGAGTCATTAACATTGATCGCTGGAATCTTTAATTCACCGCTCTTAAGCATCTCGTAGAGACGGTGCACACCGGTCGTGGTCTCTTCGGTGACGCCGTGAACTGCTTCTAGAACCTGCGGGTATTTCTGATGCAGCAGACCCGTCAAGTCACCGCCATCGTCGAGAATCATATTGGCATTCCAGGGCACGCCATCCTTTAATATTTGCTGTTCCAAGCACCACTCATACTCTTCTTCGGTCTCACCTTTCCAGGCAAATACGGGCGTGCCATTTGCAGCAACTGCGGCGGCAGCATGATCCTGAGTGGAAAAAATATTGCAGGATGTCCAGCGTACTTCGGCACCCAGAGATTCGAGGGTTTCAATCAGCACGGCGGTTTGAATAGTCATATGGATACAGCCGAGGATTCGCGCTCCGGCCAAGGGTTGCTCAACGCGATACTTTTCTCGCAGCGCCATTAGTGCTGGCATTTCCGACTCGGCGATAGAAATCTCCTTTTTGCCCCAATCGGCGAGGGAGATATCGGCGATTTTATAATCGCTAAACGTGGCTTCTGACATAATTATTTCCTGTTGATCAATTCGTATTTGTGGGTTTTAAGCCATTAAGAGAATTTCTTAATTAAAGGGCTTTCTTAATTACAGGGCTTTCTGCAAGTCGGCCACTTTGTCGGTTTTTTCCCAGGTAAAGTTTTCTAACTCACGGCCAAAGTGGCCGTAAGAGGCTGTTTGTTGATATATCGGTCGGCGCAGATCGAGCATCTCAATCAAGCCACTGGGGCGCAGATCAAAATTTTCGCGGACCAGAGCGACAATCTCCTCATCGGCGAGCTTGCCGGTGCCAAACGTATTGACGCTGATTGAAGTGGGCTCGGAAACGCCAATAGCGTAGGAGACCTGAATCTCGCAGCGATCAGCCAGACCCGCAGCGACAATGTTTTTTGCCACGTAGCGTCCGGCATAGGCGGCTGAGCGATCCACTTTGGTGGGATCTTTGCCGGAGAAGGCGCCGCCGCCGTGGTGGGCCATGCCGCCATAGGTGTCGACAATAATTTTTCGCCCCGTGAGTCCACAGTCACCCATAGGCCCGCCAATTATAAACTGGCCGGTAGGGTTAATATGATATTGCGTGCCGGCGTGGAGCCACTCTTCTGGGAGTACATGGTTGATGATTTCTTCGCGCACCGCTTCTTGCAGATCCGGCAGGGTAATATTCGGCGAGTGCTGAGTGGACAGAACCACCGCGTCAATTGCGACTGGCTTGCCGTTCTCGTATCTCAGAGTCACCTGGCTTTTGGCATCCGGACGCAGCCAGGGCAATACACCGTTCTTGCGTAACTGTGCCTGACGTTCGACCAAGCGGTGAGCGTAGTAAATCGGCGCGGGCATCAACACCGCGGTTTCATTGCTTGCGTAACCGAACATCAGACCCTGATCGCCAGCGCCTATATCTTTGTTCAGGGCTTCGTCGACGCCCTGAGCAATATCTCTGGACTGCTTGCCAATGGCATTGAGCACGGCGCAGGAATTGCCATCAAAGCCCACGTCAGAATTGTCGTAGCCGATACCGGTAATCACATCGCGAACGATCTGCTCGAGATCCACATAGGTCTCAGTGCGCACTTCACCGGCAATAATCGTCATGCCAGTTTTGACCATGGTCTCTACCGCGACGCGGGAGTGAGGGTCGTCTTTTAAAATCGCGTCCAAAACCGCATCAGAAATCTGATCGGCCATTTTATCGGGATGGCCCTCAGAAACTGATTCCGAGGTAAAAACGTTGTAATTAGACATAAACTTTTCCGTTGTAATCTGTCTTAAAATTAATTGCTGTTGGGCAGAGATTTAACAAACTGCCGCAGTTGAATTCGAAAGCCATTACGCTGCGCCAGATAGAGACTGTTGCCCTCTACCAACCCGGCACTTAGCGCCCAGCGGGTCAACTCCTGAGGCTCCAAGCCGAGCCACAGGTCGCCGCAGGCTTCTTGCACCCATTCCTGATCGTGGGCGCAGAGGTCGGTGATCAACAGCACGCCGTCAGTGTTTAACAGCTGCGCGCAGGCACCGATAATATCGCCGGGTGTCGGGTTGTGGTGCAGTACCATATTCAGGGATATGCAGTCACTGCGAAGTCCTTCACTTAGCGCCAACCGGGTATCACCAAGTTTGAAGTCAATGTTCTGCAGGCCCTGGCTTGTGGCTCTGGTGCGACACTGTTCAAGCATCTCTGCAGAGTTATCCAGTGCCGTAACCTGTTTAAAGTTTGCTGATAACTTACCCAAAAACTGGCCGTACCCGGGACCGATTTCCAGCGCTGACTGACGTGCAGCAATGCTGCTGTCGAGAAAGCTTTCGACACTCTCGCCATAGTCGGACCAGCTGGCGATCAGATCCTGGTTCTCTTCAAAGCGCGCTGCGTTGTGATTAAAGAAGGCCACCGATGCTGCCGAACGCTCGGTATTAATCGATTCGAGTCGTGTGCGCAGAGCAGGATCTAGAGCGGCATCGTCAATGGTTTGAAACAGCACTTGCTGCAGCGCCTGCAAATCGGTATCCGGATGGCTTTCACTGCGGCGATAGAAAATCGTCGTACCTTCGCGGCGGGTTGCCACCAGGCCGGCGTTAGCAAGAATTTTTAGATGATGGCTCATGGCTGACTGGCGAATATTGAACACCTGACAGAGCTCCAGCACACCATAGGCGTTTTGCTGCAGTACTTTGAGAACCTGCATGCGCAGTGGATCGCCCGCCGCCTTGCAGAGCGCTGTAATAGCCCCTGTATCGGTGGTCGATCTAGGCTGACTGTCAAAATGGCTAAGATTGTTCATAAGGCGGACTTTAACATAGTGGTTTTTGTATATCAAAATATTTTTATATATGGTGAAGGCGGCACGCCCCTTATTTCTCCGGCCACAGAAAGGCCTGTGATTAAACAGTAGGCATAGTGAATATCGGTTTACTGGTAACCCCGGGTAGGAGACAATGCGCGCCTAAAATTTGACTACCCAGGAGTGATGATTCATGGCCTCACGTAGAGAGCTTGCAAATGCCGTTCGTGCCCTCAGTATGGATGCTGTTCAACAGGCTAATAGTGGCCATCCAGGTGCCCCAATGGGCATGGCAGATATTGCTGAAGTCCTCTGGAATGACTATCTGAGCCATAATCCAGCTGATCCAACCTGGGTCAACCGAGACCGCTTTGTACTCTCCAATGGCCACGGCTCCATGCTGCTCTACTCTCTGTTGCACCTCACAGGCTATGACTTGCCGATTGAGGAAATCAAAAATTTCCGTCAGTTGCACTCCAAAACTCCTGGTCACCCTGAATACGGTTATGCTCCCGGCGTTGAAACCACTACTGGCCCTCTCGGCCAAGGTATCAGTAACGCCACTGGTATGGCTCTGGCTGAGAAAGTTCTCGCCGCGCAGTTCAACCGTCCTGGTCATGATATTGTCGACCACCAGACCTACACTTTCCTTGGTGATGGCTGTTTGATGGAAGGTATTTCCCACGAAGTTTGCTCACTGGCCGGCACCTTAAAGCTTGGCAAGTTAACCGCTTTTTATGATGACAACGGCATCTCCATTGACGGTGAAGTTGAAGGCTGGTTTAGCGATGACACACCAGCACGCTTCGAAGCCTATGGCTGGCATGTTATTGCCAATGTCGACGGCCACGATAGTGACGCGATTAAAGCGGCCATCGAACAGGCCCACGCTGAGACTGGCAAGCCAACCCTCATTTGCTGCAAAACCATTATTGGTTTTGGTTCGCCAAACAAGCAGGGTAAAGAAGATTGTCACGGTGCCGCACTGGGCTTTGACGAAGTGGCACTGACTCGCGAGGCTCTGGGCTGGACTCATGGTCCTTTCGAAATTCCTGACGAGCACTATGCTGGCTGGGATGGCGTTGCTAAAGGTACCGCTGCGCAGACTGCTTGGGCTAGTCAGCTTGAAGAGTACCGCGCTGAGTTCCCGGAACTGGCTGCAGAGTTTGAGCGCCGTACCCGTGGTGACCTGCCAGAAGACTTTAATGCACAGGCTGATGCCTACATTCAGCAGTGTCAGGACAAGATGGAAAAGGTTGCCTCGCGCAAAGCTTCTCAGAACTGTCTCAACACCTACGGCCCAATGTTGCCAGAACTACTCGGCGGTTCCGCGGATCTGGCCGGTTCTAACCTGACTATCTGGTCTGGTTCCAAGGACATCAGCGGCGACAATGCTGACGGTAACTACATCTATTACGGCGTCCGTGAATTCGGTATGAGCGCAATGATGAACGGCATCGCCCTCCACGGCGGCTTCGTTAATTATGGCGCCACCTTCCTGATGTTTATGGAATATGCCCGCAACGCAGTCCGTATGTCAGCCCTGATGGGTATTCAAAGTATCTTTGTCTACACCCATGACTCAATCGGCCTTGGCGAAGACGGCCCAACTCACCAGCCGGTAGAGCAGCTCAGTGCATTGCGCTCCACACCTAACCTGCATACCTGGCGTCCCTGTGACACCGTGGAATCTGCAGTCTGCTGGAAGAACGCCATTGTCCGTCGCGACGGACCTAGCGCCCTGGTATTTAGTCGTCAAGGTCTGGCACCTATGCCACGTAGCACGCAACAGGTTGCTGATATTGCACGGGGTGGTTATATCCTCCGCGATTGCGACGCGCCTCAGGCAGTTGTTATTGCGACAGGTTCAGAAGTTGAATTGGCTATGGTTGCCGCTGAGCAGCTAGCAGAGCAGGGCACTCAGGTGCGTGTTGTCTCTATGCCCTGTGCCGAGATCTTCTCTGCTCAGGACGCTGACTATCGTGAAGCAGTCTTGCCAGCAGCACTGAGAGCTCGTGTTGCGGTTGAAGCATTGCACGCTGACTACTGGTACAAGTTTGTCGGTCTCGACGGTCGCGTTGTCGGCATGACCAGCTTCGGTGAGTCTGCCCCCGGCGGCGCACTGATGAAAGAGTTTGGTTTCACTGTTGAAAATGTGGTGGCCAATATTGTTGAGGCCATTGGCTAGTGATACGCATAGCCATTAATGGCTATGGCCGTATCGGCCGCTCGGTGTTGCGCGCGCTCTATGAATCAGAGGCGCGCAACAGCGTGCAAGTAGTAGCGATAAATGAACTCGCTGATAGCAAAACCATCGCCCACCTGACCCGCTATGACTCCACCCATGGACGTTTTTCTGGCACCGTTTCAGTGGACGATAACCAGATGATTGTTAATGGCGACAGCATTGCCATTATTCACCAGCCAAACATCGATCAACTGCCCTGGGCAGAGCTCAAGGTTGATGTGGTACTGGAATGCAGTGGCACCTTTTCCGATCGCGAAACTGCCGAGCAACATATCACCAGCGGCGCCAAGCGCGTGCTGTTTTCCCAGCCAGCTGAACCCACAGTTGATGCCACTATTGTCTACGGCATCAATCAAGATAGTCTCAGCGGTGACGAAACCATTATCTCCAGTGCCTCCTGCTCCACCAACTGTGTGGTACCAGTGATCAAGGTACTCAATGATCAGTTCGGTATCGAAGCCGGTGTGATTACCACCATTCACTCGGCGATGAACGATCAGCCCGTAATCGATGCCTATCACGATACTGATTTACGCAAAACCCGCGCCGCCATGCAGTCGATTATTCCTGTGGATACTGGCTTGGCCCTGGGTATAGATCGTCTGTTACCCGAGCTGACCGGTCGCTTCCAGGCTCAGGCCATGCGTGTGCCCACGGTCAATGTTTCAGCCATCGACCTGTCGGTGTTGCTGAACAGCAAAGTAGATACCAAGATGATTAATGACGCTCTCCATCAGGCATCACTGGGTGCATTGAGTGGCGTGCTCGGTTACACCGAAGAGCCGTTAGCGTCCTGTGATTTCAATCATGACCCGCGCAGTGGCATAGTCGATGCCAGTCAGACCCGAGTTAGCCAAGACAAACTGGTGAAAGTGTTGATCTGGTTCGATAACGAATGGGGCTATGCCAATAGAATGATCGATACCTTGCTGCACTGGTGTGCAGCGCAGCAACAAGACTAATACCCTGACCAAAAATAAAACCTAAGGACTGATATGACCGTCAAGTTAATGACCGAGCTGGATCTAGCCAGTAAGCGTGTACTGATTCGTGAAGACCTTAACGTTCCGATCAAGAACGGCCAGGTCACCAGTGATGCCCGCATCAAAGCGGCATTGCCCACTATCCAGCAGGCTGTTGCAGCCGGCGCCAAAGTGATTTTGATGTCCCACTTGGGTCGACCCACTGAAGGTGAGTACAACACCGACTTCAGTATGGAGCCCGTTGCCAAACATCTAAGCAGCCTGCTCGGCCAACCAGTTAGACTCGAGCAGAGCTGGACCAGCGGCATCAAAATGAACGATGGCGATATCGTTATCCTCGAAAATGTACGCTTTAATCCCGGTGAGAAGAAGAACGATGACACTCTCGCCAAGGCCTACGCCAAGCTCTGTGATGTTTTTGTTATGGACGCCTTCGGCACGGCTCACCGAGCTCAGGCCTCGACTCACGGCGTCGCCAAATATGCCGCCATCGCCTGTGCCGGACCACTGTTAGCAAAAGAATTAGACGCTCTAGAAAAAGCTCTGGCAGCCCCCACTCCTCCGGTTGCCGCAATTGTTGGTGGCTCCAAAGTCTCGACCAAATTAATGGTTCTCGAGACCCTCTCCGAGAGAGTGGATCAGTTGATTGTTGGGGGTGGCATAGCCAATACCTTCCTAGCCGCGGCTGGCAAGCCGGTCGGCAAGTCTCTCTTCGAGTTAGACCTTATTCCCGCTGCCCAAGCGCTGATGAAGAAAGTAAACATTCCACTGCCCACCGATGTAGTGGTTGGCAAAGCCTTTTCGGAAACCGCCGAAGCTACAGTCAAGTCTGTCGATGATGTTGAAGACGACGACATGATATTCGATATAGGCCCGGAATCCTCCGCTAAACTAGCTGAACTGCTACAGTTAATGGGCACCATTATTTGGAACGGCCCAGTAGGCGTATTTGAGTTCGATCAATTTGGCGAAGGCACTAAAACACTCTCTTTGGCCATTGCTAAAAGCCCGGCATTTTCTATTGCTGGCGGTGGAGATACACTAGCCGCCGTGGATAAATACGATATTGCTGACCAAGTCTCCTATATTTCAACAGGGGGTGGCGCGTTTCTTGAATATGTCGAAGGTAAGGAACTCCCAGCTGTGACTATTCTCCAGCAGCGAGCCAAAGACTAAAGTAACAACAAGGGCAGTAAAGAGAGTGGTAAAGAAAGTAACAAAGAGCGCGATACAGAATTTATAAAGGACTTATAAAGGAAGAGCACTATGGCACTAATCACATTAAGACAGATGTTGGACCACGCCGCCGAACAAGACTACGGCGTTCCCGCATTTAACGTAAACAACCTCGAGCAGATGCGCGCCATTATGCTCGCCGCCGATCAAACCGGCAGCCCTGTGATTGTTCAGGCCTCAGCTGGAGCCCGCAAATATGCAGGCGCTCCGTTCCTGCGTCACCTGATTCTCGCCGCTATCGAAGAGTGGCCTCATATTCCGGTGTGCATGCATCAGGATCATGGCACCACCCCGGCAATTTGCCAGCGCTCCATCCAGCAGGGCTTTAGCTCGGTAATGATGGACGGCTCTCTGGAAGGCGATGGCAAGACGCCGTCGAGCTACGAATACAATATTGATGTTACCCGTCGCACCGTCGAAATGGCTCACGCCTGCGGTGTTTCGGTTGAGGGCGAGTTAGGTTGCCTAGGTTCGCTGGAAACCGGTGAAGCCGGTGAAGAGGACGGTTCTGGAGCAGAGGGTAAGCTTACCTTAGAGCAAATGCTCACAGATCCAGAAGAAGCCGCCGACTTTGTCGCCAAAACGGGTGTTGACGCATTGGCCATTGCCTGCG
>Ga0302130_1001703_pt1 | contig 10851 bp, 3 predicted proteins | sample CB9_surface_MG_FD_203117 | JGI IMG/M metagenome (GOLD analysis project Ga0302130, IMG submission 203117) | Marine microbial communities from Western Arctic Ocean, Canada - CB9_surface | ecosystem: Environmental > Aquatic > Marine > Oceanic | place: Canada: Western Arctic Ocean | collected 2017-09-19 | reverse complement strand
TCCGGGCAGGGGGGCGGTGGCGGGCGGACGGGGCGGCGGGCGGGGCGGCCCGCGTCGGTGATAATAAGTGGAAGTGGCGCCGTCGCCGACCCCCGTCGACGAAGTCGGGGCCAAAGTCGAGGCTGGCCCCCGACCCCCATCCGCTAAGGGGTGGCCACCGGCCGGCAGCTCCGCAATATAACCGACGCGTAAGTCGTACCGCAGAAACCGATCACTTTCAGGTCGGGTCCGGACCCTCGAACTTTCCCCCCCCACAAACGTCTCCCCTCGCAGCCGAGAGGAGTCGACCCTCTTCCCGACGCCTGCGCCCACGCCCGCGCAGCTCGATGAACGCGAGCTCCACGTACGCGCGCGCCGCTCCCGACGACGACGAGGGGTTCGCCGACGACGTTATCGACGCCGCGAACGCCGCCATGCAGCCCGAGGAGGAGTTCTCCGGGAGCGCGCACGGTGACCGGGCGGGATCCGGTCTGGAGGAAGGGGCCACGTACGGACTCGGCCGAGGGCTCCCGCTCAGCGGCGCGCGCGCCTCGCACAACGCCGCCCCCGTGCGCGGGCACGCGCACGGCGAGCGCTCCGCCTCCTCCGCGTCGAACGACGACATGGCCCAAGGCCCGGGAAGCGAGCCCGGGGACGACGACGACGACCAGTCGTTGGTCTCCTCCGTCGCGCCGTCGCACACGTCGCACACGTCGCACACGTCGCAGGGCGGCACGTTCCGCGCGCCCGCGACGAAGTCCTACTACCCGCGCAGTTCGGGGTACAACTCCGAACTGTGGCTCAAGCCCCGCGAGTTCCTGCACTTCATGCGCGTAAACGGCGAGGAGGTCGGCTTCTTCACCGCCCACCGCCAGATCGCGATCAACATCCCCGTCTGGAAGCTCACGCCCGGCACGCGCGTCCTCGGCGACCTGCGGATGCACAAGACCACCCTCGGCGACGCGGCGGCGGGCGACAACGCGCGCGCGTCCATCAACGCCGTCGCGCGCATCATGGCCATGATCGGGCTCCACGCCGACGGCTCGGTGCCCAACGGCTCGCACATCGATCCCCCCGCGCCCGCGGCGGCCGAGGCGGGCGCGGCCGACGGCGACGGCGACGGCGACGGCGACGGCGACGCACCGCCGGACGCGCGGGCCCCCGACAGCCGCGGGCGCAAGCAGAGCAAGGGACGCGGCAAGGCCAAGGCCGACGGCGCGGGGGGCTACAAGATGATCTTCGCGGTCGACGATGGCGACGGCGTGAAGCGGGCGGTCCCGATGCGCGTCAACATCATCGAGTACATCCAGGGCACGTCCGCGGCCGAGGCCCTCGACGACGGCAGCGACCAGACGGTGGCACTCCGCCTGTGGGTGTGCGTGCTCGACCCGACCTTCCACGACGTGACGGGGCTGTGCCGGCTGATGCGGGCCTCGTACGCGCAGAAGGTCGCCAAGGGCTCGCGGGTCCAGCCGTCGCGTGCCTTCGCCCCCGCGATCGCCGACCCCTCCGCCGCGATCGACGCGAACCTGATGATGCACCGCGACGCGATCAAGGACGAGTCCCAGCTCGCGATGACGTACTGGACCTACGGGATGAAGCAGACCCTCGAGGAAAACGAGAAGGCCGAGGTGCACTACCCGATGGCGGTGAGCGGCGCCAAGCACCCGCTGGCGCCCGAGCGGATCCTCGACCCCGCGTGCGCCGGCGCGGAGGCGCTGCTCGCCGGGCTCGAGGACGAGAGGGGTGAGAAGCTCGCGGTCTGGCCGGTGCAGATGCAGATCGACAGCTACTTCCCCAACCGCGGCGACGAGCGCGCGCGGCCGGGCGCGGTGCTGAACACCCTCGTCGCGGACGCCGGCGTGGGGGGCAATCCGCCCATCGACCTGCGCTCGCGCACGGACGTGGTCCACTTCCCGCGGGAGGTGTGGGAGCGCGACCTCGTGCTGATGCTCGACCCGTCCATCTCGTCGGACGTGCTGCGCACGGAGATGCCGCCGCTGCCGAGGGCGGCGACGCGCGTACCGCCCTCGGCCGTGTGCATCTTCAAGTACGTGCACGGCGAGTCGGACCCGCAGGGGCTCGCGCTGCTCTCCGCGACGAGCGCGATCGCGGCGCGCTGCTTCACCGCCTACACGCTGGAGCAGCCGTGCGCGGCGGCGGCGTGCAGTGGCTCCGCGTCGGTGACCCGCGCGATGAACCGCGAGATGGGCTTCTCCGACGAGACCGCGCGCGCGTCGTTCGAGCAGCCGCACAAGGCGCTCTACCGCGAGCTCGGCCAGTACCGCGCCCTGCTCACCTCGTACAACGCCAGCAGTAACGTCGAGCTGAAACGGGAGCACGAAAAGAGCCTCAAGAAGGCCAGCAAACGCGCCGAGCGCAGCAAGAAGGCCGCCACTCTGGCCGAAGGCAGGTCCGCACGCTCCAAGGAGTACGCCAAGGCGATGCACGACTACCGCGCCGACTGCAGCAAGGCGGCCGCCGCTCTGGCCGACGGCAGGTCCAAACTCTCCGAGGAGTACTCCAAGGCGATGGACGACTACCGGCTCTTCGGCCTCGCGCGGTGCCGCGAGCTGCTGCTGACGCACGCCGACCAGCTGCCCTCCGGCTGGGTGCACGCCTGCAATGAGGGGGTGAAATTCCTGGAGCGCCCCGAGGCGGCGGAGATCAAGGTGAGCAAGATGGGGTACACGGCGGCGACGAACCTCTCTCCCTTCGCCCACATGGTGCAGCGCCGCTCGACGTACGCCACGCAGATCCTGCGCTTCGGAAACGAGGTGACGGTCTGGCACCACCAGAGCGTCAGCGCGCTGGAGGCGCAGATCGGCAGCCCGAAGTGGGTGTGCATGTACTTCGGCGCCTACGCGTCCGGCAAGTCGCACAACATGGCCCTCCTCTCGAAGGCGCTTTTCGCCGACACGACAAAGTCGTGCGGCTCCTCCTCGATGCTCGCGAACAAGAACGGCGTCAACCCCGACGACGGCTACGTCTGCATGTGGGACGAGATGCCCGACCACGCGAAGCAGGGCTCGGAGCACCAGGACCAGTACAAGGAGCTCGTCACCAACGGGCAGGTGTCGCACAAGCGCACCGAGGAGTACCTCGACTCGCAGGGCCAGAAGCGCTTCCGCCCTTCGCACATGACCACCTTCCACAACGAGAAGATGATCATCGTCTCCAACTCGGCGTGGCTCTGCGGCGCGTCGGTGGCCGGCGCCATCGACGGCGGCCACAGGGCGTGGATGTCGCGCAACGTCTTCGTCTTCTGCCGGCGGCCGGTGGTCTTCCCGCAGGAGAGCCACGAGTCGATGCTCGCGTCGACGAGCGGCCGCCACCAGCACCTCGCGCAGCTCAAGATGCACTCGCTCTTCTCGCTCGCCGCCTTCTGCTGCAACTGCATCCCCGGCTTCGGGCCCGACCTCTCCTACGCCAAGAAGGAGTGGGAGCGCCTCGACACGGCGCTGCACGAGGAGCAGGACACGCCCGCGCTCGTCGAGATGCGCGAGAAGGAGAACCGCGCGATGCTCTTCCGCGTCACCGCCATCCAGCACGCGATCCACGTGCGCTTCTTCGACGGCTACGCGACCCAGTTCGCCGGCAAGGGCGTCGACGTCGACGCGCCCTTCGGCGACGACTTCCAGAAGCTCGCATCGCTCGCGCCGCTGCTCGCGGCGCCGACGCCCGAGGTCGTCGCGTGGGTGTGGCAGCTGCACGCCTACACGCGCCCGTGCGTCGCGCCCGTCTTCGACGCGATCGCCTGGTCGCTGCTCGACCACTTCGACCTCAACGCGACGAGCGCGACGGACGAGCTGCCCTCGGACAACCACGCCGTCGTGCTCGGCGCGCCGGCAACGGCCTCGACGCGCCTCGTGGACGGGGACAGCCTCGACGGCCTCACCCCCTCGGCGAGCGAGGTCTCCGAGTCGAACTTCCACCCGCTCCCGTTCTACGACGCGAAGATCCGCGTTAACGCGGACCAGACGCTCGAGGAGAGGCAGTGCTTCCTCGAGACCGCCGCGCGACGCAAGCTCGCGATCGAGCTCAAGATTGCCCACGGCGGCACGGCGACCTCCGCCGAGAAGCAGGTGCTGCTGCCGACCATGGGCGACCTCCTCATGGTCTACCAGGCGGAGGAGATCAAGAAGCTGGCGCTGGGCGTCTCCGCCGCGTCGAGTGGTGCCGAGGTCCGCGTCGGCGGGCGCGCCACCTCGCGTTTCGAGGGGGGTGGGCTGGGCCGGAACGGCGTCGTCGCGCGGTACCCGATGGTCTGCGGGGGGGACGGCCAGTACGCGAGCACCTTCGACTTCAGCCGCCTCCAGTCCTCCATCGGCCAGTCGTACTCGGCCGCCGGCGAGGCCCTCGCGAAGAAGCCGTTCCTCTGCGGGCTGGGCGTCCCGTCGAACGTCGTGGGGGAAGGGCTGCGCGTCTACAACATGCACCGCGTCACCTTCCTCAAGAACTCGCTCGACGACATCTCGGTCGCGCGGCAGGCCGCGCCCGGCGCACCTGTCGCGCCCGCGGGGCCTGCGGGGCCTGCGGGGCCTGCGGGGCTCGCCGCCCTCGGCGCCGCCATCGGCGGCGTCGCCGTCGCCGCGGGAGCCGCCCTTGGATACGGGGGAGTCCAGGCCCTGCCGCGCGCCGACCAGTTCCGCATGGGTGCGCTGCGCACCACTCTGCTCGGAGGCAGCGCCTCGTGGATTGAGCGCGCCGTCGACCACGCGGCACGCAACGGAGGCTTCCCCGCGGCACTATCGGTCGCGTCGCAGGGCACCACCACGATCGTCGTCCCTCCCGTCAAGATCGTGCACGACGGCGGCGGCGGCCGGACCTTTGGTCGGGCGCAGGCCGCCGGCGCCGGCGGCGACGCGAAGCCGCAGGAGAAGTTTGTGCTCGAGGTCTCCACGGCCTTCCTCCTGCGCCAGTCGCAGCGGGCCTCGATCGCCGCCCTCTACAACAAGAGCGTGCCGGGCATCGGCTCTTGGCGCGCCCTTGACTATCCCAGCGATCGCGCGCAGGACGACTCCTCGCCGTACGAGTACGCACTGCCGGTCTTCTGGGACGGCGTCTTCTACGCGTCCGTCTGCAGCGCCATCCGCACCGTCGTGCACCACGTCGAGGGCGGGCCGGAGTTCATCTCGGTCATCGAAGCCCCCACCAGCCACATCATGCTCACCATCCCCATGAACCGCGCCAACCCAAAGGACGACCCGCGCAACACGAACGACCACGCCAAGCGGCTCAGGGAGGCGGAGCTCAAGGAGGACCGGCGCCACGCGGCGGAGCGCGTGACGACCGCCGCGGAGCGCGAGAAGAATGTGCGCATCGCGAAGCACAAGGCCTGGCACCAGCACCAGATGGAGGCGGCAGGCAGGGTCGACAAGCTCGGCCCCGCGGCAGCGGCCATCGCCTACGGCCGCTTCGTGGGCCCGGTCGAACTCGAAGCGATTAACGCCACGAGCACGGAGGACAACGCGTACCAGGACGCGGGCGGCACCCGCGACCCGTGGCCGAGGTACGTCTACGGCACGCTCGCCGATCGCGGCCTCCTCGGGAAGAAGGGCGCCATGGACTCGGCCGGCAACACGCTCTGGGCGAACGCCCAGAACATGTTCGACCTGCGCTCGTGCACCACACGCAACCACTTTGCGCAACAGCGCGCCGCCGCCGCCGTCGACATGCACGCGGAGGCCCTCGAACAGAGCGAGGCTGCCGCCACCGCCGCCGCGGACGCCCCGCTCGTCGCCGGCCACGACGACCGAGACGTCGAACGCAACATCGAGCAAGGCGGCGCCCTGCAGGACGACAACCTGGCGCTCTATGTGGAGGGGGGGCGCATCGAGCAAGGCGAGGAGGACCCCGACGGCTCCGACGACGGCTCCGACGACGGCTCCGACGACGGCTCCGACGGTGGCTCCGACGGCGGCTCCGACGGCGGCTTCGAGTACTAGATGCTCGACGGTGGCCGGTCGTGAGCGGGCGCGAGTGGGCCGCCGTGGGTGACGCGGCAGGATGGGCGTGCGCGGGGCTGGGGTATAAACGAACGAGCGTGTAGGGCGGTGCCCGAAAGCGAGAAGGTGTGCGGTGAGGGTGGAGGGGCGGCTCGAGGGGCGCCCGCCACGTAGCGAGTGTGTGTGTCCGTTGGTATGGTCGGTCTCGCTAAAGTATACATATGCGCCATTCACTTTTTCCACCGTCTGTCCCGAGTGGGATGGCGCACGGAATAAGGCCGCAGTACGGCGCTCCGGCCAAGTACCTCCACCTGCACGCCGTGAGCGACCGCTCGAGCGTCCTCAGTGGGCTCAAGCCTGCCGCCGCACCGCCGAGCGATGGGACGTGCACCCTCTCGTCGTCGACGTCGGCCGCCTCGCCACAGAGTGCCGAGGTGGCCGAGGTGGCCGACGCCGGCACTGCCCCCCGCGCCGTCGCTCCCGTCGACGACAGGGGCGCGCCGCTGCCGACCATGCGCCGGCGCGCCAACCACGACGCTCTCCCGGCCGCCGTGGGGCAGGCGCTCCGCTTTTGCAACGACCTCCTTGGAATGGACGACAGCGAGCTCGCCGTGACGGTCGTGCTCGCCAAGCGCTGCCTCGACACGGGGCTCGACGTCGGACCGGCGAACGTGCAGCTCTTCGCGCTCTCGGTTGCGATACTCGCATGCAAGCTCCATTGCGACGAGACGTACACGCTCGCGACGATCTCGTCGTACTCGGGCTTCACGTTCGAGGCGCTGGGAAGCGCCGAGTGGTACGTGTTCGGGTGGCTGCTCGAGCACAGTCGGCTGGCGGTGTCGCCGAGCGAATACGCGGCGTGTGCGGCGTGCCTCTTCCGCACGTCCCCTCCCCCGATCGTGCCGATCTCGTGGCTCGTTGACGGGACGGCGGCGTCGACGCCTCGCGCGCCCAGCGGGTGCGCGCGCGCGCGGGCCGTGAGTGCACCACTCGTTGCGGCGGAGGCCGGCTCGTCGTCACACGGGCTGCGTGCGCTTTCGACGCGCTTCCTCGGAGGGATGGGGTGGGATACGCGGTGCGTCCTCCCGACGCCGGTGGCGGTCGTCAGCCGACCCGCGTAGGCGCGCGGGGCTGGGAGGGGGCGGGTGCGGGGGCGTCTGGGGCTGCATGTGGGCTTCTGCCCGGTTTCTAATAAAGCTAGACGACCGGACTGCAGGGTCGCGACTCCCAGGCCCCCCACGCTCGGATGTCCTCCCTCCCGTCGCTCAGCGGCCTCTCACTCGTCCCCTCCCTACGGAGGGCCTGTGAGCCCAGCGACGACGACGACGGCCGTCCACCTGCAGCGCCAATAGGCGGCGGGCCCAGCGTTCCCCGCATGTCCATCGACGCCATTAAAAATGCGCAGGCACTCCTCGCCGACCATGCAAACAAGCAGACCGACGAGGCTTTGGCGTTCGTGTGGGACGACGTCGTGTGTCCACCGAACGCCGCCGACACCGTCAGGGCCATAGCCCGCGCGGAGCTTCCCACAGACCTCACCATTCCTTTTGTTATCACGGCACGCAACATGTCAGCCTTCTGGTACAAGGCCTGCGGCGCTGGTGCGGCCGAGAACGTCATCGGCCTAGAGTCTGAGTGGGCCTGGTACAAGAAGGCCCACGAGCAATGGGCCGAGGCCCTGCGTCAACACGAAAGACGGAACTCCACTGTCGCACACCCAGGACCGGAGCCGGTGCCGCCGGACCGCAGCGCGCGCAGCGACTGGAAGTACTATGCCTTCCCGGCGGACAAGGACTGGATCAAGTTGCCCCTGTTCAACCCGTGGCCGCTGAACGGGAGCACGCACAAGTCTGGCTTCCACGACATCGTCCTTTATGCCGACAACCACCCAGAGGACCCGAACGGTGGCGCGTTCGACTTCTCTATGCCGGCGGCGTATCCGCACGAGGCCGGGCTTCCCTTTAACCACTGGAGCCATAGAAGTGAGCGACCGTACTACACGCCGTACTCTCGCGAGGACGCCTCGGAGCTCTACTTCCACAATCCCGCACGCCAACATACGCGCTTCGATACCAGAGAAGAGAAGCCGGACTTGACCCATACACCCCTACTGCCGGTGTGGAGCCCGAGCGTGGAGCACATCGTGCCGAGGGCGCGCTTCCCCGCGGGGCCGGCAGCACCAAGGGACGACACCGTCGTGCCGCCCCCCATGCCCAAGCTGGTCCCGGCGAGCACGGCCGACCTGCCGCTGCTGATGCGCTACGCCTACGGCCCGAACGACCCGAACGGCTGGATGCTCGAGCGCGGCGCAACGAACGCGCTCCGGGGGAACGAGCCGCTGTCGTTCGACGACGGCCCGGGGGGCGGCTGGCGCGTTCCGGCGTCGGAGCGCGGCCGCGTCGCTCGCAAGTGGCTCTACATGCTTGCGACGTACAGGCCCATGGATGGCGAGTTCCTCCCGCCCGACCCGACTCGGCCCCGCTCCCACTACGTCGTCTCTGAGATGCAACGCCAAAACGCCCAGGCCATCTTGGCGGCGGCGCGCAGTCCCATCCGTCCCGACGAGCTTGCGGCGGACGGGCTTATGCGCGCTACCTACGGGTGGGGGAACCCCCTGCTATCCCCTGCGTGGCAGCGCTTCTTCCTCGGCGGGTCGACCGCCGGCCCTACGTCCGCGAGCAGCATGTTTGAGGACATCGTCTTCAGTCGGCCCCCGGCTCCCCGGCCCCCGACTTTCCCACCCCCGCCTTTCCCGCCCGGGTTGGGGTGGGGGGCTGGCAGTGGCGGCAAAGGAGGCGGCAAAGGAGGCGGATGGGGGCGCGGCGGGCGCGGCGGGCGCGGCGGGCGCTGGTAGGGGGCCGGAGGCCGCGGTGCGTGACTCCCTACCAACTCTCTTGGCCGCTGAGGAAACAGTAGCTGTTAATTTGTATTCTATATGTTTTAAGCCGCATTCCCAACGACGACACTCCTTTTAGAATGCATGGGCCGCACACGCACACACAACGAGGACCCGACTGCCGTCCCCAGCTCCGCCCAGCTCCGCCCAGCTCCGCCAACGCCCTCGCGTCACCACACGTACATCCACCGCGCTCCCGTCCTTGCGCCCCTTCCCACCCCCACCCCCGCTTCTGACGTCTCGGCTCCCGATCATGCCGCGACGGGCTTCGCGACGAGCACGGCGAACGGGAGGCACATCCCCTCCTCGAAGAAGGCGCGCGGCTCCTTGCCCGACTCGGCGATGAGCTTGCTCATGTACGCCTCGCCGTCGGCGCGCGACGTGCCGATCGGGGGCGTCGACGCGGGGGCCGTCGCGCCGAACGGGAGCATGTAGTAGCGCACGGCGACGCCGTCGTACGCTGCCGCCTTGAGGTCCTCGGGCGCGGCGCCGTCGGCCTCGAGGAGGTTGGCGTACCCGTGGGTCGTGATGTGCGGCCGCGTGTGGCCGAGCGGGAGCGGGAAGGAGTTCGCCTGCGCCCCCTCGGTGGTGAGCCGCATCGCGGGGAAGTTGGCGCGCCCGTTGGCGACGTTCTTGAGCGCCCACTCCTCGCCGACGCGCACGCCCATCTCGATGAGGAAGCTGGGCATGTCGGGCACCCACCCCTTGACCCAGTCGACGTCGATCGGCTCGTCGGCGGCGAAGGGCTGGCGATCCCCCGCCTTGACGAGCGCGGCGAACGGGATGTGCTGGATGTACTTGTCGACGATCGCGTGGAGGTGCACCTTCGAGAGGATGCCGAGGGTCGTGCCCGCGACGGCGGTGGTCATCTTGAAGCCGCACGTCGGCGTGAGGGCGGCCGAGCCGGCCTCCGCGACGCTCTTGATGATGCCCGTCGAGTCGTCGCCGAGCTCGCCCTCGGGCGGGACCGCCTTGTCGAGGACGGCCTCAAGGCGGAAGTGCGCCGTGAAGAGCTTGCCGTGGACCGTCGGCTTGTACGCGAGCTCCATCTTGGCGAAGGTGGGCGGCACGCCCGCGGCCTCGTCCTCGTCGAACATGTTGACGATGCGCGGGTCTTCCTCGACGTCGACGAGCGAGGAGCCGTCGAAGTGCCCGCCGCCGCGCCCGCCGCGCTGCACGATGACGAAGCTCGAGATGGTGCGCGCCGACTCCGACGTCGGGAGCGCGTAGTCGCGCTCCGCGACGAGCCGCTTCGCCACGGCGTGCAGGCCGGCGGACTTGGTGTCGCGGTTGGGCTCCTTGGGGGGGAGGTGGTCGGCGATGTGCGCGAGGCGCGCGGAGACCTGGACGCGCTCCTTCTCGGCGGCGCTCTCGTGCGAGAGGATCGCGTTCTCGCCCGCGCTCAGCGAGCTGTCGTCGCCGGCCTCGGACATGCGCACGAACTGCGCCGCGCCGCCCGCCGCCTTGAGGAGGTCGCGCGCGAGGGCGCCGGCGATGCGCGGGTCGTTCTGGAGGCTCGAGAGGTACTCGGCCGCGGCCGAGTGGGGGAGGCGCGGCTGGCCGACGACGACGAAGCTCTTCGTGCAGTTGAGGTACACCTCCGTCTCGGTCCCCGGCTTCATGCCGCGCTTCGGCTCCACGTTGAGGAAGCGCACGCACGCGCCCACCGGCGGCGGCGGGTTCGTCCCGTCGTTCTTGATCGAGTACGAGACGTGCGCGTGCGACGTGATCTCGTGGAAGAGGGGCGTCTCGTTGATGATGCGGTCGTGCTTCTCGCTCATCTGCCCGGCGGCCTTGGGCTTCGGCGGCGCGCTCGGGTCGACCGCGGGCTTCTGCGTGTAGACCGCGTGGAAGAAGTCGCGCGCGACGAGCGAGGTGTGGGCGGGCGCGACGATTCGCGACACGATGAGGTCGACGTCGCACTTCTGCGGGTCCCGTACGTTCACCTTCGCGGAGTGGACGAACCCGACGAGCGCGGGGAAGCCGTGCGCGTCGGCCGACGCGCTGTCGACCACGTTGACGGGGACG